>Ga0194119_10003001_pt1 | contig 27649 bp, 31 predicted proteins | sample TA2MahC100mmetaG_FD_148620 | JGI IMG/M metagenome (GOLD analysis project Ga0194119, IMG submission 148620) | Freshwater microbial communities from Lake Tanganyika, Tanzania - TA2015018 Mahale Deep Cast 100m | ecosystem: Environmental > Aquatic > Freshwater > Lake | place: Tanzania: Lake...
GAAAACACCCCCTTCGACACCCTCGATTTCGCCAGCGAACAGCTGGGCCTGGGCGGTCGCCTGGCCATCGATGCCACCACGAAGCTGGGCCCCGAGCGCAATCACCCCTGGGGTGAGCCGCTCAGCCGGCCGGCTGAACTGGAGACGCGCCTGGATGCGCGCTGGGCCGAGCTGGGGCTCGCTGATGTGGGCCAGAGCGATCCCGACCCCGCCCTGTTCGGTTATGCGCTCGAGCAGGTGCTGGAGCGGCTCGCCAAGCGGGGATGAGCCTGCTGCGCCGCAGCGGACAGCAGGCGCTACAGGCGCTGCTGGAGCTGGCCCAGGAGCCCGATCGCTGGCGATCGGTCAACGACATTGCCTCAAGCCAGGACCTACCGGCTCCGATGCTCGAGCAGCTACTGCTGCTGCTACGGCGCTCCGGCCTGCTGGAGGCTCGGCGCGGGCGGCAAGGGGGGTACCGGCTGGCGCGTCCAGCGGCTCAGATCCCTGTGGCACAGGTGCTCACGGCCGTTGGCGCAGATCTACAGCTGCTCGATCAGGACGCGCTGGCGGACCCCGACCCACAGAACAGCGCTGAAGCGCGTGTGTTGATCAGCATGAGCAATCGGCTGCAAAGGGCCATGGAGCGGGAATTGCAGCAGTTCACCCTGGAGGAGTTGCTGTTCGATCTCCAGAGCTGCCGCGCCAGCCTCAACGATGGCGGCGGGTTGATGCTGGGCTGAGGGCCGGCGGCTGATGCCTACGCTCGCTGCACTGTCCCGTGCCTCCATGCCCCTCGCCCTGGGAACCACCGCTGGCCGCAGCCTCAAGGGCCGCGTGCAGGTACCCGGCGACAAATCGATCTCGCACCGCTCGCTGCTGTTCGGGGCCATCGCCGAAGGCACCACAACGATTAAAGGATTGCTGCCTGCCGAGGATCCACTCAGCACAGCCGCCTGCCTGCGAGCAATGGGGGTTGAGGTGTCGCCCATCGAAGCGGGGCAAACCGTGGTGGTGCGGGGTGTGGGCCTCGATGGGTTCCAGGAGCCCGAAAGCGTTCTGGATTGCGGCAACTCCGGTACCACCATGCGCCTGATGCTGGGCCTATTGGCGGGTCGCAGCGGCCGCCACTTCGTGCTTACCGGCGATGACTCCCTCCGGCGGCGTCCGATGAAACGCGTCGGCGGCCCACTCGCGGAAATGGGTGCCAGCATCGCTGGACGCAGCGGCGGCAACCTGGCTCCCCTGGCGATTCAGGGCTGCCAGCTGCGCGGCACCACCATCCGCACTCCCGTGGCGTCTGCTCAGGTGAAGAGCGCCATCCTGCTGGCAGCGCTGACGGCTGAAGGCCCAACCACCGTGATTGAACCGGTGCAAAGCCGCGACCACAGCGAACGGATGCTGCGGGCCTTTGGCGCTCAACTCACCGTTGGGGGCGCCGGTGACACCGAGGTGACGGTGGTGCCTGGGAACCGCTTGCAGGGCCAAAGCGTGGTGGTGCCTGGCGACATCAGCTCCGCCGCCTTCTGGCTGGTGGCCGGCGCGATCACCCCGGGCGCTGATCTCACCGTGGAAAACGTGGGGCTCAACCCCAGCCGGACGGGCATTCTCGATGTGCTCGAACAGATGGGTGCGCGCGTCGAGGTGCTCAACCAACGCGATGTGGCCGGTGAACCAGTGGGAGATCTGCGCGTCACCCACGGCCCTCTGCAGGCGTTTGAGATCGGTGCGGAGCTGATCCCACGCCTGGTGGATGAAATTCCCGTTTTGGCGGTGGCGGCCTGCTGCGCTGAGGGGATCAGCCGGGTAACCGGTGCCGAGGAGCTGCGGGTGAAAGAAACCGATCGGCTGGCGGTGATGGCTCGGCAGCTTGGGGCCATGGGCGCCCAGATCGAAGAATTCGCCGATGGGATGTCGATCCAAGGCGGCATGCAGCTGCGCGGCGCCGAGGTGGATAGCGAAACCGACCACCGGGTGGCGATGAGCCTGGCCGTGGCGGCTCAGATTGCGACCGGCAGCACGCAGCTCCATCGGCCCGAGGCAGCTGCCGTGTCGTACCCCACCTTCTGGGATGACCTCGAACGGCTCCAGGCTTGAAGCCCGGCGAACCGCTGATGGCAGCTTCAGCCTGTTCAGCAGCGAGTTCGGTGAGGCCTTTCACAGTGGTGTAGGCGCCCTACTGGAGGCCCGCCAGAAATTTGTGGCGCCGGCCGATCTCGATCGCTGGCCTTCCGGCACTTGCCTACAGGTGCTGGATGTGTGTGTTGGCACGGGGTGCAATACCGCAGCACTGCTCGAGGCCTGCCAGCCCAGAGGACTCAGCCTGAGCTGGTGGGGATTAGAGCTGGATCGTGAACCGCTCGAGCTGGCTCTCGCGGATGCGGGCTTTTGCAGCCAATGGCAACCGGGCACCACACAACAGCTCCAGCAGCTCTGCCACTCCGAGCGCATGCTGTGGGGCGATGCACGCCAACGCTTGCCCGAGCTGCTGGATCACCAGCGCGGCCAACTGGATCTGGTGTTGATGGATGCCTTCTCCCCGAGCCGCTGTCCGCAGCTCTGGAGCGTCGAGTTTCTGGATGCGCTTGCGGCGCTGCTGAAACCCAACGGTCGACTGCTCACCTATTGCAGTGCCGCGGCCGTGCGCAGCGCCCTGCGCCTCGCAGGGCTCCAGCTCGCCAGCATTGAAGCTCCCTGCGGCCTACTGCAACAAAGCAGCGACTGGAGCGGCGGTACTGCAGCCAGCCCCAGCCCACTGGCTGGTGAGCCGCTGCTCAGGGCCCTCAGCCCGATGGAAGAGGAGCATCTGCACACCAATGCAGCCGAGCCTTACCGCGACCCCAGCGGTGTGGCGGAACGCACCACGATCCTGAGGGAGCGGCAGCAGGCTCAGGCCATCGCGATGGCGAGCGGCCAGGTGGAGGGCACGGGCGCCTGGCGCCGGCGCTGGGGGATCAGCTCCAGCCGCCACCAGTAGATTCCCGGCCAGTTGTGCCCGATCGCAGATGCTCGCCGTTGCCGTGTTGGCCGCCGGGAAGGGCACCCGCATGAAGAGCGATCTACCCAAGGTGCTGCAGCCCTTGGCAGGCTCCACCCTGGTGGAACGGGTGCTGGCCAGCTGCAACAGCCTCGCTCCGCAGCGCCAGCTGCTGATCGTGGGTCATCAGGCTGAGCGGGTGGAGCAATCCCTGGCTCACCGGCCTGGGCTGGAGTTTGTGCTGCAACAACCACAGAACGGCACCGGCCACGCCGTGCAACAGCTGCTCGAACCTCTAGCGGATTTTGAAGGTGAGCTACTGGTGCTCAACGGCGATGTGCCGCTGCTGCGCGAGCAAACGATCACCAACCTTCTGGAGCGCCATCGCAGCAGCGGTGCAGCCGTCACCCTGCTGACCGCGCGCCTCAGCGATCCCACCGGCTACGGCCGCGTTTTTGCGGATGCAGACGGGCAGGTTTCAGCAATCGTGGAGCACCGCGACTGCAGCGAAGCCCAGCGCGCCAACAACCTCACTAACGCGGGCATCTATTGCTTCAACTGGCGTCAGCTGGCGGCCGTGCTGCCGCAGCTGAGCACCGACAACGACCAAGGCGAGCTGTATCTCACCGACACCGTGGCGATGCTCAGCCCAGCCATGCATCTGGAGGTGGCCGATGCCGATGAAATCAACGGCATCAACGACCGTCTGCAACTGGCCCAATGCGAGGCGGTGATTCAGGAGCGGCTGCGGCGCCACTGGATGACCGAGGGCGTGACCTTTGTGGATCCCCTCAGCTGCACTCTCAGCGACGGCACCCGCTTCGGACGCGACGTGGTGGTGGAGCCCCAGAGCCATTTCCGCGGTGACACTGTGATCGGCAGCGGTTGCCGCATCGGCCCAGGCACCCTGATCGACAACGCTCGGATCGGCGATGGGGTGGAGATCCTCTACTCCGTGGTGCGCGATGCCGTGGTAGCAAGTGATTGCGCGATCGGCCCCTACGCCCAGCTGCGCCCTGGCGCCGATCTCGGCGAGGGCTGCCGGGTGGGCAATTTCGTGGAAATCAAGAAGAGCACTCTGGCGGCGGGCTGCAAGGTGAACCACCTGAGCTACATCGGCGACGCCGACCTAGGAGCTGATGTGAACGTGGGCGCCGGCACCATCACCGCCAACTACGACGGCGTGAACAAGCACCGCACCGTCATCGGCGCCGGCAGCAAAACAGGAGCCAACAGCGTGCTTGTAGCTCCGATCCAGCTCGGCTCCAATGTGACCGTCGGCGCCGGTTCGACTCTCACCAAAGATGTGCCTAGCGGCGCCCTGGCCTTGGGTCGCGCCAAACAGCTCGTGAAGGAACATTGGCAAGCACCACGCTGAGGGGGTTGCTGACGAGCAACAACGCAGGCACTAGAGCGCTGGCAACAGCGGAATCAACCGCTCAAGAGCGACGCCGCGACTGGCTTTGAGCAGAAGTACATCCCCTGGCTGAAGCCAATCGCCCAGGGGGCCTGCCGCCTGCTGCGGCTCAGCTACCACAGCCAACCGTGGCAAGCCCTGGGCCGCTGCCGCCATCGCTTCGGCCTCCGCGCCGCCGCTCACCACCACCAGTCCATCAAGGCCAAGGGCGGCCGCGCGTTCGGCCACGCGACGGTGCAATTCCACACTCTGTTCACCGAGCTCCAACATGGTTCCCAGCACGGCGAAATGCCGACCGGGCTGGGAGGCCAGCAGCTCAAGAGCAGCCAGCACCGCCTCCGGTGATGCGTTGTAAGTCTCATCGAGCAGGGTGAGGCCGCCGAGCTCGAGCCGGCGATTCCGGCCACCGTGCACATCAACCTCGAGCTGCTGCAGTGCGGCGAGCTCGACGCCCAGCTCCTGGGCAACGGCCACAGCCAACAGAAGGTTGCGCGCGTTGTGACGACCAGATAACGGCAGGTGCAGTGGTTGACCCTGAAGGGTCAACCACTCGCCCGATGCATCGAGTGCTGCCGTCAGATCAGCCTCAGCACTGCCGGGGTCGTCGCTCAGGGCAACCCGACAGATACGGCCGCTCCACGCCTGAGCCACAGCAGCTTCGAGCAACGGATCACCAGCCGGAAACGCGAGCAGGCCCTCTGGCTTGAGGCAGTTGGTGATTTCAGTTTTTGCCGTAGCGATCGCTTCGCGACTGCCGAGCCGGCCGATGTGTGCGGTGCCGATGTTGGTGATCACTGCCACATCGGGTTCGGCACAGCGGCTGAGCCGATCGATCTCTCCGAGGCCGCGCATGCCCATCTCCACCACCACCGCCCGATCGGCCACGCCGGCCTTGAGCAGGGTGAGGGGCACACCAATGTCGTTGTTCTCGTTGCCGCTGCTGGCCACCACCGAGCCGAGGGGGCGCAGAGCAGCACGGATCAACTCCCGGGTCGTGGTTTTACCGGCTGATCCGGTCACCGCCACCACCGGAAGGTCCAGGGCACGGCGATGCAGCAAAGCCAACTCCTGGTAGGCATCGGTGGTGTCATCCACGAGCCAATGGAGCAGTTCAGCAGGAACATCACCTGCTCGCTCGCGCTGCACCAGAGCAGCCTGGGCGCCAATGGCTGCCGCTTCAGGCAGAAAGCAATGGCCATCAAAGCGCTCGCCCACCAGCGGCACAAACACCTGACCCGCTGCCAACTGACGGCTGTCGGTGCAGATGGGGCCCAGGGGCGTGGCGGGATCCCAAGGGCCACGCCCGCCGAGAGGCTCACCCCAGCGTGCGATCAAAGCGCCAAGCTGCATCAGATCAGGGCCAGGACGACTCACTGAGCACGATCATGCCGCTGCCCACCAACGCATCCCGCGCCAGCAGGCCAGCGCGTGAATCGCGCAGCTCAAGGTGGTCGTAGCCGAGATCAGTGGCCCATTGCTGCCACTGCACAGCCCGTCGCTGCTGTTCAGCAGCCGGCAGCCGATCAAAGCCTGCGCTCACTTGCAGCTCCAAGGTCACCTGATCGGGAAGCACATGGGCTCCCATCAACAGCCCATCGGCTGCGGGGCGTTGCACCAGCTCAGCCAAGGGATCAACTGAAGCCTTGGGCATCTCGGACTCTGACGGTGGAGCAGCATCCAGGCTCGAGGCGTCTTCTGGTTCGGGCCGGGGCAAATCGGCTCCAGCATCAGCGGTTGCATCGGCGCCGCCATTAGTGATTGCATCTGCGCTGCCGTCACCAGCCTCAACCGAAGGCTCGTCAGGCAGATCAGCAGGCGGTTGAAGGCGCTGCTCAGTGCCCCGGTCCTGATCAGCCGAAGCCACCACTGAGCGACTGGCCGCAACATCGGGCTGCACTCTTCGAAGAGCTGTCGCAGCAGCTGCGATGCCGATCGCACTCAGCGCAATCGCGAGACCCAACACCAGGGGCCAAAACAGGGGCGCCAGATCGCTCGGCCACCAGCTGGGTCGCCAGAGGCTGCCCTGGCTATTGCGTCGCCAAAGCTCCTGGCAGCGGAGGCGCAGATCGGCCACAACAGCCACCAGGTCGTCCCGAAGGCTCTGCCAGGGGTTGCGATAAGCAGCCGGCAGATCGCGCGAGGCGGGCGGCAGGGGTGGGTCCTGGGGCGGCTGCAGGGCCATCCCCACTAATCAACCACCACCGCGGCGGCGCAGCAAGGAGAGGGGATTGCGCAGGCCAGCACTCACCACAGGCTCGTCGCGGGGCGGTTGGGCTCCACCTTTGAGGCTGGGGTCAGCGGATTGCCCCTGGGAGAACTGCTCCACCGCCTGGGCGTCAGGCGTGGGCTCCTTCACCCCTTTCACCTCCTTGTACATCCGGTCGTACTCCAGAGCGGATCGATCCCAGCTGTAGTCGGCGGTCATCGCGCGCCGTTGCAGCTCCCTCCAGCACTCCCCATGGCGATACGCCTCCCAGGAACGCACGATCGAGGTGTAGAAGTCGAGCGGGTCGTAGCGGTCAAAGCAGAAGCCCGTGCCGGTATGGGCGTTGGGAACATGCGGCGGCACCGTGTCTACAAGACCACCCACACGGCGCACCACCGGGATGGAGCCGTAGCGCATCGCCAACAACTGACTGATGCCGCAGGGCTCGAATCGGCTGGGCATCAAGAAGGCATCGCTGCCGGCATAGATCAACCGCGACAGGGCATCGTCGTAAGTGAGGAACACGGCAAAGCGACCGGGATGGCGGGCCGCCATCTGCCAAAGCCCCGACTCGATATGGCGATCACCGGTGCCGAGCACCACAAATTGCGTATCGGAATAGGCAAGGACCCGATCAGCCACCTGCAGCAGTAGATCCACCCCCTTCTGATCCACCAGCCGGCTCACCAGACCCATCAGATAGGTGTCGGGATTCACCGCCAGGCCCATCCGCTCCTGAAGCACGCGCTTGCATTCCGCCTTGCCGCTGAGGTCATCCACGCTGAAGCTGGCTGGCAGCGTGGGGTCGGACGCCGGATTCCAGGCCTCCTGATCGATGCCATTGAGGATGCCGCGCAGCTTGCCGCTGATGTAGTTGAGCAATCCCTCCAGTTTTTCGCCGTACTCGGAGGTGCGGATCTCTTGGGCGTAGGTGGGTGAGACCGCATTCACCCGATCGGCGTACAGCAATGCTGCCGCCATGGTGTGGTCGCCCTGCATGTACCAGGGGCACCAGGTCATGCGGTCGAGCTTCCAGCGCCACGGCCCCTGATATTTGAGGTTGTGGATGGTGAACACCGTGCTGATGTCGGGGTCCTGATGCATCCACACCGGGATCATCCCCGTGTGCCAGTCATGGCAGTGAAGGATGTCGGGCTTCCAGTGATTCCAGGCGAATTCAGCGGTGGCGCTGGCGAAGAACGTGAAGCGCCAGTCCTCGTCTTCGCCGCCGTAGATGCGCTCTGGATCGAAAACCGGGTGCCCCACCAGATAGAGGGGCAGACCATTGCTGGGGTGACGGGTTTCAAACACCGCAAAGTCCGTGCCCATCGTGTGGCCGCGCCAGATGGGCTCAGCGGGGATATCGAGCTGGCTCCAGAGCCGGCCGTAGCCCGGCATGATCAGCCGCACGTCATGCCCGAGTGGTTGCAGGGCGGGGGGAAGTGATCCCACCACATCGCCCATACCCCCCACCTTCACCATTGGGGCGCATTCGGCTGCGGCAAACAGCACCCGCATGGGGATCCGGCTGAAAGTGGGCGCAACTCTACGGGTGGTTTCAGGGAAGAACCGTCACCGGTGTGCCCACCTGAACGAGCTCGAACACCTCCTGCACGTTCTCCTCAAACAGGCGGACGCAGCCATGGGACACCGCCCGGCCCACGGTCCAGCGGTGGGGGGTGCCGTGGAAGCCCGCCACGGTGCAGCCCTCCACACTCAAGTAACGCTCACCATCCCAGGCATTGGCTCGCGGCGTGCAATTGCGGTAGAAGCCGATCCAGCGGGAGCCGAGTGGATTGTTGCCGCCCGGACCCACCTGCCGGCCATTGCCCGGGTGCTCCCAGATCGGATGAGCCACCATCTCCATCACCTGGTGACGACCCGCGGGGGTTTCCCAGCCGTCAGTGCCCACTGCCGCCGGGTAACGGCGCAACAAGCGGCCGTCCTTGAGCACCATCAACTGCCGGGTCTGGCGATCCAGCACCAAATGCAAACCCTCCTGGTCGATCAGATCGGAGGGAATGCGGCTCAGGGCCACAGCATCACTGATCGCCGGAGCCGGTGGCGGGATCGGATCGGGCTGGCGGGCGAGGGCAGAAGAGAGGAGCGGCACCACACCAAGTGCGGCGCCGACCAACCATCCAGACACGCGGGAAGCTGTCACAACAACACGAGCCATCTCACCCACAGCTAGCCAGCGCGGAAGCTCAAGGGAGCCAAGGAGAATCTGAAAAATCCGGGGTTCGCTTTTCGAGAAACGCATTGCGCCCCTCCTGGCCCTCCGCCGTTCGATAGAAGAGGTGGGTGGCCTGCCCCGCCAGCTCCTGAATCCCGGCCAGGCCGTCGGTTTCAGCGTTGAAAGCCGCCTTCAAACAGCGGATCGCGGTGGGGCTGTGCTGCAGCACCTCCCGGCCCCAACGAATTCCCTCAGCCTCCAGCTCTGCCAGGGGCACCACCGCATTCACCAGGCCCATCTGCAGCGCCTCAGCGGCTCCGTACTGACGACAGAGAAACCAGATCTCACGGGCCTTGCGCTGGCCGACCAGCCGGGCCAGATAGCCCGCACCAAAGCCACCATCAAAGCTGCCCACCTTGGGGCCCGTTTGGCCGAACACCGCGTTCTCCGCGGCCAGGCTGAGATCACAGAGCAGATGCAGCACCTGGCCGCCGCCGATGGCATAGCCGGCCACCAGCGCGATCACCACCTTGGGCAGGCTGCGGATCAGGCGTTGCAGATCCAGCACATTCAGCCGGGGCAAACCGTCGTCGCCCACATAGCCGCCATCACCGCGCACGCTCTGGTCGCCGCCGGCACAGAAGGCATAGCCGCCATCGGCGGCAGGACCAGCTCCGGTGAAGAGCACCACCCCGATCCGGGGGTTGTCGCGGACCCTGGAAAACGCGTCGTAGAGCTCCGTCACCGTCTGAGGACGAAACGCGTTGCGTTTGTGGGGGCGATTGATGGTGATGCGGGCGATGCCCTCCTCACTGAGGTCAAACAGAATGTCGCTGTAGAAGCCCTGGGGCTTCCAGAGGATCGACGCTGCGCTGGCCTGCTCAGGGGAGGGGGTTGGCGCCATCGGATCCCAAGGAAGTGGAGGCCATTGTGCGGCGGCAGTGCTGACGCAGGGCCGCATCCGCCAGGCGATCGGTGCGCACTTCGATCAAGGCCATCGGCTGGCTGGAGGCCCAGGCGATGGCCTCAGAGAGCTGATCAAGAGAGGAAACGCGGCGCGAAGCGATGCCGTAGCCGGCCGCCAGTGCGGTGTGATCGAGCGACTGAGGCATGGCGAACAGCCGCTCAAAATCCAGCGAGCCGCCGGCGCGGATGGGCAACTGCTCGAAGATGCCCCCACCGCTGTTCTCCACCAACACCACCGTGAGCCGGGCTTGGCGCTGGGCCAGCTGCCGTTGCCACAGCCAGCCATTGGCATCGTGCAGGAGGGCCAGATCACCGCAGAGGAGCACACCCTCGCCGTAGCTCATGGCCAGACCGGCTGCCACGGACAGGGTGCCATCGATGCCTGAGGCTCCCCGGAAACCGAACACCGGCCGCTGGGGCGCATCGGCCGCCGCAAAACCCTCCCAGTCGCGCACTGGACTGCTGCTGGCCAGCATCAAGGGCAGGTCTGGAGGCAACAGGCGACTGAGTGCCCGGGCCAGGGCCGGCTCGCAACAGCTGCTCGGAAGCTGCTGATCCAGTTGCTGTTGGAGGAGCTCATCCGCCTGGAGCCATTGCTGCCGCCAGAGGCGATTGGGATCTGGGCCTGCGAAGTCAGCCATCTCCTCGAGGCTGTCAACCCAGGCCGCCAGGCCGCAAGCCAACTGCTGGCTGGCAGTACCAGTGGCATCGAGGTTGCGGGGATCGTGCTCGGTGATCAGCAGCTGCGGGCCGCGGCAGGCACTGATCCACTGCTGCAACCTGCGGCTGGCGGGCATCGAGCCCAAGCGCAACAACTGAGGGGCCACTGGCAGTGCGTGTCCATCGGCCAGGAGCAGGTCGTAGCCATGCACGATCTGAAGCCCGGGCCAGCCCCGCAAACCCGAGAGGCCATCGGCGAAAACGGGCCAGCCACTGCGCCGCTGCCAGCGCAGTAGAGCATCGGCAAAAGGTTTCAGCTGGGAGGCAGGCCCACGCCACGGGCCCACCACCACAGCCCCCGGCTGATCGGGATTGAGAGACAACCACGGAGCCGCCTCTAGATCGACCTCGACCGGAGGCGGGGGAGCAGCCGGCGTAGGCGGTGCCGCTGCCATCACCTGGATGCTGGTCTCGATCTGCTCTTCGGAAGGGTGCAGCGGCTCTTCAAAGGGGAGGTTGAGGTGCACCGCTCCGGCAGGAGAGCCGCTGGCCGCGCTCCAGGCGCGCTGCGCCAGTGCCACCAGTGCCTCTGAGGGCATCGCCGCCAGCCCCTGAGCATCACCACTGGCAAACCATCGGCAACAGGGGGCAAGGAACTCCTCCTGGTTCACCGTTTGGTTGGCGCCGCAACCCTTGAGCCGCTGGGGGCGATCCGCACTCAGTAGGAGCAGCGGAACAGCCCCGTGATCGGCCTCCACCACTGCAGGCAGCAAGTTGGCCACGGCGCTGCCGGAGGTGGTGACCACTGCGGTCGGGCGGCCATCAGCCCGACCAAGACCGAGGGCCAGAAAGGCCGCCGAACGCTCATCCACCCCGGTGATCAAGTGCAACCCAGTCGGCTCCAGCAAGCCGGCGGCCACCGCCAACGGAGCCGAACGGCTGCCGGGGCAGAGCACCAGGCGCTGAAGCCCCAGCGACTGCAGGGCCTGCAGCAGGGTGAGGGCGGCCTTGAGGTTGTCGGCAGCGCTGCAGCGGTGGGCTGGTGGGGCGGGCACCGGCGGTGCTGTTGTTCAGGATGTGGCGATCATGCTCACCGAAGCACGGCCATGAAGAGCGCCCCCCCCCAAGCCACCGGCTCCAGGCTGCAGGGATGGCGCTCACTGCTGCTCTGGCTGTGTGTGGCCTTGCTGCTGCGCTGGCTGCTGATCGAGCCGCGCTGGATCCCATCCGGATCGATGCTGCCCACCCTGCAGCTACAAGACCGGATCCTGGTGGAAAAGCTGCGGCCGCGGCTGGATCGCCCCCTGCCCAACGGCACCATCGTGGTGTTCCACGCTCCGCCGGTCCTGGTGGCCGCTGGGTATGACCCCAAGGCGGCATTGATCAAACGTGTGGTGGGACAACCCGGCGACACCTTGGAGGTGCGTGATGGTGAGCTGCGGCGCAACGGCGTTGCCGTACCAGAACGCTGGCGACACGATCCGATCAACTACAACCTCGGACCGATCACCGTGCCGGAGGGTCATCTGCTGGTGTTGGGCGATAACCGCAATGCCAGCCTTGATTCACACGTGTGGGGACCGCTGCCACGCACGGAGGTGATCGGCACGGCTGTTCTCCGCTACTGGCCGCTCAATCGCCTCGGCCCGATTCGGTTCTCCGACCTCACCGGTCCCAATCGAGACGAACAGCTGGGGTAGGGTGCTTTGGTGAAGCGGATCACACCGGAATGTTTAACCCGGAGTTCCTGACAAGTGACAGTGAATCGATCAGCACCAATTCACTCATCCAATATCTCCAGGAACAGTCGCCCGACGTTCTGCAGCGGGTTGCCCGCTCCGCCAGCAGCGAGATCCAGGACATCATTCGCCACAACGTTCAGGGGCTCCTGGGCGTGCTGCCTGGTGAACACTTCGATGTGAAGATCACAGCCAATCGCGATCATTTGGCCGGGCTGCTTGCCTCAGCGATGATGACGGGGTACTTCCTGCGCCAGATGGAGCAGCGGATGGAGCTGGAAGCCACGCTGTTCCCAGACGCTGACGCCGAGCCCGGCGAACTCAAGCTCTGAGTTCAGCCCAACCCGGGCTTCTCGGGCACAACCCCGAGGCGCAACAGCGCTTGATCAATCCCCGCTAAGTAACTCCAGTTGCCCTCACTGGGTGCCCAGCAACGCGCCTCAAGCGTGTCCGCCAACTGGTGAAGTTGATCGGAGCTGGAAGGCACAGGCGCTTCGTAGTGGGCCGGCACAACCCACCGCAGCTCCTCAAGACTGGCCAGCTGCCGCACCCAGGCCACGATCAAGGCCTGAGTGCGCGGAAACACCAGGCGCTCAAGCACCGGAGCGATGCGCAACTGGCCCGGCTCAGGCTGAAGCTCACGAAACGCCTCAGCTGAGCTGCTGGCCCAATGGAAGGGATAGAGGCCGAAATAGCTGCGGGGATTGCGGCAACCGGGCTGAAAGGCCTGCGCCAGCAAGGTGGCCAGCCGAGGCACTTGCAGCGCTGAAGGTCTGAGATAAGAGGCGAACAAAGCCAAACGCTGCCAGCCCTTCAAGCGCAGCTCGGCTGAATCCTGCAAGGGCTGATCGCCGCGATCACGGGCGTGGAACAAGAGCGGCGTTGGATCGAGGTTGAACAGCTCCGGGGGCTGCTGGTTGATTGCCACCAGCGCATCGGTAAGCAGCAGGGCGCCGCTAGGGCGATGCAAACAGGCCAGCTCCTGAAAGCGGCCGAGGCCCAGATCAATGGGCCCTAGTGAGTGCCATTCCAGGGCCTCGCCATGGGGATAACCCTGCTCGCCAAGCACCTTGGTGCGGCCCGCAGGGAACCCGAGCCAGCGCAGGGGCAGCGGCAGCGGAAAACTCCACTGACCAGGCGTCACCCAGACCTCCGCCTGCGGGCAAGCCCTTGCCATGGCTGGAACAGGCAGCTTGTGCTCAAGCCCCGAGGCGGTGGGCAACACGATGCTGCGCACCGGTCCGTAGCGCTGCTCCAGGTCCACCAGGGCGCGCCGCACTTCCGCAGTCGGGGCCACCGGGGCGTAGAGCATCAGGCCACCGGGCACCCGCGCCACGGTCATCCGGATCGGCACCGCCACATAGAAGATGCCTTGCAGCTGCTCAAAGCTCCAAAGCTGCTCCGGAATGAGCTCCCGCACCAAGGTGCGGCGTTGGCCGTAGGGATAGAGAGGAAGCAGCGGCCACCAGGGCCAGGACTGATCCGACACGCCTAGGGAGCCTGGGAACGGTGGGCGTTCAGGATGCCGTAGCGGGGGGCCAGCAGAAAAGCCAAGAGGAAGAGTGCCGTCTGGGCCAGCACGATGCATCCGGCGGTGGAGCTATCGCTCCAATAGCTCACATACACACCGATCAAGCTCGAGAGCACACTGCTGGCCACAGCGAGCAACGTCATCCGATCAAAGCGATCGGTGAGCAGGTAAGCGGTGGCGCCTGGGGTCACCAGCATCGCCACCACCAGAATCACCCCCACGGTTTGGAGACCGGCGACGGCGGTGAGCGACAGCACTGACAACAACATGTAGTGCAGGAGACCGGTGTTGATGCCGATCGAGCGGGCGTGGGTGGGATCGAAGCAGAACAGCAACAGATCCCGCCGAAACACCAGCAGGAGAGCCACCACCAGGCTGGAAATCAACAGAGTCTGCTGAATGTCGGAACCGGAAATACCGAGCACATTGCCAAACAGGATGTGCGTGAGATCGATATTGCTGCGCACCTTCGACACCAGCACCAGGCCCAGAGCGAAGAAGCCGGTGAAAACCAGCCCAATCACGGTGTCTTCCTTGATGCGCGATTTCTGCTTCACAAAACCGATCGCGGCAACCGAGCCCACCCCGAACACAAACGCGCCGAGGGAAAAGGGCAACCCCAGGGCATAAGCCACCACCACACCAGGCATCACGGCATGGGAAACGGCATCCCCCATCAGGGCCCAGCCCTTGAGGGTCATGTAGCAGGAGAGGAGTCCACACACTCCGCCCACAAGCGCGCTCACCAACAGCGCCTTCACCATGAAGGCATGACTCAGGGGTTCAAGCAGCCAACTCATGGCTTCGGCACCATGCCGCCAAAGGTGCGGGCCAAGTTTTCCGGAGTGAATACCTCGCTGGTGTCGCCATAAGCCAACACCGTGCGATTGATCAGCACCACCAGATCGCAAAAATCGCGGATATGACTGAGATCGTGGGTGGAAATCAAAATGGTGCGCCCCTCCTGGCGAAACTGCAGAAACAGCTGAGCCATCAACTGCTCGGTGCGCACATCAACGCCGTTGAAGGGCTCATCCAGAAGTAGAACGGAGGCGCGCTGAGCAATCGCCCGGGCCAGGAAAGCACGCTTGCGCTGGCCTCCGGAGAGCGCGCCGATGGGCCGGCTGGCTAGCTCGAGGAGATCGACACGCTTCAAGGCATCGCGAACCGCAACCCGATCGGATTGACGCGGCCAGCGAAAGATATTCATCGATCCATAGCGCCCCATCATCACCACGTCCCAAACCGAGATGGGGAAGTTGCAATCAATGCCCTCGCTTTGGGGCACATAGGCCACAGCCTGATCCTTCTGCGCCGCCAACACCGGCAGACCATTGATCCGAATCCGGCCGTGGGATGGGCGCACAAAGCCTGTCAGAGCCTTGAACAACGTGGACTTGCCGGCGCCATTCATGCCAACCAGGCCACAGATGCAACCGGGTGGGAGGCTCAAATCGGCGTCGTAGAGCGCCACGGTGCCGTTGTAGTCAACGCATAGCTTCTCCACCTCGATGCGTTGGATGGTGGGTGCGGTGAGGCCGTGGGTCATCGCTGCTGATCTCCTCCCGCCAGACCTCGCACAATCAGATCCACGTTGTGCCGTTGCAGCTCCAGCAAGCTGGGGGCCGGACCGGTGCTGCCAGACAGTGAATCCACGTAAAACGTACCGCCAAAACGCGCGCCCGTAGCCCGCGCGACCTCGCGCTGGGCTTCATCGCTGACGGTGCTTTCGCAGAACACCGCAGGGACCCTCCGCCGTTTGACCGTATCGATCAGACGCGCCAGCCGCCTTGGGGTGACCTGGCTTTCAGCGTTCACAGGCCAGAGATACGCCTCATCGAGGCCATAGTCGCGAGCCAGATAACTGAATGCGCCCTCGCAGGTGACCAGCAGCCGTTGGTTCGACGGCAGGGTGGCCAGAGCCGCGCGCAGCTCCCGATCGAGCCCTTTCAGCTGCTGTTTGTAGGCCTCTCCGCTGCGTTTGAATTGCTCAGCACCTGCTGGATCGAGGCGCGAGAAGGCCTGCACCAGCCGATCCACGTAGCGCTCGGCCCGTCGCGGCGACATCCAGGCGTGGGGATTGGGCTTACCGGCAGCGGCATCAGCTGCGATCGGCAGGGGTTCCATGCCGTCACTGAGGGTGACGATCGGCACGTTGGATCCAGCCGCTGCCACGAAGCGCTGGGCCCAACGCTCAAGGCCAAGCCCGTTTTCAACAATCAGATCAACACCCTGAGCCGCTTCGAGATCACGGGGGGTGGGTTCATAGCCATGGATTTCAGCACCAGGCTTTGTGATCGAACGCACCTCAAGACGATCACCGGCCACCTGCTGAGCCATGTCGGCCAACACGGTGAAGGTGGTGAGCACCACAGGCCGCTCGGGCTCCCCTGAGCCAGACGATGGCGTCGAAGTCGGCGACGTGCAGCCCATCAGCGCAGCAACGGCGACGCCTGTGAGCAAGTGGTGCAGTCGCAGAGCCAAGCAGACGCCGGGAGGAGCCTGATCCTAGGCAGCGACTCGAAACCAATGAAGCCCAGATCAGAGAAGTCCGTCTTGCCGTTGGGCCACTACCCATTGGGTGGCTGCCTTCTGCGTCTGCCAGGCCTGGAGCAATTGCTTGGCTAGGTGACGCAACTGCTCTGGATCCGCTGTTGCATCAATCGCACGGTTGAACCGCTCAATCTCAAACTGCTGACCAATACTTAGATCTGCCTGAGGATGCATCGCTCTCTCGTGTTGGAGCTTGAGCAAAGCTATTCACCCCACCAATACGCCCTGTATCGAAAACTACCCTGTCAAATTGATTGATCAGTGCGATCAACAAAACTCATCCATCGGACGATTCAGCCTCAATCATCTGCTGATGAAGATCCTGCAGCAGCATCAACAGCGCCATCCCCATCAACGCCAGTGATGTGCCCGTTTGCTTACGACCAGACAACTCGAGTGTTCGGGCCGCGATCAGATGTTGACTCCAGCTCAGACGCATCGCAACGCTCCATTGAATCCCAGTCAAAGCGGGACTTCCCAATCAAAACGGGACAACAAAGGGTGTTTAACAAACAGTCACCGTTGGCGTTCGCTGACGCACTGCGGCCAGAGTAACAATGGCTACGCCCACTCCGATCGAGCGTCATACGGTTGCGCTGTCCAATCGCACCAGTGTGATGGCCCCGATTGAACTGAGCCTGATTCAATCCTTTGAACTGGAGCGGATCAAACGAGACATTGACGCCCAAAGCGATCCAGCTGAATTACGCCATCTCGCCAAGGATCTCTTGAAAGCCTGGTTCAGCGAAAAGGCACTCACCAATCAAGCCATCAAGAACCAGCTCGACACCTGAGCCCTCATGGCTGTGCAAGAGATCTTCCCTTCCACGTCCAGCCTCGGCCGGTGAGACTGCGCAGCACGGAGGTGGGCCCAATGGCACCCACCAACAAGCCTCCCATCCCCATCAGCCACCAGTGGCGCAGCGGTACCTGAAACTGCCGCTGCGTCCACAGACGCAGTTGCAACTGAAGGCCAACTCCAAGGCACGCCAGTGCCAACAGCGCGGCACAAATGCTGGATTGATCCGGCCAAAGCAGCGCAAGAAGCAGCAGCGATGCACCGAGAAGCAACCAGGGCCCGCTGAACATCAGCACAACAACCGCCGCTGCACCTAAGGCTTTAGCAACGCTCGAATCCAAGCCCAAAAACCAGTTTTTGCTCCAGCCCTCCCAAAGAGACGGGAGGTCGTCATACATCTGCAACTCCACGGCATCCAGGCCCAGCAGGTAACGCAGCCGAAAGCCTTCGGCCTTGATCTGACGGGCCAGAGCCAGATCCTCAACCACTTCTGAAGCAAGGCGGCGGTGACCACCGATCTGCTCGTACACCTCGCGGCGGAAGAGCATGAAGGGACCGGCCGCGAACGCCACCCCACTGCTGGGATCGTTTGTCGCCTCGATCGGAAATCCCAGGCCCAGCAAGCTGGCCATGATCGGCTGGACCATCCACTCCGCAAGACAGCTGCAGCTCAAGCGCGGCGCCAGGCTTAGGAGGTCAGCCTGGTCGCGCTCGGCCTGAAGTAAGGCCCGGCGCAGGGTTCCTGGATGCAAACGAACATCCGCATCCACAAAGAGCAGCCAGTCGCTGCTGAGCTGCTCAGCCGCACAACTGCAGGCCCAGTTCTTGCCTACCCAATGCTCATCCTCCGGCCTGGGGCCGGCTTGCAGCAGGGCGAACCGCCCAGGCGGAGCACCGCAAGCGGCAGCGTTCGCCAACTGAACCGTGGCATCGCTGGAGTCGTCGTCCACCACCATCAGGCTCCAGCGATCACAGGGGGGATCGCTGGCCAGCACGGTTTGCACGCAAGCGGCAATGTTCCCGGCTTCGTTGTAGGCCGGAATCACCACCGTGAGTGTGCTGCTCGGCAGGGGTTCGTGGGCCGCCAGAGGCTCGAGCCGGGGCGCCGCAGCGAACACGCGCTGCAATCCCAGCAAAAGAATCAGTAGGCCGATATCGGCTGCCACGGCCGTGAACAGCAGCAGCAGAAGCGGGAGCGGTGGCAAAGAAACCGGCCCCATCAGTGCTTAACCAACGGTGTTGCCTTTGGGACGATCCGGCAAGGAGGGCGGCTCCGGTTGAGGGGGATGGAGCAATGGCGCCAGGCTGCTGAGTCCCAACATCACAAACGAGAATGCACCCAGCAAGGCCAGCAGTCGCAACCCAAGCGGCCGGCCGCGATCAACAGGCCAATCATCGTCGTCGAGATCGGGTGGGATCCGTCGGTGCATGGGCAGAAGCGATACCTTCTGCCCATTGCAAGCCATCAGCGGCATGCCACGCACGATTGCGATCAGCGGAGCGTCTGGGAAAACGGGCTATCGCATTGCCGAGGAGCTACTGCGCTCCGGTGATCAGCCCCGACTGCTGCTCCAGCCCAGCTCCGTGCTGCCTGAGTCGCTGGAACACTGCGATCAACGGCGCTTGCGCCTGGAAGATCGAGAGGCGCTTGATGCTGCTCTCTCTGGCAGCGACGCGCTGGTGATCGCCACCGGCGCCCGGCCTTCGGTCGACCTCACCGGCCCTATGCGCGTGGATGCCTGGGGTGTGCAGAGACAGGTGGAGAGCTGCCAGCGATTGGGGATTCGACGCGTGGTGCTGGTGAGCTCGCTCTGCGCCGGGCGCTGGCAACACCCACTGAATCTGTTCGGCTTGATTCTTGTGTGGAAGCGGGTGGGAGAGCGTGCGCTTGAGGCCAGCGGCCTCGACTGGACCGTGATCAGACCTGGGGGCCTTTCAGAACGGGAGGACAATCTCGATCAAGAAGGCATCCGCTACAGCCAGGCCGATCAACAGGAGAGCGACGCGATCCCCCGGCGCTTGGTGGCCCGTTGCTGCGTGGAAGCCCTCAACACCCCGTCATCGATCGGCAGGATCATTGAGGTAACCAGCTCTGCAGAGCTTCAACCCATCGCCATGGCAACGGCACTGGAGTCGATGCCAACTGTCGCCTAGGCTTGCAGTAACACTTCGTTACGCCACCATGCAGACGGACTACAGCACGGCCATCACGGCGATGGTGGCAATCGGCTTAGTTCTCACCGCTGGTGTGGTGTTCGTGCTCAGCCGACCGAGCGATCTGGACAACACGAAGCCATGAACTGATCGGCTGCCGCCACAGCGAGTGCAAGGTTGCCCCCTTCATCCCGGCCGGAGCGCTTGGTGGGCTTGAAGCTGTGATCACCATCAGGGATCCACGCCAGCTGGATCGAGGACGGGAGCGCGTAACTCTCCACCTCGGCTCGGCCGCCGAAGCTATCGCGCTCCCCTTGCACGATCAAGCAGGGCGAGCGCATCGCCAGCAGGTGCTCCGTGCGCAGCCGTTCGGCTTTGCCAGGGGGATGAAAGGGGTAGCCAAAACAGAGGCAACCACGCACATCAAACCTGAGTGCCAACTCATCGAGCAACACGCTGGCCATCCGCCCTCCCATCGACTTCCCCCCGATGAACAGAGGACCTTCCGCTGCAGCGGCAGCCACCATCTCCCGCCAGCTTTCTAACAACACAACCTCCCGATCCGGAGCACGGCGTTCACCGGTTTCACGCGCTCGGGCCATGTAGGGGAACTCAAAGCGCACCACCCTCCAGCCACGTTCCGCCAAACCGCCGGCCACGACTTGCATGAATGGGCTATCCATCGGCGCTCCAGCGCCGTGGGCCAGCAGCAGCGTTGCGGGTGCAGTGCCTGGTCCGTCGATCAGGCGAGACGCCTGTGCAGGGGGTGAAAAAGCCATCCGAGCATTAAAAAACCCCCGCTGAAGCGGGGGCTGAGTTCGGCTGCTGGAGCCGGAGACATGGTTCGGCCTCAGCCGATCGCCGGAGCGGTGAGGGCCACGGGGATCGACTGGGTGGTGGCCAGATCGAGGGGGAAGTTGTGAGCGTTGCGCTCGTGCATCACTTCCATACCCAGGTTGGCGCGATTCAACACATCAGCCCAGGTGTTCACCACCTTGCCCTGTGAATCCAGAACAGATTGGTTGAAGTTGAAGCCGTTCAGGTTGAACGCCATGGTGCTGATGCCCATGGAGGTGAACCAGATGCCCACCACAGGCCAGGCACCCAGGAAGAAGTGCAGGCTGCGGCTGTTGTTGAAGGAGGCGTATTGGAAGATCAGGCGACCGAAGTAACCGTGGGCAGCCACGATGTTGTAGGTCTCTTCCTCTTGGCCGAACTTGTAGCCGTAGTTCTGGCTCTCGGTTTCGGTGGTTTCACGCACCAGGGAACTCGTGACCAGCGAACCATGCATGGCGGAGAACAGGGAGCCACCGAACACACCAGCCACACCAAGCATGTGGAAGGGGTGCATCAGGATGTTGTGCTCAGCCTGGAACACCAACATGAAGTTGAAGGTGCCGCTGATGCCCAGGGGCATGCCATCGGAGAAGGAACCCTGACCGAAGGGATACACCAGGAACACAGCCATCGCTGCCGACAGCGGAGCGCTGTAAGCCACGCAGATCCAGGGGCGCATCCCCAGGCGGTAGGAGAGCTCCCACTGGCGACCCATGTAGCAGGAGATGCCGATCAGGAAGTGGAACACCACCAGCTGATAGGGGCCACCGTTGTACAGCCACTCATCCAGAGAGGCCGCTTCCCAGATGGGATAAAAGTGCAGACCGATGGCGTTGCTGCTGGGGATCACAGCGCCGGAAATGATGTTGTTGCCGTAGAGGAAGGACCCGGCAACGGGCTCACGGATGCCGTCGATGTCGACAGGGGGAGCCGCGATGAAGGCAACGATGAAGCAGATGGTGGCCGACAGCAGGGTCGGGATCATCAGCACACCGAACCAACCCACATAGATGCGGTTATCGGTGCTGGTGACCCACTCACAAAATTGTGACCAGGTGCTGGAGCGGCCGCTGCGAAGAGCAGTGGTCATGAATCAAAAGACTCCGGAGAGCCGAATGAGAACAGATGCCACAGATGCGGCACAGCCACGCTATGGAGGGCCGTTAAAGATTCCCGAAAGCAAAAATTAAGTTTGCTGAATGCATCCGTACTTCATGAAGCACTTCATGAATGGTTCATGAAGTTTTCAAAAGCGGTTGATCGCGGCACTGCAGCAACCACTGTTGCCCCTGCTGCAGAAACGCGCCCCAGTTGAGCTTCTCCGCCTCAGCGGCCCTTGCCACCAGCAGTGGCGCCTGCTGCTGCAACAGCCGCTCCAGCTCCGCTTCCGGCACACCAGCAGCCAGCGCCATGTAGTCAGCCATGGCACGCCCCACCACGCGCGTGAGATAGGCGGCGCTCAAGGCCTGCATGGCACCACCCACCAGCCAAGTGGCGCCATGGAGCTTCACCACGGCGGCCAGGGCCTGGCTGCTCCACTCCACCACCCCAAGGCTCAGACAGGCCTTCGCCAGATGCAGCGATGCAGCCTGCAACTGCTCGAGCGACCAGGGGCACTCCCACAGACGCGCCATCTCTTGAAGCATCAGACCGTTCGCTGTAGCCAGCACCAGCAGATCGAGACTGGGCAACGGCGCCGCCACCACACCAGCAGCCACGGTCCACTGGGTGCGTTGCAGCAGCTGTTGCCAACGGAGCCGGCGCAGCCCCTCAAGCTCCACCTGCCAACGGGCATGCAGCTCCTGCAAACAGCGCTGCTGCGTGGCTCGGCGACGCTCGGGTCCGAGCGCCGCAAAGGCTTGAGCCAAGGGCTGCAACTGAACACTCAGCTGCTCAGGGCACTCGGGTGACCAGGGGTGGCAGCTCTCCCGAAGTGCCTCAGGCAACTGCTGCTGGAGCTGCAGGCCGACGGATGGCCAGGCATCTCCTTCATGGTCAACCAGCAGCTCGCAGCGCTGACCCGGCGGCAGCGCCTCAAGCCAACGCAAATCGGCAGCCTTGAGGGGTAAATCCAGGCGATACACGATCAGATCGCACTGGCGAAACGCATCCGGCCACTGCCATTGATCGCTGCTGGGGGGCAGCGGATGGCTGCGCAACACGCGCAACGGTTCGGGCGCAGGGCACTGCTCGAGCACGGCGCTCTGCAAGCCATCACTCCAACCGCAGCTGCCCACCAGCGCCACGCTCAGATGGGTCTCGGACTGGCGTTCACGCAAGGCATCGAGCTGCCGGCGCCTCTGTTGATGGTGAGAACGATCACCATCGGGCTGGAGCCGCTCAAAACTCTCGAGCACGCTCTGGCAGCGCTCCAGCCAACCCTCAACGCTCGAGGGCAGCGCCTGGCCGCTGGGGCGCAGCCGGCCGCTCAGCAGCCAGAGGCCGCCCGCCGCCGCACTCAGGCTCAGCAGCGAAGAAAGGGGGCCATGCATCGTTTCCACCACCATCAAGCCCCCGCCAACCCAGGCCGCAAGGGGCCAGAAGCGGCGGATCGTCGGCCCCACCAGGGCACGAACGACCGATGTCACCCCACCGGCTGCGGGAGCTGGCTCTGCCTCGGGGTTGGCCTGCGACGGAATCAACGGTTGCTGGGTCCAGCGGATGCGTCGAATCTCTTTAGCTCAGCTGGTGAGCGCTGCCCAGACCCAATAGTTTGGGCTGACTGTTGCAACCCTCCGTGGCCATGGGAGTCGCCAGCAGCCGGCGGGCGGAGGGGGCATCACCGCAGATGCGCCAGGACACCCGTCAATCGGTGCAGCGGGTGTTGCTGATCGCCTTGACCGTGAATGTGTCGATGAGCGTGCTGAAGCTGGTGATCGGCCTGCTCAGCGGTTCGCTGGCAGTGCTGGCCGATGCGATGCACAGCGCCACCGACGGACTGAGCAGCCTGCTGGGTCTATTCACCAATGGCCTCTCCGATCCCCGCCCCGATCGCGACCATCCCTACGGCCACGACAAATACGAGGGCCTCGGAGCCCTGGCGATCGCCGGCTTCATCCTCTTCACCGCGTTCGAAATCCTCAAAAGCGCGATCGAACGGATCGCCTCAGGACTGCCTGCTCTACGCCTCGATGGCCGGGAGCTAGTGCTGCTGCTGATCGTGCTCGGGTTCAACCTGCTGCTGGCCGGGTTCGAGCGCAGCCAGGGCAAACGCCTGGGCAGCCAGCTCCTGCTCGCCGATGCCAAACACACCACCAGCGACATCTGGACCACGGTGGTGGTGCTGCTGGGCCTGGCCGGCGTGCTGCTGTTTCGCATCAACTGGCTGGATGTGGCCATGGCGGTGCCGCTCTGCTTGATGCTGCTGCGGGCCTGCTGGCAGGTGCTCACCAGCAACCTGCCGTGGCTCGTGGATCAGATCGCGATCGCACCGGAAGCCATCCATGAGGTGGCGATGGCGGTGCCAGGGGTGCTCAACGTGCACGACATCGCGAGCCGAGGCGTACTCGGACAGCAGGTGTTCATCGAGCTGCACATGGTGGTGGATGCCAACGATCTACCCACGGCGCACCGCATCACGGAGCTGGTGGAAGAGCATCTCGAAGCCCGTTTCGGCGCCGTGCGCTGCACCATTCATCTCGAGCCCCGCGAATACGCCATCGCCGACATCACCTTCCGCGGCACCCATGGCTGAGTTGCTGGCCACGCTCACGCCGCGGTTGCAGCGCCAGGCGGACACACTGCTGGAGCAGCAGCAGCTCCAAACCCGTTGGCACAACGATCTACCGGTGCTGTTGCTGGATCGGTGCTGGTTGCAGCTGCAACCGGTGCCAGTGGCCGAGCTTGCCCAGGTGCTGCCCCCTGACAGCAGCGCCGAAGCTCCAGAACTGGTGCGCTTTCGGGAGTTGCGGCAGCAGGGTCTCCAACACCTGGAGGCCCAGGAGCTCTGCTGGCAAGAGTTTGGGCGCGAGAGCTGCAGTGAGGCACTGCGCCGCTTCTGGAAGGCGCAGGAACGTGGCAACCATGGCTGGACGTTCAGCGCCTACCTGCATCTGCTGGAGCGCTATCGCCACCTGCTGCTGAGCGAAGGCCCCTCTCCGATCCCGCTTTTGGTGCTGGCGCGCAGCGGCAGTGCCGAGCAGCACCGCCTGCACTGGTGCTGGCCCTCCACTTCAGCCATAGGGCACACTTGCGCCTGACGATGCAGGTGTGCGGCCATGGCCGACGGCGATTTTCAACCCAACTCCAACGAGCGCTCACGCGGTCAGCGCGGTCCCCGCGAGGGCGGCAACCGTGAAGCTGGTGGCTTCCGCATCCGTCTGAGCGACAACGAGATGCGCGCTGCCCGGGCCGTGCAAGAGGCCTTTGGCCTGCGTTCCACCGTGGCGGCCCTGGGTCTGTCGATCCGCACCGTGGCCCAGCTGCTCGAAGAGGGCAAGCTCGATGAAGCAGTGGCCCAGCACCGCGCCAGCGGTGGTGGTCGCCCCGGAGGCGAACGTGCAGGTGGTGAGCGCCGCGGTCCCCGGCCCGAGCGCGGTGAGCGCCCCTCCAACCGTCCCAACCCCTTTGCCCGCCCTGCGCGCCCCGCGGCAACGCCGGCTCCCGTGGCCGAGGAGCAAGCTGCAGCTGAGGTTGCCGAGGAAACCGCTCCGGTGATTGAAGAGACCAGCGCCGACGCCGCCGAAACCAGCGAGGCCTGAGGTCTCGCTCCTGGAGAGTTGCCCGATCGCCCTGCAGGCAGAATCCGGCAACTCTCCAGCGATCACACATGCCACGGGCTCGGGTTCTCTCAGGGGTTCAGCCCACGGGCTCGCTGCATTTGGGCAACTGGCTGGGAGCGATCCGCAACTGGGTCGACCTGCAGGACAGCCACGACACCTTTTTCTGTGTGGTGGATCTCCATGCCATCACCGTTCCCCACGACCCCGCGAAACTGGCGGCCGATACCCGCAGCACGGCAGCTCTTTATCTGGCTTGTGGCATTGATCCCGCCAAGGCCACGGTGTTCGTTCAGAGCCATGTGCCGGCCCACAGCGAGCTGTGCTGGCTGTTGAACTGCATCACGCCGCTCAACTGGCTGGAGCGGATGATCCAGTTCAAGGAAAAAGCGATCAAACAGGGCGACCAGGTGTCGGTGGGCCTGCTGGATTACCCGGTGCTGATGGCCGCCGACATCCTTCTCTATGACGCCGATCTGGTGCCGGTGGGAGAAGACCAGAAGCAACACCTCGAGCTGGCGCGCGACATCGCACAGCAGCGGATCAACGCCCGCTTCGCTCCCAAAGACGCCGAGGGCGAGCCGATCCCGGTGCTGAAGGTGCCTGAGCCCCTGATCTTGAAGGAGGGCGCCCGGGTGATGAGCCTCACCGACGGCCGCAGCAAGATGAGCAAGAGCGATCCCAACGAAGGATCCCGCATCAACCTGCTCGATCCACCGGAGCTGATCACCAAAAAGGTGAAGCGGGCCAAAACCGATCCGGTGATGGGTCTGGAGTTCGACAACCCCGAACGCCCGGAAACGGACAACCTGCTGGGCCTCTACGCCCTGCTGAGCGGCAAGGGTCGCGACGCCGCAGCCAGCGAATGTGCAGCGATGGGCTGGGGCACCTTCAAACCCCTCCTGGCGGACACGCTGGTGGAAGCACTGCGCCCCATCCAGGAGCGCTACGCAAGCCTCAACGCCGACCCGGCGGAGCTGGATCGCGTGCTGCAACAAGGCCGCGAACGCGCGAACGCGGTTGCTGAAGCCACCCTGGAGCGCACCAGAGAAGCCCTGGGATTTTTACCCAGGCACTGAGGCGGGCACCGCAGGCGGGTGATCAATCCCAAAGGAAAGATAAAGGTGGCTGATCAGTGCCTTGGCCGACCGAGCAATCGGCACAGGGCTCTTGCGTCTGTCGCAGACGGGTCTCATCCGGTTCGGCGCATCAAGAGCACATTTGGGTCTCATTTGTCCAGGGCGGTTTGGGCCTGCTCGTAACGGGCCGCCCCCGCCCATCAGGCTCAGCAGACCTTGAGTCTTGCCCTTGCGTTTGCGCCGCCAGCTCCACTGCGATACCCATCAGGCCGCAGCCCCGAATGCCGCCACGGTGTTGGGCCTTCTGCTTCTGGCCGTGGGCCCTCTGGTGAATCCTTCACTCGGACACCAGGAGGCTGGAGCCAATCGGAGCGCAGGCTTTTATGCCATTACGCCAGAGCGGCGGGCGTTGCTCAACACCATCCGCTTTGCCGAAGGCACCTGGAAGCAAGGGGAAGACGGCTATCGCACCCTGTACGGCGGCGGGCGCTTTGGGAGCCTGGCCCGCCATCCGGAACTGGTGGTGGTGAAGCGCTACACCAGCTCAGCGGCTGGGGCCTATCAGTTCTTACCGGGCACCTGGAGGGAGGCCTCAACGAAGTTGCAGCTGGAGAGCTTCGAGCCTCGCAACCAGGACCAGGCCGCTCTCTATCTGGTGGATCGCCGGGGCATGCTCGAGCACATCGATCGCCAGGGCCTTACCCGCGAAGCGATGGCCGTGCTGGCCTTGGAATGGGCGTCATTCCCCAACCTCGCCGGCAACAGCGCCTACGGCCAACCGGTGAAGAAGGCGCGGGAACTGGAGAGCTTCTACCGCACCAATCTGGAGAGGCTGGCGACTTAAGCCGGAGGTTCGGAGCGGATTTCCGGCGGCAGGGGCACCCCGGCAATGCGCAGCATCGAGGAGAGGTTCCAGACGCGCATCATCAGGCGGTGCCAGGGAGCCATGGCATCCATATCCACGGCCATGGGCGTGGTGCAGGCTGCTCGCAAGGCCCTGGTTGCTGCAATCGCCTGCAAAGCCTCCTCCAGCTTGGTGCGCAGGGCAAGCTGCTCTGAGGCAGGCAAGAGCTTCTCTGGGGTGAGCTCCAGCAACAACAAACCACGCTCGAACCAGAAGCAGAAGTCGTCGAAGAGCGACTGCAGCAGCTGATCGAGCAACTGCGCCGGCTCCGAATCGGATTCGGGGGGCAGAGGTGATGGCGGTTGCGGAGGCAGAGCGGGGGCATCCGGACTTTTCTCAGCGTAGGAATCAGCCCAAATCCCCTGCGTAGGATCTGGGTCGCTATCCCACCGCCGTGACCGCGACCAGCTCTGCCGACTCGAACCCTTCCGGCAGCGTCGCAACCACCACGGCCACCACAGCGGCGGAGGACACGGCTCCACTGCATCTGCCCAAAACCAGCGAAAGCGAGCAGCTGCTGCGCATCCGCCACTCGATGAGCCATGTGATGGCGATGGCGGTGCAGAAGCTGTTCCCCAAAGCCCAGGTGACCATCGGCCCCTGGACCGAGAACGGCTTCTATTACGACTTCGACAGCCCCGATCCCTTCACCGAGGCCGATCTCAAGGCGATCAAGAAGGAGATGATCAAGGTCATCAACCGCAAGCTGCCGCTCGAGCGCATCGAGGTGAGTCGCGCGGAGGCAGAAAGCCGGATCAAGGCCCAAAACGAGCCCTACAAGCTGGAAATCCTGGCGGGCATCCAGGAGCCGATCACGCTCTACACCCTCGGTGAGGAGTGGTGGGACCTCTGCGCCGGCCCGCACGTGGCCAACACGAGCGAGCTCAACGCCAAGGCCTTCGAGCTCGAGAGCGTGGCCGGTGCCTACTGGCGCGGCGATGAGAACAACGCCCA
>Ga0194119_10003002_pt1 | contig 27645 bp, 22 predicted proteins | sample TA2MahC100mmetaG_FD_148620 | JGI IMG/M metagenome (GOLD analysis project Ga0194119, IMG submission 148620) | Freshwater microbial communities from Lake Tanganyika, Tanzania - TA2015018 Mahale Deep Cast 100m | ecosystem: Environmental > Aquatic > Freshwater > Lake | place: Tanzania: Lake...
TGAAAGTCGCGCGACCTTGGCTCATGGAACGAACGGACGTTGCATAACCGAACATCTCGGAGAGGGGAACTTGGGCGAGGATCGCCTTGCCGGAGGGTGAGTCCTCCATGCCGGTGATCTGGCCACGGCGACGATTGAGATCGCCGATGACATCGCCCGAATAATCTTCGGGGGTCACGACTTCGACTTTCATGATCGGCTCGAGGATGACCGGCTTCGCATTTTTGAAGCCGTCCTTGAAGCCCAGCGAGCCCGCGATCTTGAACGCCATTTCATTGGAGTCGACGTCGTGGTACGAACCGTCAAAAGCAGTGACTTTGACGTCGACGATCGGATAGCCCGCGAGCACACCGGTTTCGACGGCTTCTTTGACGCCTTTGTCGATCGCCGGAATGAACTCGCGCGGAACGGCACCGCCGACGATGCCGTTGATGAATTCGTAGCCCTTGCCGGCCTCGTTGGGCTCGAGCTTGAGCCACACGTGACCGTACTGACCGCGACCGCCGGACTGACGCACGAATTTGCCTTCGGACTCGACCTTGCCGCGGAGGGTTTCGCGATAGGCGACCTGCGGCTTGCCGACATTGGCTTCGACCTTGAACTCGCGCTTCATGCGATCGACGATGATTTCGAGGTGCAGCTCGCCCATGCCCGAGATGATGGTCTGCCCCGACTCCTGGTCGGTGTGCACGCGGAACGACGGGTCTTCTTTGGCGAGCCGCTGCAGCGCGAGACCCATTTTTTCCTGGTCGGCTTTGGTTCTGGGCTCGACCGCAACCGAGATCACGGGATTCGGGAACACCATCTTCTCGAGCGTGATGACCTTGCCCTCGGCGCACAGCGTGTCGCCGGTGGTGACATCTTTGAGACCGACGGCCGCGGCAATGTCGCCGGCGCGCACTTCTTTGATCTCGCTGCGCTCGGAGGCATGCATCTGCAGCAAGCGGCCGATGCGCTCGTTGCGGCTCTTGGTCGGCACGTGCACCGAATCACCCGAGCTCAGCACGCCCGAGTACACCCGGAAAAAGGTGAGGTTGCCGACGAAGGGATCGTTGAGGATCTTGAACGCGAGTGCGGCGAACGGCGCCTCATCGGCGGCCTTGCGCGTCGCGAGCTCGCCGCGATCGTCAGTGCCTTTGACGGGCGGCATGTTCACGGGCGAAGGCATGTACTCGACCACTGCATCGAGCAGCGCCTGCACGCCCTTGTTCTTGAAAGCCGTGCCGCACATGCACAGCACGATCTCGTTCTTCCAGGCCCGCTCGCGCAGGCCGGTCTTGATCTCGTCCTGCGAGAGCTCGGTGCCCTCGAGGTATTTGTTCATCAAAGATTCATTGGCTTCGGCTGCCGCTTCGATCATCTGCGTGCGCGCCGCTTCGGCAGCGTCGACGAGCTCCGCGGGGATATCGCGGTATTCGAAGTTCATGCCCTGGGTTGCAGAGTCCCAGTAGATCGCCTTCATTTTGACGAGGTCGATCACGCCCTCGAAGTCGTCCTCGGCACCGATGGGCAATTGGATCGGCACGGGATTGGCGCGCAGCCGCGTCTTGATCTGTTCGATGCAGCGCCCGAAGTTGGCACCAGATCGATCCATTTTGTTGACGAAGGCGATGCGCGGCACGCCGTAGCGATTCATCTGCCGCCACACCGTCTCCGATTGCGGCTGCACACCCGACACCGCGCAGAACAGCGCCACCGCCGAGTCGAGCACGCGCAGCGAGCGCTCGACCTCGATGGTGAAATCGACGTGTCCCGGGGTGTCGATGATATTGATGCGGTACTCGGGGAATTGTTTGTCCATCCCCTTCCAGAAGCAGGTGGTCGCAGCGGAGGTGATGGTGATGCCACGCTCCTGCTCCTGCTCCATATAATCCATGATGGCCGCGCCATCGTGGACCTCACCGATCTTGTGCGAGACGCCGGTGTAGAAAAGGATGCGTTCGGTCGTGGTGGTCTTGCCCGCATCGATGTGCGCGGAAATACCGATGTTTCGGTAGCGCTCGATGGGTGTAGTGCGGGCCATGACCGACGATGCCTTCTCGGAAAAGTCCGGCGATTACCAGCGGTAGTGCGCGAAGGCCTTGTTGGCCTCGGCCATACGATGCGTGTCCTCGCGCTTGCGCACGGCGGCACCGCGGTTCTCGGCGGCTTCCATGAGCTCATGAGCGAGGCGGAACGCCATCGACTTTTCGCTGCGACCGCGCGCGGCTTCGATCACCCAGCGCATGGCGAGCGTCTGTCGACGCGGAGCGCGGACTTCGACCGGCACCTGATAAGTGGCACCGCCGACGCGACGCGACTTCACTTCGACCACCGGCTTGACGTTGTCGAGCGCGAGCGAGAGGAGATCGATCGCGTCTCCGCCTTGCTTGCCGGTCTTTTCCGTGATGCGGTCGATCGCACCGTAAATGATGCGTTCGGCGGCCGACTTCTTGCCGCTCTTCATGACGACGTTCATGAATTTGGCCAGCATGTCGTTGTTGAACTTCGGGTCCGGCAGAATGTGACGGACCGGCGCTTGTGCACGACGTGACATCGTTTGCTCTCCTTACTTTTTCTTGCCGCGCTTGGCGCCGTACTTGGAACGGCCCTGCTTGCGATCATTGACGCCCGCGCAATCGAGGGTGCCGCGGACAGTGTGGTAACGCACGCCGGGCAGGTCCTTGACGCGGCCACCGCGAATGAGCACCACCGAGTGCTCCTGCAGGTTGTGGCCTTCGCCGCCGATGTACGAGGTGACCTCGTAACCGTTGACGAGTCGCACGCGGCATACCTTGCGGAGTGCCGAGTTGGGCTTCTTGGGGGTGGTGGTGTACACGCGAGTGCACACGCCGCGCTTCTGCGGGGCTGCGCCGAGAGCGGGCACCTTGGTCTTTTCGGACGGGGTGCGGCGCGGGGCGCGAATCAGCTGACCTGTCGTGGCCATGCAGTCTCCAGATCTACAGCGTTTGAGAACCAAAACGACCGGACAGGAGACATCGCTCGCAAGGCCCGCAAAAACATCCCGCGTCGCCGCGAGAGAACCCGGACCTACGACCGACAGCTCGACGACCGGCTGCGGCGGGCGACCCCCGAGACAACCCGAGCCGCCCCCTTGCGGGAGCGGCTCGGTACTCGAAGGTCGCTGTTTTTCGGAAACCCGACCACGGGTCCCCGAGAAAGGCCGCGGATTCTAGGTAGCGGCCCGGGGACTGTCAACCGCCCGCCGGCTCAGAACCAGCTGTAATTGAATGAGACGCTCACTCGCGGCGTCCGCGACGGATTCGGGGGTACCTCATGCCGCAGCCAGCTCTCGAACAGCACCACTTGGCCCGCGCGGGCGGGGACGGTGTACCAAGGACGCAGCTCCGGCGCCGCGTCCGCCTGCCGAGGCGGCGCAGCCATGTAGCGATCGAGCCGCGGGTCTTCGAACTTGAGACCCGAGGATCCGGCCGGGGTCCTTATGTAATAGGTGCCACTGATGGTCGACAGCGGGTGCAGATGCAGGCTGTGTACCACGGCCGTCGGCATGAGATTGACCCAGCAGTCGGTCATCACCAGTTCCCGGCCCCGCAAGTCGAGGGCGAGCTCGGTCACGAAGCGCCGCAGGTGAGGCCGCAGCCACCGCTCGAGCGTGGCAAAGGTCGGCGAAATTTGCTGCAGGCGGCACTTCGATCCATAGGAGGTATAGCCCCCCGGATAGTTTCGCTGCGACCAGCGGCGACCCGCGACATCATCCTCGCGCAGCTGCAGGGCCTCCTGCAGCAAGCGCCGATTGAGCGCCGTGACGCCTGCGCGACGCAGCGGCGCCACATGGATCAGCGTCGGAAAAAGTTTTCGACTGCCGCTCAAGACTTTGCGACCTTCGGTTCGGGTCGACCGCGATAGACGAGGCGACCGAGCGTACGCAGCAAACCGGGAAAGTGCCGAGCAAAGAACACGATGAACTTGCCATGCCCAGTAACCACGATTTCGGCACACCCACGGGCAACACCACGGACGATCTCGCGGGCAGCGCGCGGCGTGCTGACGCGCAACCATTGCGGAATAGGATCTCGGGCCCCCGGTTGAACCACGCCGTGATTATTGGTCTTGCGGATGTCGGAATCGACAAACCCCGGCGAAACCAGCGTCACGCGTATGCCCTCGGGCGCGAGATCGCCATGCAGCGTCTCGGCGAGCGCGCGCACGGCAAACTTGCTCATCGAATAGGCCGACATGGCAGCCGAGGCGGCATAGCCGGCCACGCTACCCACCAAAACAAGCTGTCCGCGGCTGGCACGTAGCGCAGGCAGAGATTCTTTGACGGTGCGCAGGAGGCCAAAAACATTGGTCTCGAATTGCCTTCGATAATCTCCGATGGACAGCTTTTGCACGGTACCCGCCACACCAAAGCCGGCATTGGCATAAACGATGTCGACACCGACACCCCGCGCGGCCAATTCCTCGAGCGCCCTCGCGACATCACCCTCCGAGGTCACATCCCCTTGATGGATGCTGACCTCGGCCCCTAGCGCCCGCAGTTCTGCGGCCAGGGACTCAAGCAGCTCCGCGCGGCGGGCGAACAGAGCAAGGCGGGCGCCGCGGCGCGCATATTCGCGAGCGAGCCCCGCCCCGATTCCGGCCGAGGCGCCGGTGATGAAAACGGTCTCTCTTGGGGACATGGACACGAATCCTCGAGTGGGGTCAGCGTTGCGCTTTGGTCGGCATTATTGACCAACACGTTGACAGCGGCGCGGCGAAGCGCAATATAGGGCCAGAACCCGCTTGCGATGGGCAAATGTCGCAGGCAGGTCAACGGGGGAAAAAACATGACGAGCCATCGGCCTGCAAGGGACCGAAGCGCCTCATCGTGCATCGGCGCGATGCTGCTGGCGCTTTGGAGCGTCTCCACGATTCTGCCCGCGCACGCGGCGCCAGCAAGCTCAAATGGCGCCGCGCAGAGCGAGCCATTACCAAACCCTGAAGCCCGGTCGCTCTATACGCTTGGGCAACTGATCTCGCGCACCCTCGACGGCTTCAGCCTCAATGAGCAGGAACTCGAGTGGGTGAAATCGGGGATCGCCGACGGCGTCCTCGGACGCTCATCAAAGGTGGATCTTGCCGCCGAGGCCGAAGGCCTGACCACATTGCAGGCCGATCGACGCGCCGCCACGCTGCAGCGCGAAAGATCAGCCGGAACCGCCTACCTCGCCGCCGTTGCGCAAACCCCGGGGGTCGAGCGACTCGAGAGCGGCCTCATCATCGAATCTTTGCGCGCAGGGTCCGGTGAGCGCCCGTCCGCACTCGATCACGTGAGCGTTCACTACGAAGGCCGACTGATCGACGGTACCTTGTTCGAAAGTTCTCGTGGCCGCGGCACCCCGGCCACACTCCCGTTACGCGGCGTCATCGCCTGCTGGAGCGAGGCGCTACAAAAAATGCGCGTCGGTAGTCGCAGTCGGATTACTTGTCCGGCTGAACTCGCCTATGGCGAGCGGGGTTCACCGCCCGCCGTCAAGCCCGGTGCCACGCTGGTGTTCGAGATCGAACTGCTCGGCGTCGTGCGCTGAGCGCGCGTCGGACCGTAGTTGCGCTGCAGATAATCGAGCAACTGTCGCGCCTCATCGTCGGCGATGGGGGCCTTGAAGGCGTTGCGCATCTTGGTGACCGAGGCCTCCCAAAGTGCGCGCGTGCCAAAACGCGCGTGCATCTCGATGTAGTCGATGCTGTGACAGACGCTGCAGCGTGCGATGAACAGCTCGCGGCCCTCGCCCGCGGCCGCTTCCGGCTCGGCCGCAGCGCGGAGCGAGATGCTGCCCAACGCGAGCACGATCAAAAATGGCCGCAAAGAAACAGCGACTGCAGCAGGTCTCATGTCCGCACCTCCACCTTCACGCGATGATAGGCATTGTGTTGATAGCCCGAAGGATTGGGGATGGGCGTTTCGACTTGTGACTGACCCGCTTTGTTGGCGGCGCGCGCCCAAACCTCATGAAAACCGGCCGCGAGCGCTGGCCAATCACCGCGCCATGCTCGAAAAGAATAAGGCCCGAGATCCTCGCCGAGTTCGCAGCGCCGCCACGATGCGCCGCGATCGCATGACAGCTCGACCCGATCAATCCCCCGGCCAGAGTCCCAGGCGATGCCGGCAAGCGCGGATCGACCTGCCCGCAGCATACCGTCACGCTCCATCGAGGTGATCAAAGAATTGACGGCGATCTCGGTGACCGGCGCACGCTCGGCGGTTTCCTGTCCGGGGAAGCGCTCGACCAAAGGAAACAGCTGCCGCGGCATGCGGTAGGCCGAGGCCATCCAGAAGTTTTTTTCGTTGCCCTCGAGCGCACTGATTCGATTGACGTGCTTCAGCCAATAGGTCGCCGTCCAGCCGGGCACGACCACGCGCAGCGGAAAACCATTGAGTACGGGCAGTGGCGCGCCGTTCATTTCATAGGCGATCAGTGTGTCGGGATGCAGCGCCTTGATGAGCGGCAGCGACTTGATGAAGTCGGGGGTACCCTCGAGCGGCGGCGCATCCGCGGCATCGAACGAGACCTCGACCGCGGAGGGTTTGAGCCCGGCACGCTGCAACAAGTCTGCGAGTCTGACCCCCCGCCAACGGGCATTGCCCATCGCGCCGTGACCCCACTGCAAACCTGCCACCGGTGGATCAAAGAGGCCGCGACGATTACCCGAGCACTGGCAAACCGCCACGATTTCGGTTGCCGGGAAATCGCGGCGTAGTTCTGTCAGCGAGAGATTGAGCGTGCGCTCGGCTGCCGGGCCGCCGATCTCCAGCCGAAAATCCTCGGCCATGATTTGCGGAATCACCGCGTGGTGATAGCGAACAAAGAATGCTTCGTTGGGCGTCAGCACGCTGCGGAAATATTCGAGCGGGGTTTCGAAGTTGGGCGGACGCTCGGTGAGTCGACGCAGGGCCAGCTTGCCGGGTAGCGCGACCAAGGCTTCCCGTCCTGCCGCGACCCCCTGCTGCGTGGCGGCCAGCAGCTTTCGCGGCAAACCCGCCGCCGTTCCGGCGATCGCCGTCCAGGCCATCCCCGTCAAAAGTCTCGAAGTGAGATCGCGCCGATTCAGGGTCATGACTTTCCGCCGCAGGAAGTTCTTTGGACAGCGGAAGTATGCCAGTATCGTCGCCATACCTGCAGATCACCCCCATACCTGCATACCACCCCCATACCTGCATACCGCCCCCATACCCACACATCACCCTTGGAGTGACCCGTGAAGCTTTCGACATCTCCGTTTGCCTCTCTCGTCATCACTGTCTCGGCTCTCTTCGGCTTGGTCGCCGAAGCGCAGATGGGCGCGCCGGCCGCCAAAAGCGAAACGGCTGTCGCCATCGAAAAGGCGCTCGCGAGCCCCATCCGCACCGCCGAGGAACGCGCGCGCGACAACCCGGAACGCAAGCCCGTACAGACCCTCGAATTCTTTGGTCTGCAGCCCGACATGACCGTGGTTGAAGTCATGCCCGGCGCGGGTTGGTACACCAAGGTGCTCGGTCAGGTGCTCGCCGACAAAGGCACGCTGCACGTATCGGTGAGCGCCTCTCGACTCGCGCCGCGCTTGAAGGAGTGGGGCCTCGACAAGGTCAAAGTTTCGGAGGGCAAATTCGTCACCAAGCCCTCCGGGCAGCGCGGTATTTTTGACGCCGAGACGATCGAGATCCCGGTGCAGAATGCCGACATGGTGCTCACGTTCCGTAACGTGCACAACATGACGCCCAACGCGCGTGCACTCTTGAACAAAGCCGTGTTCGATGCCCTGAAGCCGGGTGGTGTCTACGGCGTCGTCGATCACACGCGTCGTCACAACGAGCCGACCTCCCCCGAAAACTGGCGGCGTATCGACCCGGTGGTCGTGATCAAAGAAGCGCTGGACGCCGGCTTCGTCTTTGAAGCCTTCAGCGATCTGCACTACCGCCCCGATGATGAGCTCAAATATGACAGTCAGCGCCCATCAATCGCCGGCTACAGCGACCGTTTCACGCTGAAGTTCCGCAAACCGGCTCGCTGAAGAGACCCATGTACACGCTCGTCATCGGCAACAAGAACTACTCCTCGTGGTCGCTGCGACCTTGGGTGCTGATGCGCACGCTGCGCATCGACTTCGAGGAGCTGTTGATTCCGTTTGCCGAACCCGGCAGTGCGGAACGCTTCCGTCAGCACTCGCCGAGCGGACGCGTACCTTGCCTGCATGATGGCGACCTGCGTATCTGGGACTCGCTCGCCATCGTCGAATATTTGGCCGAGCGCCACGCGGGCGTCTGGCCTGCCGAACGGGCTGCCCGCGCTTGGGCGCGCTCGGCTGCCGCTGAAATGCACTCGAGCTTTCAGGCGCTGCGCAATATCTGCAGCATGACCTGCGGCCAGCGCGTGGTACTGCGCGAGAGGCCAGTCGCACTTGAGCGCGATCTCTCGCGCATGCAATCCCTGTGGCAAGAAGGGCTGGCGCGCTTCGGCGGCCCCTTTTTGGGCGGCCAGACATTCACGGGCGTCGATGCGTTCTATGCGCCAGTGGCGTTCAGACTGCAGACCTACCACTTGTCGCTAGGCGAGGCGTGCGACGCCTACGTCGCGCGCCTGCGCGCCCTGCCCTCGATGCTCGAGTGGTACGAGGCGGCGCTAGGCGAGCCCTGGCGCGAGGCTGCTCACGAACGCGAAATCATCGATGTTGCCGCCGAAATCATTGATCTGCGCCAGCCAAAAACCTGAGCCTGCTTAAAAAACCAGGCTTGCACGCCTGCTTACATCTCGGGCTTCGCGTCCTTACGGGCCGTCATGGCGCAGTTCACCAAAATCCACTTCATGTTCATCGCAATGCGCTCGGCGTCGGGATCGGTAAACGCGTAGCCGTGCTCCTTGGTCGAGCCGTCGGGCAAGCGCTCGATCACCGATAGCACCAACGAATTGCGATTGAAATAGTCGTTGGCCTCGTTGAGCACCTGCCAGGTCACTGCCCGCAGGTTCAGCGCAAGCTCGCGCTGCGGCAAATTGCGCGCGGGGTCGGACTTGGCCGTGAACCAGTGCGTGTCGCCCTTGTCATGCAGCAGCATGTCGTCATAACGACTGAAGGGGATGTCGACGCCACCGCCCACGCCCGGCACATCGGCATAGCAATGGAAGTAGCGCGCACGCTCGAGCCAGAAGGGCTCGCCTGACGCCACACCACTGATACGCTGCCCGCTTTTCACGACCCACTTGTGATCGTGAAACCACAGACTGCTGCGCGATAGCGAGATTTCATTGTCGGTGTAGACCTGCTGAGCTTCCCACTCGAAGCGACAGGCTTTGTTGCCCTGCAGCCCACGAAAATGATCAGCACGGCGCTTGAATATGTAGTCGCAACCCTCGGTACGTCGTAAATCTTTGGGCTGCAAACTCGGCAGCTCGGCAGTCGTGATCTCCCCCTGCATGCGCAAGTAATGGCGCATGGTCACTTCATCGGCCGCAGGACCCGCCTCGAGCGTGGCGAGCCGGTACGACGTGGATGGGCCTGCAGCTGTTTCGCTGCGATTCACCCAAAGATAAACGTGGCGACCGAAGGCCGGTGCATCGACTCGAGTGATGGTAGTCGACACGCGTGGATGACGGTCGGCCGCCGGCAGCTTCCGGCGAACATCAAAGTAACTCTGATTCGAATTGTCGTAATAGCCCGGTAGCAACTCCGCCATGATGCGCAAGTTGCGCTCGCCGGGCGTCGAGTCCTGACCCTGCGCATGCGCCCTCTCGCCGGCAAGCGCAACCCCCATCAAAACAAGAGCGATCAAACACCGGCCGACCAAGCCGCGATTGATGGAGCACAGTTGTCCTGTCATGGGAACCCCGACCTGAAATACGAATCGGGGCATCATGCCGCAGCCGGCAGCCATGTGAGAACATGTCCGCATGACACCGTCCATTTCTGCGCGACCTCTCGCTCGTCTGCTTGTTCGTCGACACGCCGTGGCGCTCGCGGCGTTGGTCGTGCTGCTCGGCCAAACGCTCGCGGCGGCGTCGCAAACTGCCGTCGCGCCAACCACTCTCGCGCAAGCGGCGGTTGCCGCTCCCGATCGCTACAGCGCCGAGGTCGCCGAGTCGGTGTTACGAAAAGGCGGCAATGCGGTCGATGCCGCGGTCGCAACGGCCTTCGTGCTCGCCGTCACTTTCCCGGAGGCCGGCAATCTCGGCGGCGGTGGTTTCATCACGCTCAAGATGGGGACGGCGACGGCTTTTCTCGATTTCCGCGAAGTCGCACCGCAGGCAGCGAGCCGCGATATGTATCTCGAGGCCAGTGGTAAACCGATCCCCGGCGCATCGCTCGTCGGGCACCGTGCTGCGGGCGTACCCGGAACGGTCGCGGGCCTTTGGGAAGCACATCGCAAATATGGCAGCCGACCCTGGACAGAACTGCTGCAGCCAGCGGTCCGCCTCGCTCGCGACGGCTTTGTTCCGCCAAAATCTTTGATCGACGGTGTCGTCGAGTCTCTCCCCGACTACGCTGGCAAAACGAATTTCGCTGAATATTTTGGCGAGCTTGGTGAACGGCCCTTCAAGCAGCCCGAGCTCGCGCGCACACTGCAGCGGATCGCGCAGCAGGGACCAGCGGGTTTTTATGCTGGTCGCACCGCAGATCTCATCGTCGCCGAAATGCGTCGCGGCAAGGGGTTGATCACGCATGCTGACCTTGCGGCCTATCGCGCCATTTGGCGCGAACCCTTGAGCGTACGCTGGCGCGACTACACCCTGATCTCTGCGCCGCCCCCGAGCTCGGGAGGCATCGCCCTTGTGCAGCTGCTGCGCATGAAGGACGCACTTGCCAAAGATTTCGCAGGGGCTGCACATAACTCCGCCGCCTATGTTCACTTGATCGCCGAAATCTCCAAGCGGGTATTTGCCGATCGCGCGGAATACCTCGGTGACCCCGATTTCGTACGCGTTCCGACGGCGGCATTGATCGACGAGAATTACCTGCAAAAGCGCGCTGCCGAGGTGCAACGCGATGCCATCTCGTCGCTTGCCACCGTCAAACCAGGGCTCGCCGAAAGCGCAGAGACTACGCACTTCTCGATTCTCGATGCGGCGGGCAACGCAGTTGCTCTGACCTATACCCTGAACGGGGGCTTCGGCAACGGTGTCGTGGTCAAGGGTACGGGCTTCCTGCTCAACAACGAAATGGATGACTTCAGTACCAAGCCGGGTGTACCTAATCTTTTTGGTGTGGTCGGCGGCGTGGCCAATGAAATCCGGCCAGGAAAACGCATGCTGTCATCGATGACACCAACGCTGTTGCTCGCCGGGGATCGAGTGCGCATGGTCGTCGGTACGCCGGGTGGCTCGACGATCTTCACTGGAGTTTTTCAGACGATGGTGAACCGGCTCGACTTCGGCATGAGCACGGCTGATGCCGTTGCCGCCGCGAGATTTCATCATCAACTGCTGCCAGCAACCTTGATTGTGCATAGTCGCTGCTGCGCACTGGGTGATGAACGCACGCAAAGCGATCTCAAGGCGCTTGGCTACGAGGTCAAGCAAAGTCCTTGGGAATTCGGTGACATGCAGTTGATCGACGTCGATGCCAATGGCGTCGTCACAGCCGCCGCAGACCCGCGCGGGCGCGGCGTAGCACGCGTGTTCGACTCTCGCGAGTTGAACACCCGCTAACTCGGCGCTCGCTAGCTCGACGGACCTTCCGGCGCCGACAGGCGCACGGTCTCATCGCGCAGCGGGCGCGGCGTAACGTCCACGGCTCGATGGGTTTCGAGTCGGGTCGGGTCAAGCGCCGGGTCAAGATCGCGCAGTCGGCGCGCAGTGACCATCACTCGGGTCTCCAAAGAATTGATGGCCGAGTTGTAGCCATCGACAGCCTGTCTGATGCCCTTGCCCACCTTGACCCAATGCTCGCCCATGATGGAAAGGCGGTCGTACAGCTCTTTGCCCAGCGTGCTGATTTTCTCGGCGTTGCGCGCGATTTCTTCCTGGCGCCAGCCGTAGGCCACCGCACGCAACAGCGCAATGAGTGATGTCGGTGTCGCGATCATCACGCCCTGCTCGACACCTGCCTCGATCAGCGCCGGATCCTGCTCGAGCGCAGCGCTGAAGAACACTTCGCCGGGCAAAAACAACACCACGAACTCGGCACTGCCCCGCACTTCTGCGGCATAGCCCTTGCGCGACAGCGCGACCAGATGCCCCTTCACGGCCTTGGCATGCTCCTGCAGCCGCAGCGTCCGCGTGGCGTCGTCGCGCGCCTCGAGCGCAGCCAGATAGCCCGCAAGCGGAACCTTGGAGTCGACGATCACGCTGCGACCGCGCGGCAAATGAATGATCAGATCGGGACGCAACCTGCCGTCCTCGCCTTCGATCGAATGTTGTTCGCGAAAATCGCAGTGATCGAGCATGCCAGCGAGTTCAACCACGCGCCGCAACTGGATCTCGCCCCAGCGACCACGCACGGTCGGTTGACGCAGCGCACCGACCAAGTTGCTGGTCTCGCCGCGCAGCGCCACCTGCTCGCGCATCAGCTGCTGCACTTGCTCCGTCATCGACTGATAGGCCACCGCCCGATTTTTTTCCAGATCTCTGACTTGGACGTCGAATTTGTCCAAAGACTCGCGGATAGGCTTGAGGCTGTCGTCGATGCGACGCTGCCGCGTCTCGAGGTCGGTGCGCGCCTGTGCCTGGAAGGTCTCGAGCTGCGTACGCGCAAGGTCGAGGAACTGCTGATTATTGCTGCGCAGGGCGTCAGCAGAAATCGCCTTGAAAGCGTTGGCGAGCTGATCACGTGCCGCCTCGAGCAGTGCCAGCTTCTCGGCCGACACCGCCTGCTCGCGAGCAAGCGTCGCCTGCAAGGCCGCGCTCTCGGCGGTGAGTGCGAGCACGCGCGCCTGCAGCTGCTCGATCTCGGCCAGATGGCGCGCTGAAGGGCGCTGGCGCGCGAACAGCAGGCCCAAGAACGCACCGACCGCACTGCCCGCCAAAAACAACAACAAAAAGATCCAAGACTCTGTCACCGCCACCACCCGCAGAGATTTTCAGGCCTCAGGACGCGATCACTATAGAGACGCGATCACTATAGAGCCGATCAGGCTCAAATGGTGAGCCTTGCGCCCGCGTGACAAAATGCGCGCATGAATACAACCCGCGCGTCCCGCAATTCCCTCACTCCCCGCAGCCGCCGTATGGCCAAGCCGCCGGCCAAGCCGCCGCAGCGGGCGATTTCCGACCGCTACGACGTGATTGTCATCGGCGCGGGATCCGCCGGTTTGCCGCTCGCGATCCGCGCAGCCGAACGCGGCGGGCAGGTGCTGCAAGTCGAGGCCGACTATCGCATCGGCGGCACCTTGCACTGGTCGTCGGGCCAGATCAGCGCGGCGGGTACGCGGCTGCAGCGGTCGCAAGGCATCGAAGACAGCCCCGACGAACACTTCCGCGACGCGCAGCGCATCGCCCACGGGCGCATCGATCCGGTCGTGCTGCGCCTGTTCGTCGATCAGGCCGCAGCCACCATCGACTGGCTGATGGATTTGGGGTTCGCGCCTGCACCCGGCACACCGGTGGCCGGCGAGGCCCACGAGGCCTACTCGACGCGACGATATCTTTGGGGCGCAAACAAGGGGCTTTCCATTCTCGAAGCCCTGCGACCTACGCATGATCGCTTGGTACGCGACGGCCGTATCGACTTGCGCCTGCAGACTCGCATGACACGACTTTTGACTGATGCGAGGGGCGCAGTCAGCGGCGTGCGGGCAAGCACCCCCAACGGCGAAGTCGAGTTTTTGGGTAAAAACATCGTGCTCGCGAGTGGTGGCTATGCGGCCAATCCGGAACTCTGGAAAAAGCTCACGCCGGCGTACCCGCTCTGCTCGCACGCCAATCCCTACTCACGGGGTGATGGCATCGTGGCAGCCAGTGAGCTCGGTGCACCCGTCGACGGCAGCGACAAATTTCTTTGTACCTTTGCCGGTGTTCTCGAAGATCCGCGCGATCCGCGCTCCGGTGCCTTCCTGCTGCTCTCACCGGGAGCCCGAAAAGTTTGGGAAATCTTTGTCGATCAGCGCGGCCGTCGCTTCATGCAGGAAGACCATCCGAGCATCGACTATCGCGAGCGGGCGCTGCTGCGCCAACCCGGCACTCGGATGAACATCGTGTTCGATCACGCCATCCTGCAGAACGCGGCGACGATTACCCTCGACCCGACCGCGGCCTATCGCGCTCGCTTCGGTCGCCACCCGGCCTTCGTCAAGGCAAAGACCCTCGCCGAACTCGCACGCAAGCTCGGCATGCCGGCAGCCAACCTGCGACGCAGCGTGCGCGACTACAACGCTGCCGTCGCAGCACGCATCGATTCTCAGCAGGGCAAACAATTTTTGATCCGGCCCATCGAAAAGCCGCCCTTTTATGCCATCAAGGCACAGGGGCTTACGGTATTGAGTCCAGCTGGCCTCAAGGTGGATCGCAAACTGCGGGTGATTGGCGGCAACGGGCGACCGATCCGCAATCTCTACGCAGCGGGCGAAGTGCTCGGCTTCGGCCGAACGTCAGGGGATGCTTTCGTCGGCGGGCTCTCGCTCACGCCAGCGCTGACTTTCGGTCGCTTACTCGGCGAGCACTTGCTCAGCTGGTGAGCCGCGACTGAGCAGATGAGCGGCTGATCAGCCGCTGAACGAGCGCGATGTGCCGCCCTTGGCGAGCGCGATTTCGAGCAGCATTGGCAGCAGGCGCTTGCGGGCGTCCTCGAACGACACCGCAGAGAGCGCGAAACGCACTGCGAGCGCGGCAATGGGCTCGCCATCAACCATGACTGGGACCGCGAAACTGCCTTGCTCGGTGAGTCGCAGCGGACGCGTGCAGCGGGCATGACCGCGCTCGCGGGTCAGCGCCATGTCGCGATCGAAGGCCACTCGGTCCGCCCAGGCGGCGAGTGTTTCTTCAGGGCGGCCCGGCCAAAGATAATCGAGCAGCGTATCGCGAACCCGTGGGCTCGAGAACGCGATGATGGCGCGGCCCGAGGCGGTGGTGAGCACCGGCACGCGCATGCCGCGCTCAAAGTATTCGACGGCAAAACCGCTTTCGCGATCGGTGGAATCTTCGATCAGCATTTCCGGAAACTGCAGGCGCATCAGACTCATCGGCCACTGCACACGCGTGGCGACTGCGTGCATGGCCGCACGCACCGGCTCGAGTCGCTCGGCAGCAAAATCGAAGCCATGACTCAGGGTTGCGGCGCGTAGCGTGAGCGCGTGCCGCCGGTTCGGCAGCCGCTCGACGTAGCCCTCGGCTTCGAGCGTGGCGAGGCAACGATTGACCGTGGTGCGCGCAAGTCGCAACTTTTGACTGAGAGCGGCCGTGGTCAGCGGCCCGTGCCGATTGAGCGCCTCGATGATTTCGAGGCCGCGCAGCAGCACGCGCACCGGGGTCGGATGTCCCCGGGACGCGCGCTGCTCTACCCCGCTCAATTCGTCGAGGTCGTCTTCACCGGCCTTGCCGATTGCGACCGGCTCGTCCATCAGCCCGCAGCGCTCTCTTCCTCGCCCACGGTCGGCTCATCGGATTCGCCACCCGAGGCGCCCACATCCATGAAGCTGCGCGAAGGGGTGTCTTCGAGCTTGCGCCGACGATGGGCGTGGGCGGCGAAGCCCGTACCCGCCGGGATGAGGCGACCGACGATGACGTTTTCCTTGAGACCACGCAGGTCGTCCTTGAGACCGCGCACCGCGGCCTCGGTGAGGACGCGCGTGGTCTCCTGGAACGACGCCGCCGAGATGAAGGACTCGGTGGCGAGCGATGCCTTGGTGATACCGAGCAGCACCGGCGCCAAAGTTGCACCCTGCTTGCCCTCTTCACTCAAGCGTTCGTTGATGTCGAGTGCACGCGAACGGTCAAGCTGCTCGCCCTTGAGTAGCGGCGTCTCGCCCGAACCCGTGACCTCAGCCTTGCGCAGCATCTGACGGATGATCACTTCGATGTGCTTATCGTTGATTTTAACGCCCTGCAGACGGTAGACGTCCTGAATTTCGCGCACGAGATAGTTGGCGAGTGCTTCGACGCCTTGCAGACGCAGGATGTCATGCGGGTTCGGCTCGCCGTCGGCGATGACTTCGCCGCGGGTGACCCCTTCGCCCTCGAATACGTTGAGCTGGCGCCACTTCGGGATCAGCTCTTCGTATTTCTCACCCTTCTCGTCGGTGATGATCAGACGACGCTTGCCCTTGGTTTCTTTGCCGAAGCTCACCGTGCCGCTCTTCTCGGCGAGAATCGCCTGATCCTTCGGCTTGCGGGCTTCGAAAAGATCGGCAACACGCGGCAGACCGCCGGTGATGTCGCGTGTCTTCGAAGATTCCTGCGGAATGCGCGCGATGATGTCGCCGACCGACACCTTGGCACCATCCTCGAGGCTGATCAGCGCACCGGCCGGCAGCGTGTACACCGCGGGAATCTCGGTGTTCGCGAAGGGCACTTCCTTGCCCTTCGCGTTCACGAGCTTGACGGTCGGACGCAGCTCCTTGCCGCCGCGCTGCTTGCTCGCATCCATGACGACCACGGACGAGAGACCCGTGACTTCGTCGACCTGGCGAGTCACCGTCAGACCATCCACGAAATCCTGGAAGCGCAGGAAACCCGCCACTTCGGTCACAACCGGGTGGGTGTGCGGATCCCAGGTCGCCACGGTGTGCCCCGCCGGAACCAGCGTGCCCTCGGTGGCGCTGATCTGCGCGCCGTAGGGGATCTTGTAGCGCTCGCGCTCGCGACCGAATTCATCGACCACGCCGATTTCACCCGAGCGCGATACGGCGACGAGGTAGCCCTTTTCGTGGGGCACGGTCTTCACGTTGTGGAAGCGTAGCGTGCCCTTGTTGCGCACCTCGACACTCGAGGCGGCAGCGGCACGCGATGCGGCACCACCGATGTGGAAGGTACGCATCGTGAGCTGCGTGCCAGGTTCGCCGATCGACTGCGCGGCCATGACGCCGACTGCTTCACCGATATTGATGATGCGCCCGCGCGCCAGATCGCGGCCGTAGCACATCGCGCAAACGCCGTAACGCGTTTCGCAGGTGATGGGCGAACGTACCGACACCTGATCGACGCCATGCTGCTCGAGCATGCGCACGAGCTGCTCATCGATGAGGGTGCCCGCTTCGACCAGCACCGCACCCTTGCCACCCGGGCGCAGCACGTCCTCGACGACCACGCGACCGAGCACGCGCTCGCCGAGACCTTCGACCACGTCACCCCCTTCGACGAGCGGCGTGACGCGCAGGCCGTTGGTCGTCCCGCAATCGGTCTCCCTGACCACGAGATCCTGCGCGACGTCGACGAGGCGACGCGTCAGGTAACCCGAGTTTGCGGTCTTCAACGCAGTGTCGGCCAGACCCTTGCGGGCGCCGTGCGTCGAGATGAAGTACTGCAACACGTTCAGGCCTTCACGGAAGTTCGCCGTGATCGGTGTCTCGATGATCGAGCCATCGGGCTTGGCCATCAGGCCGCGCATGCCAGCGAGCTGACGAATCTGCGCCGCGCTACCGCGAGCGCCCGAGTCAGCCATCATGAAGATCGAGTTGAAGGACTTCTGACGGTGCTTCTGACCCTTGATGTCGGTCGCCTCTTCGGAACCGAGCTTCTCCATCATCGCCTTGGCGACTTGATCGTTGGCGCGTGACCAGATATCGACGACCTTGTTGTAGCGCTCGCCGTTGGTGACGAGACCCGAGGCGTACTGATCCTGAATCTCTTTTACTTCGCGATCGGCGGCGGCCACGATCTTGACCTTCTGCTCGGGGATGACGATGTCATCGATGCCGAACGAAACCGACGCACGGGTCGCATAATGGAAGCCCGTGTACATCAGACGATCGGCGAAGATCACGGTATCTTTGAGGCCAAGCTGACGATAGCAGGCGTTGATGGTCGCCGAGATCGCCTTCTTGGTCATGTCCTGGTTGACGATGTCGAAGGACAAACCCTCCGGCAACACTTCAGACAGGAGCGAACGACCTACAGTGGTCTTGACCAATCGACGACGCAGCTTCCTCTCGCCGTTCTCGATGATGGTTTCGTTGATGCGCACCCGGATGCGCGACTGCAAATGCACCTGCCGCGTTTCATAGGCGCGGTGCACTTCGCCGACATCAGAGAACATCATGTCTTCGCCCGGCGCACCGATGCGCTCGCGCGTCATGTAGTACAGGCCGAGCACCACGTCTTGCGACGGCACGATGATCGGATCACCGTTGGCGGGCGAGAGGATGTTGTTCGACGCCATCATCAAGGCGCGCGCCTCGAGCTGTGCCTCGAGCGAAAGCGGCACGTGCACGGCCATCTGGTCACCGTCGAAGTCCGCGTTGAACGCGGTACAGACGAGCGGATGCAGCTGGATGGCCTTGCCTTCGATCAGCACCGGCTCGAAAGCCTGGATGCCGAGGCGGTGCAGCGTCGGTGCGCGATTGAGCAAGACGGGATGCTCGCGGATTACCTCAGAGAGGATGTCCCAAACCTCCGGTCCCTCACGCTCGACCAGGCGCTTGGCAGCCTTGATGGTCGAGGCATCGCCGCGCAGCTGCAGCTTCTGGAAAATGAACGGCTTGAAGAGCTCGAGCGCCATTTTCTTTGGCAGACCGCACTGGTGCAGACGCAGCGTCGGACCGACCACGATGACCGAACGGCCCGAGTAGTCGACGCGCTTGCCGAGCAGGTTCTGACGGAACCGACCCTGCTTGCCCTTGATCATGTCGGCGAGCGACTTGAGCGGGCGCTTGTTGGTGCCGGTGATGGCACGGCCGCGACGACCGTTATCGAGCAGGGCGTCGACCGCTTCCTGCAGCATGCGCTTCTCGTTGCGCACGATGATGTCGGGCGCGTTGAGCTCGAGCAGACGACGCAGACGGTTGTTGCGATTGATGACGCGACGGTAGAGATCGTTGAGATCAGAGGTCGCAAAGCGACCGCCGTCGAGAGGCACGAGCGGACGCAGATCAGGCGGCAGCACCGGCAGAATGGTCATCACCATCCACTCCGGCCGATTGCCCGACTCGATGAACGACTCGATCAGCTTCAGGCGCTTCGAGAGCCGCTTGAGCTTGGTCTCGGAGCTGGTGTTGCCCATGCCTTCGCGGGCCTTGCCCACTTCGGCCGCCAGATCGAGCGAACGCAGCAATTCAAAGATGGCCTCGGCGCCCATGCGCGCGTCGAACTCATCGCCGTGCTGCTCGATGGCCTCGAGGTACATTTCGTCGGTGAGCAACTGGCCTCGCAGCAGCGGGGTCATGCCCGGATCGATGACCACGAAGGCTTCGAAGTAAAGCACGCGCTCGATTTCGCGCAGCGTCATGTCCAGCATCAGGCCGATACGCGACGGCAGCGACTTGAGGAACCAGATGTGCGCCACCGGCGAGGCAAGCTCGATGTGGCCCATGCGATCGCGACGTACCTTCGACTGCGTGACTTCAACGCCGCACTTCTCGCAGACCACGCCGCGATGTTTGAGACGCTTGTACTTGCCGCAAAGGCATTCGTAATCTTTGACGGGGCCGAAGATCTTGGCGCAGAAGAGACCGTCACGTTCCGGCTTGAAGGTCCGGTAGTTGATGGTCTCGGGCTTCTTCACCTCGCCAAAGGACCACGACCGAATCATCTCGGGCGAGGCGAGGCCGATCTTGATCGAGTCGAATTGCTCGACCGGTGCGTTCTGCTTGAAAATTTTGAGTAAGTCTTTCATGGCTGCACCTCAGATCAATCCTGTTCCAGCTCGACGTTGATCGCCAAGGAACGGATTTCCTTGACGAGCACGTTGAACGACTCGGGCATGCCGGCATCCATCTGGTGATTGCCGTCGACGATGTTCTTGTACATCTTCGTACGGCCGTTCACGTCGTCCGACTTGACCGTAAGCATTTCTTGCAGCGTGTACGCCGCACCGTAGGCCTCGAGCGCCCACACTTCCATTTCGCCGAAGCGCTGGCCACCGAACTGCGCCTTGCCACCGAGCGGCTGCTGGGTAACGAGCGAGTACGGTCCGGTCGAACGCGCATGCATCTTGTCGTCGACCAGGTGGTTGAGCTTCAGCATGTACATGTAGCCCACCGTCACCTGACGCTCGAAGCGCTCGCCCGTACGTCCGTCGGTGAGATTGGTCTGACCCGAGAGCGGCAGATCGGCGAGTTCGAGCAGACGCTTGATCTCGACCTCGGCTGCACCATCGAACACCGGCGTGGCGATCGGCACGCCGCGCGACAGGTGTTTGGCAAGAGCCACGACCTCGGCGTCATTCAGGCTGTCGATGTTCTCGCTCTGGCCACCGGTCTCGTTGTAGACACGACCAATGAATTTGCGCAGATCGACGATCACCTGCTGCTGCTCGAGCATGCGGCCGATCTTGAGGCCCAAGCCCTTGGCCGCCCAGCCGAGGTGCGTCTCGAGTACCTGTCCGACGTTCATGCGCGAAGGCACGCCGAGCGGGTTGAGCACGACATCGACCGGCGTACCGTCTTCGAGGTAAGGCATGTCCTCGACCGGAACGATGGTCGAGATCACGCCCTTGTTGCCGTGACGGCCGGCCATCTTGTCGCCAGGCTGCACGCGGCGCTTCACCGCGAGATACACCTTGACCATCTTGAGCACGCCCGGCGACAGATCGTCACCCTGCGTGATCCTCGATCGCTTGTTCTCGAGCTTGGCTTCGAACATCTTGCGCTGCTCGCGCAGACGCTCGGCGGTCGCTTCGAGCTGGGCGTTGGCGTCTTCGTCGTCGAGACGAATCTCGAACCAGTCGTCACGCTTCAACTCATCGAGATACTCGGCCGTGATCTTTGAGTCCGACTTGAGTCGGTTCGGACCACCCGCCGCCACCTTGCCGAGCAACATGCCGCGCACGCGCTGGAACATGTCGTCTTCGAGGATGCGCTGCTGATCACCGAAGTCCTTACGGACCCGCTCGATCTCGGCCTTCTCGATCGACAGCGCACGCGGGTCTTTCTCGACGCCATCGCGCGTGAACACGCGCACGTCGATCACCGTACCGTCCATGCCCGGCGGCACGCGCAGCGACGTGTCCTTCACGTCGCTCGCCTTCTCGCCGAAGATGGCGCGCAGCAGCTTTTCTTCCGGCGTCAGCTGCGTCTCGCCCTTCGGCGTGACTTTGCCGACCAGAATATCGCCGGCGCGGACTTCGGCACCGATGAAGGCGATGCCGGCCTCGTCGAGTTTGTTGAGCGCCTGGTCACCCACGTTCGGGATGTCTGCGGTGATTTCTTCGGAGCCGAGCTTGGTGTCGCGCGCGACACAGGTGAGCTCTTCGATGTGGATGGTGGTGAAACGATCTTCCTGCACCACACGCTCGGAGATCAGGATCGAGTCTTCGAAGTTGTAGCCGTTCCAGGGCATGAACGCGACCAACATGTTCTGGCCAAGCGCGAGCTCGCCGAGATCGGTCGAGGGACCGTCAGCAAGCACGTCGCCGCGAGCGATCGCATCGCCTGCCGACACCAGCGGACGCTGGTTGATGCAGGTATTCTGGTTGGAACGCGTGTACTTGGTGAGGTTGTAGATGTCGACACCCGGCTCGGCAGAGGTGGTCTCGGCATCATTGACCCGCACCACGATGCGCGAGGCGTCGACCGAGTCGACCACGCCACCACGCTTCGCGATCACCGTCACGCCCGAGTCGATGGCGACCGGACGCTCCATGCCCGTACCGACCAGCGGCGCCTCGGTGCGCAGCGTCGGCACCGCCTGACGCTGCATGTTCGAGCCCATCAGCGCGCGGTTCGCGTCGTCGTGCTCGAGGAAGGGGATGAGCGAGGCTGCCACCGACACGATCTGCTTCGGTGACACGTCCATGTAGTTGATACGGTCACGCGGCATCAGGGTGAACTCGCTCTGGAAGCGGCAGGAGACCAGCTCGTCAGTGAGTTCGCCCTTCGCGTTCGTGCTGGCATTCGCCTGCGCGATCGCGAACTCGCCCTCTTCGATCGCCGAGAGGTAATCGATTTGCAGGGTGACGCGGCCGTTCTCGACCCGCCGATAAGGCGTCTCGAGGAAGCCGTACTGATTGGTACGCGCGTAGACCGACAAAGAATTGATGAGACCGATGTTCGGACCTTCGGGGGTTTCGATCGGGCACACGCGACCGTAATGGGTCGGATGCACGTCGCGGACTTCGAAGCCGGCACGTTCGCGAGTAAGACCACCTGGGCCGAGCGCCGAGACGCGACGCTTGTGAGTGACCTCGGACAGCGGGTTGTTCTGGTCCATGAACTGCGACAGCTGCGACGAGCCGAAGAATTCTTTGACCGCCGCCGCCACGGGCTTGGCGTTGATCATCTCCTGCGGCATCAGCGGTTCGGTCTCGGCGATGTTGAGTCGCTCCTTGACCGCACGCTCAACGCGCACCAGACCGACGCGGAAGGCGTTCTCGGCCATTTCGCCGACCGAGCGCACGCGCCGATTGCCGAGGTGGTCGATATCGTCCACCGTGCCGTCACCGTTGCGGATCGCGATCAGCACTTTCAGCACTTCGAGGATGTCCTCTTTCGAGAGCACGCTCGAGCCAAGAATCTCTTGACGACCCACGCGACGATTGAACTTCATGCGGCCGACCGCCGACAGATCGTAGCGGTCGTCGTTAAAGAAGAGGTTCGAGAACAGATTCTCGGCGGCATCGCGGGTCGGCGGCTCGCCGGGACGCATCATGCGATAGATCTCGACCAGCGCCTCGAGGCGATTCTTGGACGGATCGATGCGCAGCGTGTCCGAGATGTACGGACCGCGATCGAGGTCGTTCACGAACAGCGTGCTGACCTCGGTGATGCCGATTTCGATCATCTTCTCGGCCGAAGCCGCGGTGATGACCTCATTGGCCTTGGCGATGATTTCGCCGGTCTCGGTGTTGACCACATCGTGCGAGAGAATCTTGCCGTAGATGTAGTCGCGCGGCACGGCGAGACGACGCACGCCGGCGTCTTCGAGCTGACGCACATGGCGCGCGGTGATGCGGCGGCCCTCTTCGACCACCACCTTGTCACCAATGCGGATTTCGAAGCTCGCGGTCTCGCCGCGCAGACGCGCCGGCACGAGCTCGAGCGAGGTTTCGTCCTTCGAGAGGAAGAAGCGGTTCTTCTCGAAGAAAGTGTCGAGGATCTCGGCTTCGTTCATGCTGAGGGCGCGCAGGATGATCGACACCGGGAGCTTGCGGCGGCGGTCGATACGCGCGAACACGCAGTCCTTGGCATCGAACTCGAAGTCGAGCCAGGAACCGCGGTAGGGAATGATGCGGGCGCTGAACAGCAGCTTGCCCGACGAATGCGACTTGCCACGATCGTGGTCAAAGAAAACGCCCGGGCTGCGGTGCAGCTGCGAAACGATCACGCGTTCGGTGCCATTGACCACGAACGTGCCGTTATCGGTCATGAGCGGCAGTTCACCGAGGTAGACCTCCTGCTCGCGCACATCCTTGACGGGCTTCTTGGGGCCGGCGGCCTCCTTGTCGTACACCACGAGACGCACCTTGACGCGCAGCGGCGCCGCGTAGGTGAGACCACGCAGCTGACATTCTTTGACGTCGAACCCCGGCTCGCCGAGCCGATAGCTCACGTATTCCAGGATCGCATTGCCCGAATAGCTCGAGATCGGAAAGACCGACTTGAACGCCGCGTGCAGACCGACATCTTCTCGGCCTTCTTCGGCCTTTTCAACCTGCAGGAACTGCCGGTAGGAATCGAGTTGGATGGCGAGCAAGTAAGGCGTCTCGAGGACGCTGCCCTGCTTGCCAAAATTCTTGCGGATGCGCTTCTTCTCGGTGAAGGAGTAAGCCATCGGACACCTCTCTCGTCAAAACTCTGCGGGGACGGCGAAACAGCCGGGGTCTTTTGACCCCGGCTGCCTCGCGCCTCGCGACATGTGCGTAATACCCACCGTCAATTGCGGCGGGATTACTTGATCTCGACCTTCGCGCCGGCTTCTTCCAGCTTCTTCTTCATGGTCTCGGAGTCGGCCTTGTTCACGCCGTCCTTGACCGTGCTCGGAACGGCTTCAACGAGGTCCTTCGCTTCCTTGAGGCCGAGGCCCGTCAGTTCGCGAACAACCTTGATGACGCCGACTTTCTTGTCAGCCGGGTATTCTTTGAGGATGACGGTGAATTCCGTCTTCTCCTCAACCGCAGCCGCGGCGGCAGCCGGGCCAGCGGCGGCCGCGATGGCGACCGGTGCAGCAGCGGTGACACCGAACTTCTTCTCCATGTCGGAGATCAGCTCGACCACCTGCATGATGCTCATCTGCGAAATTGCTTCGAGGATTTCGTCCTTGCTAACAGCCATTGTCGTTACTCCAAAGTAGGTTCAAAGGCAAAACAAGATCAGCCGCTGGTGGCCTGCTTGGCGTCGCGGACGGCCGCGACGGTGCGGACCAGCTTGGTATGCGGCGCAGCCAACGTGCGCACGAACTTCTCGATCGGTGCCTTGAGGGTTCCCAAGAACATCGACAGAGCCTGTTCGCGCGTCGGCAGCGAGGCGACCTTCTCGAGGTCCTTGCCGGGCAGCACTTGGCCACCGAGGGACACGAGGGTCGCGACGAGCTTGTCGTTCGACTTCGCGAAGTCCTTCACCACGCGCGCAGCCGCGCCCGGGTCTTCCTTCGAGAAAGCGAGTACGAGCGGCCCCTTGAGATGGGGACCGACCGACTCGAACGACGTGCCGACCATTGCCTTGCGTGCCAGCGTGTTTTTGACGACACGCATGTACACGCCCTGGGCACGGGCCTTGGCACGCAGCTCGGTCATCTGCGAAACCGTGATTCCACGGTATTCGGCAGCGACCACCGATTGCGCAACAGCCGCAATCTCCGCCACTTCCTTTACCAGCGCTTTCTTGTCTTCTAGGTTCAGAGGCACTTGTTGATTACTCCTCTCCTGAAGATCACACACCGGCCGACGACTTGCGCCGCCTGCCGGACCTTTCGACGGTGACCTTCATACGAGGACGATCCTCGTCTGAGCGGCACACCACCTGCGCAGGCGATCATTAAGAGCGGGCGGAACGCATCAGCCATTCCCCTGCTCGCCTGCGGTCTTCGATGGAACCCGGCACCTCGCGATGCCGAACCCGCATCAATCAAAAAAACGTTCCGATCAGACGCCGAGTGACGACTGATCGACCTGCACGCCAGGGCCCATCGTTGAAGACAGGGTGACGCGCTTCAAATAAATGCCCTTCGACGTGGCCGGCTTGGCCTTCTGCAAGTCGGCGAGCAACGCGAGGAGGTTTTCCTTGAGCTGCTGCGGCTCGAAGCTGGCCTTGCCGATCGTGCAATGGACGATTCCCGCCTTGTCTACGCGGTAACGCACCTGACCGCTCTTCGCGTTCTTCACTGCGCCGGCGACATCGGGGCTGACCGTGCCGACCTTGGGGTTCGGCATGAGTCCACGGGGACCCAGGATCTGGCCGAGCTGGCCGACCACGCGCATGGCGTCGGGGCTGGCGATGACCACATCGAAGTTGAACTCACCGGCCTTCACTTTCTCGGCGAGGTCTTCGAGACCGACGATGTCGGCACCGGCGGCCTTCGCGGCCTCCTGGTTACGACCCGAGGTGAACACGGCGACGCGGACCGACTTGCCGATGCCGTGCGGCATCACGGTCGAGCCACGCACCTGCTGGTCGGACTTCGAGGCGTCGATGCCAAGGTTGATGGCAGCGTCGACCGATTCGTTGAACTTGGCGCTGGCGAATTGTTTGACGAGCTTGAGGGCGTCATCGACCACGTAGCTCTTGCCGGGGGGGAGCGCGTCTTTCCAGGGCTTCATGCGCTTTGCGATGGCAGTCATGTTCAGACTCCTTCCACGTCGACGCCCATGGAACGGGCACTGCCGGCGATCGTGCGCACGGCCGCATCCAGATCAGCGGCGGTGAGATCCGGCGTTTTGGTCTTGGCGATCTCTTCGAGCTGAGCCCGAGTGATCTTGCCGACCTTGTTGGTGTTCGGCGTGCCGCTGCCCTTTTCGATGCCGATCGCCTTGCGGATCAGCACCGCCGCGGGCGGCGTCTTCATGATGAAGGTGAAGCTGCGATCCGAGTACACGGTGATCACCACCGGGATCGGCAGACCCTTCTCGATTTTCTGCGTGGCAGCGTTGAACTGCTTGCAGAATTCCATGATGTTGACGCCCTGCTGACCCAGTGCCGGGCCGATGGGCGGTGAAGGGTTGGCCGAGCCTGCAGGAACCTGCAGCTTGACGTAGCCCTGAACTTTCTTGGCCATCGTTCGTTCTCCTGGGTGCAAACGCCCGCGGTATTGGCGAGCTCCCCATGCGCTTCCTTGCCGTTACGGCGCGCGATCCTTCGCGTGCCGATCCACTCGACCCGACACCTTGCGGCGTCGGGCCTTCAAAAAAATCTCAGGCTTTCTCCACCTGCGAGAAGTCGAGTTCGACGGGCGTCGAGCGCCCGAGGATCTGCACCGCCACCTGCAGGCGGTTCTTCTCGTAATTGACGTTCTCGACCACGCCGTTGAAGTCGTTGAAGGGGCCATCGGTGACCCGCACCACTTCGCCCGGCTCGAAGATGACCTTCGGCCGCGGCTTCTCGACGCCTTCCTCGACACGACGCAGGATCTGGTTCGCTTCGCGATCCGAGATCGGCGCCGGCTTTTCTTTGGTGCCGCCGATGAAGCCGAGAACCTTCGGAACCTCGTGAACGAGGTGCCAAGTCTGTTCGTCCATCTCCATCTGCACGAGCACGTAGCCCGGGTAGAACTTGCGCTCACTCTTGCGCTTTTGCCCATCGCGCATCTCGACCACCTCTTCGGTGGGCACGAGAATCTCGCCGAACTTGTGTTCCAGCCCCGCGCGCTTGATGCGCTCTTGCAGCCCGTCGGCCACTCGGTGCTCGAAGTTCGAATACGCGTGGACAACGTACCAACGCATGGCCATGGTCAGCCTCCGGTGTCCGCGCCGCCGAGGATCGCCTTGGTTGCCCAACCGAGCAGCGAGTCGACACCCCAGAAGAACAGCGACATGATGATCACGAATACGAACACCACCAGCGTCATCGTCCCGGTCTCCTGGCGGGTAGGCCAGAAAACTTTGTAGAGCTCGATGCGCGCTTCGAGCACGAACTTCCACAGATCGCGCCCGTATTGCGAAACGGCGAACACCAAAGCACCGACCACAAGCGAACCGGCAAACACCGCCCAGCGCACCCAATCTTCTTGGGTGCCCTTGAGGTAGTAGAAGGCGAAGATACCCGTCGCCGCGATCAGCATCGCGGCGTAGAGCTTCGCCTTGTCGGCGCCCGTGACGCCTTCTTGTTTGACCGTTTCGTTCATCGTCGACCCTGAGTGGCAGGCCAGGAGGGAATCGAACCCCCAACCTGCGGTTTTGGAGACCGCCGCTCTGCCAATTGAGCTACTGGCCTGTATTCGTACCTTGCTCGATTACTTCAGGATCTTGGCGACGACGCCGGCGCCGACGGTGCGACCACCCTCGCGGATGGCAAAACGCAGTCCGTCTTCCATCGCGATCGGCGCAATCAGCTCCACCGTCATCTTGATGTTGTCCCCCGGCATCACCATCTCGGTGTTGCCCGGCAACTCGATCGTCCCGGTCACGTCCGTCGTACGGAAATAAAACTGCGGCCGATAGCCCTTGAAAAATGGCGTGTGACGCCCGCCTTCTTCCTTCGTCAGCACGTACACCTCACAC
>Ga0194119_10003006_pt1 | contig 27606 bp, 21 predicted proteins | sample TA2MahC100mmetaG_FD_148620 | JGI IMG/M metagenome (GOLD analysis project Ga0194119, IMG submission 148620) | Freshwater microbial communities from Lake Tanganyika, Tanzania - TA2015018 Mahale Deep Cast 100m | ecosystem: Environmental > Aquatic > Freshwater > Lake | place: Tanzania: Lake...
CGGGAAAAAACGCGGTCAGATTGTTTCCCTGGGTCCATACTCTGATCGCCAACGTCAAAGGCAATATCCGTGGAGTGTATCATGGCGTCAGTGACAAGCACCTGCCCCGTTACCTGGCGGAATTTTGCTACCGCTTCAATCGACGCTTCTGGGAACCCCAAATGTTTAACCGGATGATCACGGCGTGTCTTAATGCTCAAACCGTTACCTTTTCGGAGCTAAGGCAATAAGCGGTTCTATTATATGGCCCCCATGGGCCTCCTTATGGTTTTTTCCATCTGGCTCATCATCATCACCTTTTTTAAACCGGAGCGGGCGGTCATCGCCGGGCTCCGGGAAAAAGCCAGGAATTTGACCAAAGAGCTGGGCCCCATGAATAGCAAGGAAAAGTTTGTCATATTCATGGTCCTCGGCATCGTGGGACTCTTCATGGCCAAAGCTTTTCTGCCTATAAAGGCTTTTACCGACCTGGACCGGGCCGGCATCATGCTGGTGGGCACGGTGCTCTTCTTCATGACTCGCACCCTCACGGTGGAGGACCTGGAGACCATCCCCTGGAACATTATCCTCCTGTTCGGCGGCGCCATGTCCATCGGCTTCTGTCTCTGGCAGACCAAGGCGGCGGAATGGCTGGCAGTGCACTGGCTCTCTTTCTTCCTCAACGCCCCCTGGCTGGTCTTTGTCCTGGGCATCGCCTTCTTCGTCCTAATTATGACCAACTTCATCATGAACGTGGCGGCCATCGCCATCGCCATCGCCCTGCCCGTATCCCTGGTCATCGCCAAATACTTGGGGGTGGCGCCCCACGTCATCCTCTTCGCCTCCCTGGTGACTGCGGGCATGCCCTTTAACCTGCTGATCGGCGCCGCGCCCAACGCCATCGCCTACGAGAGCAAGCAGTTCACCACCGGGGAGTTTTTCGGCTACGGCTGGATACCCAGCCTGGTGCTCATGGCCTTCCTGACGGTATTTGTTTATGTTATCTGGCCCCTCATGGGGATGCCGGTGCTGTTGCCCAAATAAGTATCCATCGTTCTCGTTCCCAAGTTGAACTTGGGAACGAGAACGAAAACTTGAACCGTAAAGGGGATTTTCAATGCGCACCAGGCTGGTTTCCTATCTTTCTCTATCGACCTTCCTCTTAATTGTCGCATTCATAGCAACATCCGCGGTTTTTGCCGCCCCGGCCCCGGCGGGCGACCACCTGGCCGTCTCCGGGCTGGTCACCAACCCCATGGGCAAGGGCCTCAAGGAAGTGGAAGTGGAGGTCCTGGTAAACGGCCAGCATGTCAAGCCTACGGGCAAAGAGGCCGAAATCGTCACCGGCAAGCCCGGCGGTTTTGTGGCAGATTTTATTTTGCCGCCGGGGACCTTGCCCGCCGCCAAGGTCCGCCAAGGTCGAGGTTAAGGCCGCCAAACCCTCCTGGAAGCCCATTCCGGCCACCCCGGTGAAGGTGGTGGACGCGGGGGTGGACGCCCAGGGCAACAAGCTCTTCCATGCGGCCCAGAACCTCACGCTGAACCGCACCATCACCCCGGGCTTCTGGATTGCCGCCCTCGTCCTGCTGCTGGTCTATGTGGTCATTTCCCTGGAGTTGATGCACCGCACCCTGGTGTCATTCCTGGGCGCGGCCGTCATCCTCTTCGTCACCTACACCCTGGGCACCTTCGACAAGGCTTATCACATCATCTCCTTTGACGACGCCATGGGAGCCATCGACCTAAACGTCATCTTCCTGCTCATGGGCATGATGATCTTCGTGGGGGTGATGAAAAAGACCGGCATGTTTCAGTTCCTGGCCTATAAAGCCTATGCCATGGCCAAGGGTAATGTCTTCGTGCTGGTGTTCATTCTCCAGGTTATCACCGCGGTGGTTTCGGCCTTTCTGGACAACGTCACCACCATGCTGCTGATGACCCCGGTGACCATTGAGATCGCGGTCACCCTGAAAATTAACCCCCTGGTCCTGCTGATCCCCGAGGTCTTTGCTTCCAACGTGGGGGGTACCGCCACTTTGATCGGCGACCCGCCCAACATCCTCATCGGCTCCTATGCGAACCTGAGCTTCGGCCAGTTTGTCCAGAACCTGGCCCTGGTCTGCAGCGTGTGTCTCATAATCACCTCATTTTTCTATCTCTGGTGGTACAAGAAAGACTACCTCAAGGCCGAAGTGAAGGATATCCCCCGCACCATCGCTTATTTGAAAGAGGAGTACAAGATCACCAACAAAAAACTGATGATTCAGAGCTTGATGCTGCTGGGCTTCACTATCTTGCTCTTTGCCCTCCATGGGTTCCTGCACATGCCGGTGTCCATTGCCGCCCTGATAGGCTCCCTGGTGCTGCTGGCCATCTCCGGGGAGGACATCGTCGAGATGCTGGAGCATGAAGTGGAGTGGCCCACCCTGATCTTCTTCATCGGCCTGTTCATGGTCATCGCCGGCGCCGAAGAAACCGGCCTGATCCAGATGATCGCCAACTGGGTGAAAGATGTCTCCGGCGGCAACCTCACCACGGCCATCATCCTCGTCCTGTGGGTCAGCGCCATTGCCTCGGCCTTCATCGACAACATTCCCTTCACCGCCACCATGCTGCCCATCATCGCCTTCCTGAACCAGACCATTCCCGGGGCGGAGTCCGGCGTGCTCTGGTGGTCCCTGGCCCTGGGAGCCTGTCTAGGGGGCAACGGCACCATGATCGGGGCTTCGGCCAACGTGGTCACCGTGGGCCTGGCGGAAAAGGCCGGCTACCACATCTCCTTCATTACTTACATGAAGGCCTGCTGGTGGCCCATGATGATCACCGTTACCATTGCCATGGTCTATCTGCTGATCGCTTATTGATGCCTGATTTTTGTGGTTTTTGACCAAAGAACCTGATAAAAACCAAAGAACCTGATAAAAAAGGATAAATGCTAAAAAGTCCTCAGAAGAAAGGATAAGCAGGCCAGGGGAAGCCTGGGCAAGCAGCGAAACATAATCGGTCGAGAATAATAAGGCCTGTCGGGTGGAGTCTGTCAACCCGGCAGGCCTTTGTCTTTTTGCGGCGAAACGGGAAATGTGGAGAATATGAATAACCATGTGTTGGCCAAGAAACCTAGGGGTTAAAGTTCTGATAACAGTTTTCCTGGGGCTTTGCAGTTCTCCCTTGCAGGTGTCGGCGGCCCCGCCGGAGGCGGGCGACCGGCTGACGCTGTCCGGATTCGTTGCGGACGCCCAGAACAAGGGGGTTAAGGAGGTGGAGATTGAACTGCTGGTGAATGGCAAGCACGTCAACCCGGCGGGGCGAGACGAGCGGATCGAAACCGGCAGTAAGGGGGGCTTTGTGGGACGCTATCAGCTGCCCCAGGGGACCCTGCCGGAGGCCGCGGTGAAAATCCGGGCGCTGCGGCCGAGCTGGCAGACTCAGGAGTCGGAGGTCCTCAAGATTGTGGGGACAGAGACTGATACGGCCGGCAACCGGCTCTTCCAGGTCCAGGGCGACCTCACCCTGAAACGCCAGATCACCCCGGCCTTTTGGATCGCCAGCTTTGTGCTTCTGGTGGTGTATATACTCATCGCGTCCGAGTTGATGCACCGCACCCTGGCGGCTTTTTTGGGGGCCGCCCTGATTCTGTTCATCACTTACACCGCCGGCACCTTCGACAAAAATTACTTCATCCTCTCGTTTGAAGACTCCATGCGGGCCATTGATCTGAATGTCATTTTTCTGCTCATGGGCATGATGATCATTGTCGGGGTCTTGAAAAAGACCGGCCTCTTCCAGTGGATGGCTTACAAGTCTTATGCCCTGGCCCGGGGCAACATCTTCATCCTGGCCTTCATCCTCCAGATAGTCACGGCGGTGTGTTCGGCCTTCCTGGACAACGTCACCACCATGCTGCTCATGATCCCGGTGACCATTGAAATTGCCGTGACCTTGAAGATCAATCCCCTGACCCTGATAATCCCCGAGGTCTTCGCTTCCAACGTCGGCGGCGCCGCCACCCTGATCGGCGACCCGCCCAACATCCTCATCGGCTCCTACGCCAAATTGACCTTCGCCCAGTTTGTTATCAATCTCGGTCTGGTCTGCACTGTCTGTCTCATTCTCACTTCCCTGTGGTACCTCTGGTGGTACAAAAAGGGCTATCTGGCCGCCGAAGTCAAGGACGTGGGACGCACCATCGAATATTTGAAATCAGAGTACAAGATCACCAACAAGAAGCTGACGGTCATGGGGTTAGGGGTCCTGGCCTTGGTCATCTTCCTGTTTATTGTCCACGGGGTCTTGCACATGGAGCCCTCGGTGGCCGCCCTGGTGGGCGCCATGGTGCTGCTGGCCATCTCCCGGGTGGACATTGTGGAGATGCTGGAACATGAAGTGGAGTGGCCCACCCTGGTCTTTTTCATCGCTCTGTTCATGGTCATCGCCGGGGCCGAAGAAACCGGCCTCATCCAGATCATCGCCGAATGGGTGAAGGACCTCTCCGGTGGCAACCTCACCGCGGCCATCGTCCTCGTCCTCTGGGTGAGCGCCATCGCCTCGGCCTTCATCGACAACATTCCCTTCACCGCCACTATGCTGCCCATAGTCGCCTTCCTGAACCAGACCATTCCCGGGGCGGAGTCCGGCGTGCTCTGGTGGTCCCTGGCCCTGGGGGCGTGCCTGGGGGGGAACGGCACCATGATCGGGGCCAGCGCCAACGTGGTCACCGTGGGCTTGGTGGAAAAGGCGGGCTACCATATCTCCTTCCTGGCTTACATGAAGGCCTGCTGGTGGCCCATGATGATCACCGTTGCCATTGCCATGGCCTATCTCCTGATAGCTTATTGAAGCCAGGTTAGGTAAACCCAGGCCCGCTTGACCCATCGTCGTAAGATGCGCATTGGTAGTCCATCGGGAGGATAGCAATGACCCAGATTATCTTGACAAGCAACGGCAATACTCCTTGGGACAAAGACAAAATCTTTCAGGGCTCAAAAGATATTCCACTGGATGACCTCGGCAGGGAAGAAGCCTGGGCAGTGGGGAAATGGTTGAAAGATGAAAACATCCATGCCGCCTACACTTCCCCTCTTTCCCGAGCCAGAGACACCGCGATAGCCATAGCCCGCCACCACAATCTGGAGGTGTTGGACCTGCCCGGCCTAGCCGATCTGAGCTATGGGGACTGGGATGGAGTCCCCTTGAAAGAGGTCAAAGTTAAGTATGCCGATCTCTATCGCCAATGGGAAGCGGCTCCCCACACAGTTTGTTTTCCCAACGGAGAACCCCTGGCGGTGTTGCGCACCCGCGCCCTGGGCGCAGTGGAAGAGGTGGTGCAGCGCCACCCAGACCAGACGGTGCTGTTCGTGGCCCACCGGCCGGTGAACAAGGTGCTGATCGCCGCATTCATCGGCCTGGACAACTCCCATTTCTGGCGCATCGCCCAGGACAATGTTGCCATCAATCGCTTTCATCTGGTGGAAGACGGCCGAAGGGTGGGAAAAACCTGGCACATTACTTCCATTAATGAAACCGGCCACCTGCGGGGCATGGAGCGGGGGCATACTAACTTTCCATGAAATTAACTTATCGGATTTACTAAGAAAAATGTGATAAGCCTTGAATATGGAAAATTTTTGGCTCAGTGATAAGGTTCGGATCAGGGCAGCTTACCTTCTATCGAGATAACGCCCCGTTTAACGTGCGAGTACCGAGCGCCAGCCTTGATAAGGCCAGGTTGTCGTGTTTTTAGGTTTCCCTCCTTGCAGAAATCATTGGCAAAGCAATCCGACCCTTTCACGAAGGCTGTCTATATGATTTCATCCCTGCCCTCCCCCCACCCAACCTGAAGAAGCAAGCAGGGGCGACCCGTTGGGTTGCCCCCTGCTGTTTTCACCTTTTGGCGCTGGCCAAGCATTATTTCCTCCCCCTTGATGGGGGAGGTTTAGGGTGGGGGTGACGGAACCATGAAAAAACCAGAGCCTTATCCCCCTTCCCCTAACCCCATCCCATCAGGGGAGGGGAAATTTTATGACCCTAACTTATTAAAGCTACACTTGAAACACGATATTATTATTCGGTTTGCTCCTGGATTATTCGGCCCTGAATGGCAAAAGAAAACCCCTGGGCCCCTAATGAGCCGATTATCAGGCATTCAATAATAGGTTCATTTACTTTTTTCTCAGCTTGCCACTGGATAACGAAATTAGAACCCAGACCTTCTGCTTCTTTCTTAGACTCCTTCACCACCGTTCGCATAGCTCCCAGCGGATTGAGAATAATAGGTGCTATGAGGTGGCTGCAGACTTTATGGCCTTCGGTGTTGTATTCATCTATGCGAGATATGGTGATCGGCTGGGCCGGGTCGGTATTATGGATCACCAGGTTAGCCCGGAGAGGGATCACCATGTAGATGGGTGGTCCACTGATAACATTTGAATAACTCGGTATATAAACCGTTTGGCCCTTTAGCCGTTTAGCCTCGCCCAGCGCCGACCCGCCCAAGGTAAAAACAAGCAGTGCCGCCATAATTATCATTGAGAATAACCGGTTAACCATCTTCATCAGCATCTCCTTTTCTCCATGAGGGCCGGGGTAAGGGGAATTGCCAACCGCATTATTGACGCAATGATCACGCGAAGTAAAACCTTGGGGACCAGGTTAGCCTTAACCAAGATTATACCGCATCCATAGATAGTTCTGTCCCAATCAGGTTTTGGAGCCCCTTTGCCCGGATAAAATCTCCCAAACGGTCCTTTTCTCGAAACCAATTCTTCTCGCAGGTGGCAAAATAGCACAAATTGAGGCGGAAAGTCAATTTTCCCCAGATTTCGGGCATTCTCATATAATCCTTCGGCGACCATATGTTAAAACCCCCCCTTATTTATGGTATATTATAATAAGTTAACCACGTCATCGGGTCCTTAACTAACTTCTGATATCCATCCGATACACCTTTGGGGGGAAGGCATGGTCACGAGGCTTCGTCTGCCTGGCAAGATGTCCGCGGTTTTGATTCCAAACCGGCTGGTCCGGTGCAAACGCCGGCCAGTCGCTCTCTTTCTGCTGGCGGTGGCCGTGGTCTTGAGGCCCGAAGCCGCTTGGGCCAGCGGTGACGCTGGGGGCCACAGCCTCATCTCGGCCATCGGCATCAGCATCATGGCCGCCACCGCGCTGGCCTTTATAGCCTATCTGACCAAGCAGCCTCTCCTTTTAGCCTATCTGGCCGCCGGGGCGGCCATCGGCCCTCAATTCGGATTCGGCTGGGTGAGCAGCCAGGCAGACATTAAGATCATCACGGAAATCGGCCTGATTCTCCTCTTATTCATGATCGGGCTGGAAATGAACCTCAACAAGCTGAAAGAATCGGGCAAGTCCATGATTGCCACGGGCATTTTTCAGTTCATCCTGTGCGCCGCCATGGGCTTCGGTTTCTTCATACTGCTGGGGTTTACCATCGGCGAGCCCTTTGAGTACAAGATTTTCGGCGTCAAGGTCCTGGGCGGCCAATACGATCTGCTCTACCTGGCGGTGTGTCTGGCCCTGAGCAGCACCACCATCGTGGTGAAACTGCTCTATGAGAAGTTTGAACTGGGCACCCTGGCCGGCCGGCTTACCCTGGGGGTCCTGGTGTTTCAAGATATCTGGGCCATCGTGTTGCTGAGCATCCAGACCTCCCTCAGCAACCCCCAAATCCTGTCGATCCTGATCCAGTTCGGCGAGGCCGCCCTGCTCATCGTCATCAGTATGACGCTGAGCAAATATGTCCTGGGGCACCTCTTCCGGAAGATCGCCCGGCTGCCGGAACTTATGCTGGTGGCCTCCCTGGGGTGGTGCTTCCTCATCTGCGCCCTGGCCGGCTATTTCAACCTGTCCCTGGAAATGGGGGCCCTGATTGCCGGCGTTGCCATCTCCACTTTTCCTTACAACCTTGACATCATTTCAAAAATCGTCAACATCCGCGACTTTTTCATCACCCTGTTTTTCGTGGCCTTGGGGATGGAAATTCCCAATCCGATGAATAACCTGGGAATTTTTTTAGTGGCGGGGGCGACGGCCCTCTTTCTCGTCGCCTCCCGGTTCCTGTCGGTGTACCCCATCCTCTATTTTCTCAAGAACGGCAACCGGGTGAGCCTCCTGACCTCCATCAACCTGTCCCAGGCCAGCGAGTTCGCCCTGGTGATCACTGCCATCGGCCTGAAGAGCCAGCATATCGTCTCGGACATCCAAGCCATTATTATCTTTGTCTTTGTGATCACCTCCATTTCCTCCACCTACATGATCAAATACAGCCATCAGCTCCAAGGTTTTTTGAGTAAAATCGTGGAACGGGTTGGCTTCAAGGATCTCAAGAGCGCCCCTGCGGACGAGATGGCGGCGCCCTCCAAAGATATCGCCCTGCTGGGCTTTTTTCGGGTCGCCAGCGCCTTCATCCGGGAGATCGAGGACACGGCAGTTGACCTTAAAGACAAGATTGTGGTGGTGGATTTTAACCCGCAGGTATTGCACCGATTGCCGCTCCACGGCATCAAGGTCATCTACGGCGATATCAGCAACCCGGAAACTTTGCATCATGCCGGCATTAGCGAAGCCAAGATCGTGATCTCCACCATTTCCGATGAAATCCTGGTGGGAACCAGTAATCTGAGACTCATTGACCAGATGAAGAAGATCGCCCCTAAGGCCCGGATCATTGTCACCGCCGAAAGCCCCTCCCGGGCCCTGACCCTCTACAACGCCGGGGCAGATTATGTCTGCCTGCCCAACGAGCTGACCGCCCAACACCTGCTCACGGTGGTGGAACGCCTGCTTCGGGGAAAACCGGCGGTCCTCAAGGCAGAGGAACTGGAGCGACTCATGGAGCGGAATGAAGTGATCGGCTGATCGCCGGGGTTCCGGTACAATGTTGCTCAACCGGGAGATTTGCTACACCCTGAAGGAGGCCCAAATCCTGATAGAGCGGTGGCGGCAGGAATATAATACGGTACGGCCCCACAGCGCTTTGGGTTATCGGCCCCCAGCATCCGTGGCCATTGAGGTGATTCTCAGAGATCCTGGCTACGCTATGCTCCGCCAAGATCTCTGACTTGACTTGAACCCTAACCTAGCTTAAAACTTGGTACAATTGCTTGGGGCAGGTCAAAGGCGGTAGTCCGCAGCGCTTGGCCGGTAATTGCTTTTAGTCTATTGATTACGGCCACCTCCCCCTCTATTTTGTCCTGAACCATTTGTCGATGCGGACCAGCCAACGTTCTTGAAGGACTTATTTAAGGGGTTATAAACTTTTAATCGTTGAGTTTCGCTATGGTGGACGATAGCGGGGGACTCGAGAATTTTGGGGCATAATGCAACCCGGTGAGGACAATCATTGGCTCGAGCCCTTCAGCTGACGTCATGAGTGCGAAAGAAACTTCAAGGACTATTGGTCCATGAGGCGGGTCCTCCCGTAATAACGGTTTGGAGCAGGTCATGGATACCGATTCTTCAAAGGGCGGGGGGCGCCCTTCTCAGCCCGATCCAGGTAATGTCGAGTCTGGCGCCCCGGGCCATTCTCCCTCCGATAGCAAAGACCTTAAAAAAACCATCCTCCTGGCCCTTGGCTCTCTAGGGGTGGTATACGGGGACATCGGCACGAGCCCCCTGTATGCCGTTAAAGAATGTTTCCACGGCACCCACGGCATCGCTTTGACCCCGGCCAACCTCCTGGGTGTCATGTCCCTCATCTTCTGGTCTCTCACGATAGTGGTCATGATCAAGTACGTAATATTTATCTTAATGGCCGACAATGAAGGGGAAGGCGGCATGTTTGCCCTGACGGCCCTGTTTTTAGGGAAAGGCGCTAAACACTTATCTGAGAGAACGGTAAAGGGCCTAATATTCTTGGGCATCTTCGGGGCTGCCTTATTCTATGGTGACGGCATTATCACTCCGGTTATCTCGGTGCTCTCCGCAGTGGAGGGCCTCAATGTGGCCACCAAGGCCGCTGAGCCCTTTGTCTTGCCTATTGCCTGTGGGATCTTGGCGGGCCTCTTTCTCTTCCAGTATCAGGGTACCGAGCGCATCGGCAAGGTCTTTGGCTCTATCATGCTGTTCTGGTTCACTGCCATCGCCGCCCTGGGTCTGGCCCAAGTACTCAGGAGACCTGAAATTCTGGCGGCTTTAGATCCGCGCCACGCCGTGTTCTTTTTTTCCGTTAACCGCCTGCACGGCGCAGTGGTTCTGGGCGCGGTGGTGCTCTGTCTCACCGGCGCCTCGGCCCTCTATGCCGACTTGGGCCACTTCGGCCGGGGACCTATCCGGCTGTCCTGGAACGTAGTGGTCTTTCCCGCTCTTGTGCTCAATTATTTTGGCCAAACCGCCCTGCTCCTGGAAAACCCCCACGCGGCGGTCAACCCCTTTTTTGAACTGGTGCCCCGGGTTCTCCTCTACCCCATGGTGGGCCTGGCCACCATTGCCGCGGTCATCGCCTCCCAAGCCATGATCTCCGGGGTATACTCCCTCACCCAGCAAGCCATCCAGATCGGCTTCTGCCCCCGGCTCCGCATCGTCCACACCTCCGGCGAAACCAAGGGTCAGATCTATATGCCCTGGGTAAACACCATAATGATGGTCGGCTGCCTGGGACTGGCCCTGGCCTTCAAACAATCCAGCGGACTCGCCGCAGCATACGGTATCGCAGTCATGGGCAACATGGCCATCACCACCATCATCTATTACTACGTCGCCCGCTACAACTGGGATTGGCCGGCCTGGAAAGCCTTAGTGCCCGCTTGTATCTTCATGTTCTTCGATCTCTCCTATTTCGGCGCCAATCTCCTCAAGTTCGTTGACGGCGGCTGGTTAGCGGTTTCGATGGCCGTCCTACTCACCCTGGTCATGGTCACCTGGCGGGACGGTCGGGCACTGCTTGCCAAGCGTTTCGCGGACTCCCAGGTTCCCGTGGAGGTCATTTTAAAGGATGTTCAGAGATACAAACTGATGCGAACTCACAGTACCGGAGTCTTCCTCTCGGTCTCCCCCACGGGGACGCCTATAACCATGCTCCATCTTTTGAAACACACCGATTCCCTTCCCCAGAGGGTGATCCTGATGTCCATCGTATCCACCAACACCCCGTTTGTCACCCGACAAGAGCGGGTGGCCATCACCAACCTTGGGAAAGGGTTCTATCGCCTGATAGCCTCATACGGCTTCATGGAAACCCCCAACATCCCGGAAATCCTTGATATCGCCACCGGGCAGGGCCTGAACCTTGATACGTATTCCGTTACATTCTACGTGGGCAGGGAAACGCTCCTGAGCACCGGCGGAGGGCTTATGTCCGGCTGGCGCAAGGGACTGTTCGCTTACCTCTCCAGAAACTCCTGGAATGTTACCACCTTTTTTAACATTCCGCCCAATCGGGTGGTGGAGCTGGGAAGTCAGGTGGAACTCTAAGCGGAAGATATGCAGAGGGACCAGCACTATCAGTTTTCCATCGTACCCATGCGGTCCTCATCTAATGCGATTCAGGGCGTAGTTATAATGCTCCGTGACATAACCCGGCTGCGGGAGTTGGATAGGTTAAAGAGCGAATTTGTGATGACGGCTTCACACGAGTTGCGCACTCCGCTCAATACCGTGAGTATGAACGTCGATTTACTCATAGAGTCGGCCGCGGCGAAATTGACCGACGGAGAGCGGGAACTGCTGGCGGCATGTCATGAAGACGTCCAGCGTCTCCGGGCCTTGGTCAACGACCTTTTGGATCTGTCAAAGATTGAGGCCGGAAAAATGGATCTGGCCTTTGAACAGGTCGATCCCGGCTTTCTTGTGGATCAAGCCTTGGCGGTTACGAAACCGCAGATGGATGCCAAGAACATTGGGCTCACGGTGGAAGTTCCCGAAGATTTGCCCCCGGTGAAAGTAGATGCCAACAAGATTGTTTGGGTTCTCGTTAACTTGTTGGCCAATGCAGTGCGTCATACCCCCGAAAACGGCCATATCAGGATCAAAGGCGAAGGGATAGGCAGTCAAGTACATTTAGCCGTAGCAGATGACGGTGAAGGGGTACCCTACGAAGTCCAATCCCGTATATTCGACAAATTTGTCCAGGTCAAACAAGACGGCAGCGCGGGCAGCAGTGGCTTGGGACTGGCTATTTGCAGGGAAGTGGTGCGGGACCACCGGGGAACCATCTGGCTCGACTCGGTGCCAGGTCAGGGGAGCACCTTTACGTTTACCATTCCAACGGTCGGTTGAGACAGCAAGGAGTCTGAAGATGGATTCCAGACGGGTATTAATCGTGATGGTTCCGTAAAAAGTAAGAATTTTCAAAAAACCGGGTTGTAACTCATTGATTTTATTGAAAGCGAATTCCATAAATAGAGCCTTTTCTGACTTTTTACGAATCCATCAATCTTGATAGATTTATTTTATGACAGACCCTTAGAGGATTACCCCCATGTCCCTTATTGGTTCACCTTGAACCAGGCGGTAATTATTGTCCGGGAAGCGGCGATAAAATTTGAGGGCTCATTCGAACCCAGGGCCGTGCTGGTTTTTGATGAGAAATACGGGCTACTCGGCATCTTAACCCTGAAAGACATCGTCCGGGGACTGGAAAGCGATATTTTGGGAGAGTTTGGAGGAGCGGCGCTATCCTGGGCTGACCTTGTAGGACCTGAATTAAAGAAACAGGCCCAAAAGCAGGTTAGCGAAATCATAAGTCCCTTTAAGGTAACCGTGGCCGGTAGCGATTCTTTGGTAAAAGCTCTTTCCTTGATGCTTCAGGAAAACGTCGAAAGGATACCGGTGCTGGAGGACAACAAAGTGGCAGGATTGATTCGCCTGGCCGATTTGTTCAAGGAGATTTCCGGGGCTCTGCTCTCAGGGGAAACTCCTTAGTTTGGAAAAATAACAGCAAGGGAGGGGGTATGCATCTGCTAACTCGGGGTTTGTTCTTATTTATCGTGTACGTGGTGACGCTCCTGGTTCTTCCTATACCCGCAGCCCAGGCGGGGCCAGAGGAGGGGCTCTCCAAGGGGCAACTTGTTTATGTCCCTGTTTATTCACATGTTTATCATGGCGATTACGAACGTAAGATTCTGCTGACAGGCATTCTCAGCCTCCGCAATACCGACCCTACTCATGTCATCTCCATTGTCAAGGCGGATTATTATGATTCAGACGGCAAGCTCATTAAAAGTTACCTGCCCCAGCCCCTGACCCTCAAGCCCATGGCCTCCACCCGGTTCATTGTCAAGGAATCGGACACCAAAGGCGGTTCGGGGGCCAATTTCCTGGTGGAGTGGCGGGCTGAAATGGAAGTCAACGAACCGATTATGGAAGGGGTGATGATCGGTGCAGCCGGACAGCAGGGGATTTCCTTCACCTCCCGGGGAAAACCCCTCAGGAAGAAATAGCTTCCCTCATAAAGGGGCCTTTCCCGCCAATATCTTGACGAGTTCAGCTTTCCCGGCCACGATGAGGGTGTCTCCGGCCTGAAGAATTTCCTTTCCCGACGGGGTGGGTAACTGCCGGCCGTCCCGCCGGATGACGATGACGGAAACCCCGTAGTTCTCCCGAAATTTAATTTCGGCGAGGCTCTTCCCCACCAGAGGGGAGGCGGCAGCCAGGGGGATTTCGGCGAGGCTGAACCGTTCCTCCTCGGGGGATGCCGCCTGAATCCGGTTAACCGCTAGAAAAGTCTCCGCCCGGGCCAAGCCCTCGGGGTCTCCCAGGAGCACCAGGCGATCTCCGGGATACAGCGGCAGGTGGGGGTCGGGGTCAAAAAAGGTCTTTCCCGCCCGAGTGACGGCGATGATGGTGACACCGGTTTCCTGGCGCAGGGGAATGTCCGCAATGGTCCGACCGGAAAAAGCCGACCCCCCCTCCAGGCGGAAAATACCAAGGGTCCCCGGCCAGTCAGAACCTTCGGTGAAGACATGCAAGGCCGCGGTGAGGGAATCCGCCGCCTGTTCGGCCGCATCGAAGAAGGGACGCAGGACAATATCCGCTCCGGCCGCCAGAAAGTCCTGGGCCTCCTCCTCATGGCGGGCGGTGAGCACCACCTTGCCGGGGTAGCCGTGGGCTTTGAGGTTCTTCTGGAGGCTCAGGTTCAGGTCCCGGTCCCGCACCGTGCTGACCACTAGGCGGGTCCGGCGCAGGGGCAAATGTTCCAGGATTTCCGGATCACCCATGTCGCCGTAAAAAACCGGCAGACCCTGCTTTCTCCAGGCCTCCAACACTTCCGGGTCAAAGTCCACTCCCACCAGCTTTCTTTTTCTCTGGAGCAGCCGGAGGGCGATGCCGCTGCCAAAGTTTCCCAGGCCGATGATGATAATGTCGGAGTCCGGGACGGGCACCGGACAGTCCGGCGTAGCTTCCCGATGGGGCACCTTTTTCTCAAAGGGCCTGAGCCAGGGGGATAATCTCTGATAGAGCGGTCCGGAATAGAGGATGAAATAGGTGGAGGCGCCGATGGTCACCAACCCCACCAGGGTGATCAAGCCCATGGTCTCCATGGTGATGTGGCCCAGGCTTAGCCCCAGTGCTCCCAGGATCAAGGAAAACTCGCTGATCTGGGCCACCGTCAACCCGGCCAGAAAGCCGGTGCGTTTGCGGTAGCCCAGATACCCCATGATGGCCAGGACAATGAGGGGATTGCCGATAAGGACAAAAAGGGAAAAGATCATGGCCTTTCCCGCCTGGGCCCCCAACACCGACAGGTCCAGCCGCGCTCCCAAATCAATGAAAAAAAAGACGAGCAGGAAGTCACGCAGGCCTACCAGGCGGGTGCTCAGGGCCTCCCGGTAGGGAGTCGAAGCCAAAGAAACGCCGCCGAGAAAGGCCCCCACCTCTTTGCTGAACCCCAGGGCATCCCCCAGGGTGGCCAGAGAAATGGCCCAAGCTACGGCAAAAAGGACCAGGAGCTCTTGATTGCGCGCCAGATATTTCAGGAAGGTGGGCAGAACATACCGCATCATCAGGGCGATTCCTCCTAAAAATGCGGCTCCCGTTCCCAAAACCCATAAGAGTTGGGAGAAAACGGCCCCCTCACGACCAGTTCGGCTTCCCATGGCGGTCAGGACGATCATCACCAGGACGACGGCAATGTCCTGGACGATAAGAAAACCGATGGCGATACGCCCGTGCAGGGAGTCTATCTCCCGCTTGTCGGAGAGGAGTTTGACGATGATGATGGTGCTGGAAAAAGTCAGGGCCACGGCTACATAAATAGCTTCCACCAGCGGCAGTCCCAGCCCCAGGCCGATGAGGAAACCGAAGACCGACGTAAAAATCACCTGCCCCAGGCCGGTGGCCAAGGCCACCTTGCCCATGGTGCGGATGAGGTGGAGGTCCAGCTTGAGCCCCACCACAAAAAGCAAAAGAGCAATGCCGATATGGGCCAACAGCTCGATCTGGTCATGGCTGGTGATGAGACCGATGCCGGAAGGCCCAACCAGAATCCCCGCTGCCAATAAAGACACAATTAGTGGTTGCCGCAGCACCAGCCCGATAACGCCTAACGCCCCAGCTACCAAGAGAATTGCGGTGATCTCGTAGAACATGTTTTCAAACATCATGGCTCTTCATCCAAAAGTGGCGCCGGCGCCAAAGGGATATCTTTTCCCGCCAGGCCCCCAACTTCTCTCTCGAAGAACATCGCCGCATCAAGGCTGATTATCACGGCTGCACCTATGGTCACCCAATAATGGCTGGACGCCATGATGCAAGCATGACAGATGTCTGATATATTACCAGAATATCTCATAGGCGGCAACCTGACGGACTGAATCGACTCCAAGGCTATAACCTTAATTCTGGCTTGGTCATTTTTTCCCCCGAGGTAATGATGAAATTTCTTCCATCCCAAATGATGTTTTTTCTCCAGGGCCGAGAGACCAAGAATAAAGTCCGGTCATTACTCAAGTTTATTTTGGTCCTGGGTCTATTGATAATTGCTTTTAGTATTACTTTCCACTTTCTTATGCAATATGAAGGCCGCCAATACTCTTGGATAACCGGCCTTTACTGGACCCTAACCGTTATGTCCACTTTAGGGTTCGGAGACATCACCTTTTCCAGCGATCTGGGCAAGATATTTTCTATCATCGTGATGCTCCTCGGGATAGTATTTCTTCTGATTATGTTACCTTTTACCTTTATTACCTTTTTTTACGCCCCCTGGCTCGAAGCGCAATCCAAGCTTCGGGTTCCCCGGGAATTGCCGGAAGATTTCACCGACCATGTAATCTTTACCAGTTACGACCCCATTACCATCAGCCTAGTGGAACTCTTGGAAAAATATTCCCGGCCGTATGTCATCCTGACGCCGGATATCCAGCTCGCCATGGACCTCATCGATCAGGGATATAACGTGGTGGCGGGAGAGCTGGATGACCCGGAAGCCTACCGGAATCTCCGAGTGAACCAGGCCGCCTTGGTAGTGGCCAATAATGATGATATGAAGAATACCAATATCACCTTCACTATCCGGGAGATTACCAAGGAGACGCCCATCGTCACTAATGCCGATTCGGATGAATCCATCGACATTTTGCAACTGGCCGGGAGCACCCATGTATTTCAGTTCATGAAATTGCTGGGCCAGGCCCTGGCCCGGCGCGCCTTGGGGATTAGCGCCCGGGCCAATGTCATTGGCCATTTCGACCAAATGCTCATTGCTGAAGCCACGGCCATGCGCACTCCTCTGGTGGGCAAAACCCTCATGGACAGTGGCATCCGTCAGGCTACGGGAATAAACGTGGTGGGGCTATGGGAAAAAGGGCGCTTTGAGGTGCCCAGGCCCGACAGCGTCATCACACCCACCACGGTATTGGTCCTGGCAGGCATTGCGGAACAGTTGGCCAAGTACGACCAGTTCATGGAACACGTCGGGGAGTTGACCACCCCCATCATTATTCTCGGCGGCGGCCGGGTGGGGAGGGCCGCGGCGGAGGCTCTCCGGAAACGCGGCATCCTCTTTCGGATCATAGAAAGCAATCCCGACTTCGCCGAAGGAGACGGCGAGTATGTCATTGGCAATGCCGCGAATCTCCACACCCTGATTCGAGCCGGCATTCAAGAAGCGCCGTCAGTCTTCGTCACCACCCATACCGACGACCTGAACATTTATCTGACCATTTACTGCCGCCGCCTGCGGCCGGATATCCAGATCATCAGCCGAGCCACCCTGGATCGCAACATCAGCATCCTGCACACTGCTGGCGCTAACCTGGTGATGTCCGCCGCTTCTTTGGCCGCTAACACCATCTTCAATCTTCTCATTAGACACAAGGTCCTCATGGTGAGCGAGGGGCTCAATATCTTTCGGGTCACGACACATGCTTCTCTGGTCGGTAAGACTCTGAGAGAGAGCAAGATTCGGGAAGAGACCGGCTGCACCATCATTGCCATCCAGCGCGGTGAACAAACTTACCTCAACCCTGATCCCGATCTCCGCCTTGCCGGCAACGACATGTTAATCCTTATCGGTACGGGCGAAGCCGAGAAACTTTTCATCACCCAATACCCGGAAAAGGTCTGAGGGATTTAATACCATCTCTCTATTGAAATTCCGGGGTAAAGCCATCAGGAACAAGTAAGGCGCACGCCAGAACCGAAGTCCCATGCCGATTTTTATTGACTTTAGTGCAGCAACCAGGATATTAAGGTAAGGAAACCTCACAATTCTTGGCCGGGAAAGGAGCTTTTTAAAAGATAGGCTTTTACGTGGTCAGTGTGCTGGGCTGCATTGAGATGAATATTTTCAATCTACATAGGTTCTTCGTTCGAGAGGCAATCGCAGCATAGGTTCTATCTTTTTAGTTCTTTCCCCTTTTTCTTATGAAAACAATTAAATTAGAATATTAATTAAATATTACAGTATTTTATCTATTTCATATGATTAATAATTTAACTATAAAGACAGCCATTGTATTATCTTTACTAGTAACAATAACTTTGGTCATTTTTTTAACCAAAAACAACCTATACCACTACCATTCTGTTTTTAGAGAATTTTACTTTATTCCTTTGGTCTTGGCGGCCTTTTGGTTTGGCTTGCGAGGGACCTTGCTTACCTCAGGAAGTATTACGCTATTCTATCTCATTTTCCTGGTATTTTATTGGCAGGGAATATCTGCTGAAAAAATTAACATCTTCATTGAGATTATCTTTCTGAACATCGTGGCCGTAATTTTTGGAACTCTCCGAGAACGGGAAAATAAGCAGCAACGGCGGGCCCAAAAAGCCGAAAACCTGGCGGCCATTGGCAAGGCCGTCTCTGGAGTGGCCCATGATATGAAGACGCCACTGGTAGCCATCGCCGGGTTTACCAGGCAAGTCTTAAAGAAAATGAGAGAAGACGACCCCCATCGGGAGAAGCTGGACATTATCCAACGAGAAGCCCAACGTTTGGAAAGCATGGTAAAAGACATGCTGGACTTCGCCCGGCCTCTGGATTTACGGCTGGCCCCTGCAGATGTGAACCAACTGCTCAAGGAGAGTTTTGAGGTAGCCCAGGATTTGGCCCGGGAACAAGGGGTGACCATGGAAACCCAACTTGGTGCTGATATCCCTTTAACACCCCTGGATGCCGGGAGAATGAAACAAGTTCTCATCAATCTGGTAATCAACGCCATCCAGGCCTCACCGGCGGGAGAGACCGTCACGGTGCGTTCGGTCCTGGGAGAGAAAAATATCACTATCGATGTAGTCGATCGCGGCTGCGGGATTACCCCGGACCAGAAAGAGAATATTTTCGTGCCCTTCTTTACTACCAAGAAAGAGGGGGTGGGATTGGGGCTGTCCATGGTGAAGAATATCGTCTCCGCCCATCACGGCTTGGTGGAATTCTTCGACAACCGCAATCCCAGCCAAGGAGTCACCTTCAGAATTACTTTGCCCGGAGAAGCAACTGCCGGAAATTGAACGATAAGAGGGGACTGAGATCGTGGGGGTGCCCATTCTCACTGACCTGGTCGTTATCTTCGGCCTTTCCATTGCCGTCCTGTTCGTCTGCCACCAGCTACGGGTGCCGGTGACGGTGGGGTTTATCCTCACCGGGATTCTGGCCGGACCCCATCTGCTGGGTTTGGTCAAGGCCGTACATGAAGTGGAAATGCTGGCGGAGATCGGGGTCATTTTGTTGCTCTTCACCATCGGGGTGGAGTTTTCCTTCGCCAACCTGCTCCAGATCAGGCAATCGGTGCTGATTGCCGGACCCATCCAGGTGGCGGCCACCGGTCTGGCCGGGCTGTTCTTGGCCCTGCAGTTCGGCAAAACCGTGAACGAGGCCATATTCATCGGCTTTCTGGTGTCCCTGAGCAGCACCGCCATCGTCCTCAAACTCTTCCAGGAACGGGGCGAAGTGGACACCCCCCACGGCCGCACCAGCCTGGGCATCTTGATTTTTCAGGACATCATCATCGTGCCCATGATGCTCTTGGTCCCCTTGCTGGCCGGCGCGGCGGACAATATCGGGGTTTCTTTTCTGATCTTGTTGGGCAAAGGGGCAATCATCATTGCCCTGGTCATCGCCAGCGCCAAGTGGGTGGTGCCCCACGTCCTCTATCAGATCGCCCGCACCGGCAACCGCGAACTCTTCCTGTTGTCCATTGTGCTGATCTGCATCGCGGTGGCCTGGCTGACAGCCCAGGCCGGCCTCTCCCTGGCCCTGGGGGCCTTTTTGGCGGGGTTGATCGTCTCTGAAACCGAGTACAGCCATCAGGCCCTGGGCAATATTCTGCCGTTTCGAGATGTCTTTGCCAGTTTCTTTTTCATCTCCATCGGCATGTTGCTGGATGTGGACTTTCTCCTCAAGAATCCGGGGATCATCGCCCTGCTTACCCTGGGGGTGTTGCTGGTCAAAGCCCTTCTGGCCGGCTCCGCCGCCCTGTTCCTGAAATTTCCTCTGCGCACCGCAGTGCTGGTGGGCCTGGCCCTGTGCCAAGTGGGGGAATTCTCCTTCATCCTCTCCAAGGTGGGGCAGAGCCATGGGCTGTTTTCCGGTGACAGTTATCAACTCTTCCTGGATGTGACCATCATTACCATGGTGGCCACTCCCCTGATGATGGCCCTGGCGCCCCGGACCGCGGATTTTATCCTGCGCTGGCCGCTGCCCCAAAGGCTGAAGCTGGGAGCGCATCTATCTGAGACAATTGACAAATCAATTCCTGGAGACCATCTGATTATCGTCGGTTTCGGGGTGAGCGGGCGTAATCTGGCCCGGGCGGCCAAAACGGGGGAAATCCCCTATGTCATCATTGAAATGAATCCGGAAACCGTCCGGCGAGAAAGGCAGAGCGGCGAACCGATTTTTTATGGGGACGCCACCCAGGAAGAAATCCTGATACACGCCAATATCAAAACGGCCAGAATTATCGTCGTGGTCATCAACGACCCGGCCGCGGTGCGGCGCATAACCAGTTTAGCGCATCGGCTCAATCCCAGAATCCACATCATCGTCCGAACTCGTTATGTAAATGAACTGCAACCATTATTTGAACTGGGGGCGAACGACGTCGTGCCCGAAGAATTTGAAACCTCGGTGGAGATTTTCACCCTGGTCTTGAGGAAATACCTGGTGGCCAAAGAAGCGATCGAAAGATTTGTCACCCAAGTGCGGGCCGACGGCTACCTGGTCTTGCGAGGCATTTCCAGAGAACCGGATTCTTTAAGCGACGGTCTCGGACACCTGCACGACTTCGAGATCAGCACCTTTCGCTTGAGCGAACGGGCTCCCTTGGCCGGCAAATCTCTGGCCCAGGTCGAGTTGCGTAAGAAATACGGGGTGACGGTCATGGCCATCCGGCGCGATTCCCAGATGTTGCCCAATCCGGAGCCGGATATGCAGCTTTTACCTGACGATCTCTTGATTGTCATGGGGACTCCCGAGAATCTCAGCAACGTTACCTGGTTATTCAAAAATTCAGATATGTAGGGCGCACTGCCCGCCGATTCTGCTGATTAATTGGTGCGTAGGACGCACCCTACGCAAAATTTTTCGGAACAGTTGCTCATGAGCCTGCGGCTCACCCTAAATCCTGAAAAGAATCCCTTTGCGTCTCTGCGTCTTTGCGTGATTAATTTTTCACGCAAAGGCGCTAAGGCGCTAAGATTGAGGCGCAAACATTCCAGGAGCAGAGAAGCCAACGGTAGTACGGGATATTCAAAGACCGGCGAACATATTCCGAGATCCTGCCGACAATAAATGTCGGATAGTTTGTCGGATTGGGAACTAACCGGTTCAAAACCGCTCCTTTGGAGCATCAGCAGGAGGGTGAAGCATGGAGACGCGGTCTTATCCTTATACCCGCATTCTTATCCCCTATGACGGCAGCCCGTCGGCGCAAAAGGCTCTGGAGTGGGCGGCCCACCTGGCCCGTGCCGGAGGGGATGAGGTTGAGGAGGTCACTTTGCTTCGGGTGATCGGCGGCAGCTACCTGGCCCGGCACATTCAGAATGTGGACCTGCGCGTCACCCGCATGGACGAAGTAGATGCCTGGCGCCGGGTGCGGCAGCATCACCTCGATCACGAGGTCCTACCGCTCATGGAGGAAGGCAAGCGCTTCTTGCAAGAAAAAGGTGTGGCGGCCCCCATCGAGACCCGCGTCGCCGAGGGCAAGGTCGGGCAAGAGATCATCCGGGTGGCCCAGGAGGGCGGTTATACCGGCATCGTCATGGGGCGGCGGGGATTGTCCCCGGTTAAAGGGTTGCTCCTGGGAAGCGTGACCCGCCAGGTCTTGTCTCTGGCCCAGAGAATGACTATTTTTGTCCTGGGCGCCGAAACCGTCTTTAATCAGGAATGCCCCATTTCTCCACTGCTTTTGCCGGTGGACGGCTCGGCGCCGAGCTTCGAGGCGGTCCGCCAGGGAGCCGCACTGGCTCAGAGCTTCAAGGACCGCGACCCGCGGCTGACCCTGCTGCACGTTATCGATTATGCCATACTGGCTCCGGCCTATGCCGAAGGAGCCGGGCCTTTAATCGCGGATGGTGAGGAAATCCTGACTAATGGCCGGGAGATTCTAAAAGATACGGACCTTAAAGGCATGGTAGCCGACAAATTGCTGATCGGACAGCCGGCGCAGGTGATCGCCGAGGAAGCGGAGGGGGCCCACTATGCCCTGATCCTGGTGGGCGCCCGGGGGTTATCGCCCCTCAAACAAGTGATCCTGGGCAGTGTCTCCAAAGATGTGCTGTATCGTGTCTCCCGGACTATTGTCGGGATTGTTTATCCTTGAGTCCCGCTTAAAGGAAGAAGGTGCGACCATGAAAATCGCCACCCTGACGATGAACCCGGCCATCGACAAGAGCTCCGCAATGAATCAGGTCGTGGCCGAATGGAAGCTCCGGTGCGAGTCCCCGGCGTATGAGCCCGGTGGGGGTGGTATTAATGTCTCCCGGGCTATTCGGAAACTGGGCGGGGAATCGGTGGCTTTCTATCCCGCCGGCGGGTTGGCCGGCCAAATGCTCCGCGATTTGCTGGATAGGGAAGGCTTGCAGCATCAGCCCATGAGCATCGCCGGGGTCACCCGGGAAAATATTACCGTCCTGGAAAAATCCACCGGCCGGCAATACCGCTTCGGTATGCCGGGACCGACGCTCAACGAAGCGGAGTGGCGGCAATGTCTGGAAAAAATCTCTGGTCTTCTGCCCCAGGCCGATTACCTGGTGGCCAGTGGGCGCTTGCCTCCAGGAGTGCCGGCGAATTTTTACGGGCGGTTGGCCAAATTGGCCAGGGAACATAACACCCGGCTGATTGTCGACACTTCCGGGGAGGCCCTGCGCCTGGCGGTGGCGGAGGGGGTTTTCTTGATCAAACCCAACCTGCGGGAGTTCGCCGAACTTATGGGCCGCGAATCGGTGGACGGGCTGGAGGAGGAGCGCCTGGCCCGGGAACTGGTAGCCTCCGGCCGGAGCGAGGCAGTAGTGGTTTCCTTGGGAGCCGCGGGGGTTGTGGCGGCTTCCGCCGAGGGCGCCGAGCGGGTGCGGGCGCCCCTGGTCCCCATAATCAGCAAGGTCGGGGCCGGCGATAGCACCGTGGCGGGCATAGTCCTCGCCCTGGCCCGGGGCCAGTCCTGGCGGGAGGCCGTCCGCTTCGGCGTAGCCGCAGGAGCGGCCGCGGTCATGACCCCGGGAACCGAACTCTGCCGCCGGGAAGACGCGGAAAGGCTGTATAAACAGCTCATGCATAGATAAAATCGCTGCCACAGTCGGAAAATTGCAGGGCAGATCGTCATCTGGCAGGGAATAGACGATGATTCGGCCATAAGGAGGGACCATGAACTGGTACCAGCTTGAGATAAATCAAATATTCTCAGAACTTGACAGCTCGGAGCACGGTCTCACCGCCGCCGAGGCCGGGGAGCGCTTGCAGCGGGTTGGGCCCAACAAACTGGCCGAAGGGCGGGGGATCAGCCGTCTGCAAATTCTGCTCCACCAGTTCAAAAGCCCCTTGATCTATATCCTCCTCATCGCCGCGGTGGTGACCGCCTTCCTGGAGGAATACAAGGACACCGGGGTGATCCTGGCGATTTTATTGATCAACGCCATCGTCGGCTACATCCAGGAGTACAAGGCCGAGAAGAACGTCCGTGCCCTCAAAAGTATGGTGGTAGCCAGGGCCCGGGTACTCCGGGACGGTAAAGAGATGGAGATCAACGGCGAAGAAGTGGTGCCCGGAGATATCGTCTTGCTGGCCTCCGGGGGGCGGGTGCCGGCGGACGTCAGACTTATCAAGACCATCGAGTTAAGGGCTGATGAGTCCATGCTTACCGGGGAATCCGTCCCGGCGGAGAAGGCGAGTGCGGCCATCCCCGAGGACAACCTTACCCCCGGCGATCAGCGCAACATCGCCTTCATGGGTACGGTGGTGGTCAATGGGCGGGCCAAAGGGGTCGTGGTGGCCACCGGCTCCCGAACGGTCCTGGGCCACATTGCCACAGATGTCCAGGAGATCGGGGTTACCAAATCACCCCTCCAGGAAAAGATCGACCGGTTCGCCAACAACATCGGCATCATCATCATGGTGGCTTCGGCGTTGCTGTTCCTCATCGGCATCCTGGTGGGGATCAGCGCCCAGGACATGTTCATGACCGCGGTGGCGGCTGCGGTGGCCGCCATCCCCGAAGGGCTGCCCATCGTGGTGACCATCACCCTGGCCATCGGCGTGGCCCGCATGGCCCAAAGGAACGCCATTATTCGCAAACTGCCGGCGGTAGAGACCCTGGGGAGTACCACGGTGATTTGCTCCGACAAGACCGGCACCCTCACCAAGAACGAAATGACCGTGAAGCTGGTGTACGACGGCGAAAAAGTCTATGAACTAACCGGCACCGGCTACGATCCCAAGGGAGAGATTTTGGAGGAAGGCCGGCCCGTCAAGGCCGGAGCCGACCATCAGTTGGCCCTGCTCTTCAGGATCGGCCTGCTGTGCAACGAGTCCCAGGTCTTCGAGGAAGAGGGGGTTTACAAGGTGGACGGCGACCCCACCGAAGGGGCGCTCATCGTTGCCGCCATGAAGGCTGGGTTGGATCTGGCCGCGGAGCAGGAGAAATTTCCGCAACTCTTCCTCATTCCATTCGAATCAGAGCGGGGTTATATGGCCACCCTGCACCGGCACGGCGACCGCAACCTGGCCTTCGTCAAAGGGGCGCCGGAGAAGTTGCTGGACATCTGCTCCGAGTGCCGTTTGGATGCCTGGGAGGGCGTTCCCCGGGTGGCCGATCATTTTGCCCGGGAGGGCTTGCGGGTGCTGGGCATGGCCTACAAAGAGGTCCCGGCCGACCAGTCGGAAATCACCATGGCCGACCTGCAAACCGGGCTGATCTTCGCCGGCCTGCAGGGGATGATCGATCCGCCCCGGCCCGAAGCCATCGAAGCCGTGGCCGGATGCAAGCAGGCGGGCATCCGGGTGGTGATGATTACCGGCGACCACGCGGTCACCGCCGGAGCTATCGCCAGGCAATTGGGGATCGAGGAAGATGCAGAGGTTGTGGAGGACCTGGTTGCTAAGCCCATGGAGGCCATGACGGATGAAGAACTCTTCTCGGTCACCAAAGAAGTGGCCAATGTCCTGGCCCAACGCTCCGGCCTGACCGGCCAGCCATCCCCGAGTCTGACCGGAAAACACCTGCTGGCCATGAGCGACATGGAATTGTTCGGATTCATTAAAGAGGTCCTGGCAGCGCTGGTCAAACGCGCCGGCCCCGAAGGGGCGGTGCGCACCGTCCTGGCGGGCAAAGAAATCGAGACCATGAGCGACCTCAACCTGTATCACCTGGTCCAGAAAGTCTCAGTCTATGCCCGGGTGGCGCCCCAGCACAAGCTGCGCATCACCCAACAGTTGATGAAACACGGGGAGATTGTGGCCATGACCGGGGACGGGGTGAACGACGCCCCGGCCCTGAAGGCGTCTCATATCGGCATCGCCATGGGCAAAACCGGCACCGATGTGGCCAAAGAAGCCGCGGACATGGTCATTGCCGACGACAATTTCGCCAGCATCTACCGGGCCGTTGAACTGGGACGGGTCGTCTTCGACAACATCCGCAAGGTCATTTTTTTTCTCATCCCCACCGGCATTGCGGCGATTATTACCATTTTGGCCACCGTGATGCTGGGGTTGCCGCTCCCCTATTTGCCGGCGCAGCTCTTGTGGATCAATATCGTCACCAACGGCCTGCAGGATATGGCCCTGGCCTTCGAGCCGGGAGAAAAGGACGTGCTCCAACGGCCCCCGAGACACCCGCGAGAAGGCATTTTCAACCGCCTCCTGGTGGAGCGCACCATCCTGGTGGCCCTGGTGATTTCGGTAGGAATCATCTATGAATTCATCCATGCCCTGAACCAGGGGATGTCCCTGGAAAAGGCCAGGACCATTGCGGTGACCACCATGGTCTTCTTCCAGTTTTTCCAGGCGTTCAACAGCCGCTCCGAGATGCAATCGCTCTTCCGGATGAATCCGCTGGGAAACCCTTTTCTCTTTTTCGGGAGCATCGCCGCCTTTTTGGCCCAGCTGGCGGCCATCTATCTGCCCGCCATGCAATGGCTCTTCCGCATGGAGCCCATCGGGGCCATGGAATGGCTCAGGATCGGGCTGGTGTCCGTCACCGTCATCATCGCCGTGGAGATCGACAAGTGGCTGAGGCGGAGGAAGATCCTGGCCTATGTCTGAGTGGCGTCCCAGGGAAGATATGACCGACTTTCACGCACCCCTCAGGTCTGCAATACGGACAAGGCGTCGGGGGAGGCCTCTGCTCCTTTTCCTGGACTATGACGGCACCCTGGTGGAGATCGCGGCGCGGCCGGAGCAGGCCTGGCCCACTTCGGAACTCCTGGGGTTGCTGGGTCGGCTGGCAGCCCAGGAGGACATAAAGGTGATGGTGGTTTCGGGGCGCCCCTTGAAAGACTTACTGGAACTGCTCCCCGTCTCAGGCCTGGACTTTCTGGGGTCCCACGGCGGGGAGGCCTTTATTGGCGGGTGCCTCCACCCTCTACCGGTTTTCGCCGCAGACGATCAGGAGCTTTCCCGATGGCGAAACCGGCTGGTGGCTAAACTTCAGCCCTTTCAGGGGTGGTGGTTTGAGGACAAGCCCCAGGGGTTTGCTCTCCACTATCGGCAGGTGCCGGCAGAACATGCGGATGAATTTATCGAAATTTTAGGAAGGTGGCGGGAACAGCTCCGGCACGAGGAACGCTTTCAGTTCCTGGCGGGGAAAAAAGTGCTGGAAATACTGCCGCCCGGAGTCAGTAAGGGTGCGGCAATAAAAGAAATATTGTTATTGCCTGGATTTTTCGGGGTTTTTCCGATATATTTAGGGGACGATATTACTGACGAAAGCGCTTTCCACCTTCTGCAAGGCCAGGGGCTGACCATCAAAGTGGGCCGCCCCGGAACTGAAACCGCGGCGTCCCACTTCCTTCCCGATCCTGAAGCAGTGAGGCATTTTCTGGCCTTTCTCGCCGCACCCCTGGAGGACTCTTAATGGCGAAGATATTGAATAAAGTGGCCGAAAATCCCTTCTGGTTCCATGAATGCTTCCTGATGGCCATGCCCTTGGGCAAAAAGGTGCTGAATCTGAGGGAATTGATGGAAGGTTTGCGGGAGATGGAAGAATCAGTGCTTTTCTATCATCTGGTTCAATCCCGTCTGGCCCTGGGCCAACCCGCGGTGGAATATCCCAACGATTTCGCCCTGTGGGCGGCCAACGCTCTACAGGACAGCAAGTTAGCCGAAAAACTTAGCTCTTTCGATCCCTTTGAATATCAGAATCTGGGGCTGGTGCGTCAGGCGGTGGTGGACATCCTGGAGGAGTACCTCTGGGACCTGCCCTTCGTCCCCTGGGCCCGGCCCGGATTTGAGTTTCACTTCTGTCAGGCCTCGGCCGTGGTCATGCATTCCCTGATTGCGGCTCGAACCTTGACTCATCTTCGACAGTTGTAAGCCCAGATATAGGTATAAGTCATTGAAATTGTTAGGTGGCATAGATGGGAAGGGCGGAAATGTAGTGCCAACCCATGCATCCATAAGCCTCTAAAAAGACTTGACAATCCTTTTTAATATCTGTATATTATACACATGTTCGTGCGGAATAAACGTAGTGTTGGCAGGGGCGGCGCTTACGAATATCTGCAGATCGTCCGCTCCTACCG
>Ga0194119_10003008_pt1 | contig 27588 bp, 27 predicted proteins | sample TA2MahC100mmetaG_FD_148620 | JGI IMG/M metagenome (GOLD analysis project Ga0194119, IMG submission 148620) | Freshwater microbial communities from Lake Tanganyika, Tanzania - TA2015018 Mahale Deep Cast 100m | ecosystem: Environmental > Aquatic > Freshwater > Lake | place: Tanzania: Lake...
TGACCGTCCGACGGCACCGTGATAGGCAGAATGCGGAAGATTTTTTCGATTTCCGGCTGCTGCAGCTGATCGATGTCAGCCGCGCTGACCGAGAGAATCGGGCTCGAAGAGGTCACGCCAGGCGCCGAAATACGAGTACCCGTCACGACGACCTCGGAAAGCTCGTCCTGCGCGCCCTGTTGGGCCTGCGCAAGCGACGCAGACACCGCAAACGGAATGGCGGCACCGAGTACCGCAATCCGTACGGCGTCGTTCACTGAGGAACGCTTGATCATTGAGAGAATCTCCTTGGGATGAAAATAGCTTTTCGCAGCGGACCGGAGGGCCACGCTGCACCGTAATTTCTTTGCCACAAGATGCTCGAAATTGGGACAGATAAGGATAGCACAACCAGCGAAAAATTTTAAAAAACAGCGGTGTTTTGTTGTTGTAAAAAACAAATACAGAGAACTGGCAGAGGTTGCGGACACTCAACGTGGGCGGAAGGCGGGGTGGATCACCCGATCGCCCTTGCGGAGGCCCCGCCGAGCGCTTTCGCCGCCTCGAAGTTCGAGAATGGCAAGTACCGGCGTCACCGGACCGACTGGCTCGAGGGAGAGCGGCGTGGTGTTGGCGAAGATCGCTACGATCTTGCCGCGCGCGTCGATGAACAGCATATCGAGCGGAATGTAGGTATTTTTCATCCAGAACGAGGACACCCGCGACGATTCGTTCACGAACAGCATGCCTTGGTTTGCCGGCAGATCGCGCACGTACATCAGCCCTTGGCGCTGTCGCTCTGGCGTATCGGCGATCCAGATCTCGAACTTGTGGCGAGCGCCCTTGGCGGCAATCTCCAGCGAACTCTGCGGGTAGCTCGCGAGGTCCAGCACCTGCGCGCGCGCTGGGCTCGCCAGCAAGCCGAGTGCTGTGGCCAGCAAGACGACCAACAGGCCGGGCAGCCGGACCTTCAGTGCACACGTGTATGTCATTCATCAGTACCTATCTGTTTTGACTGCAAGGTGGCGACGCGCGGCATCACACTATAGGCCGCATTAGCCTACTGTGTATGCGGGCGAACGAGTAGACTCAGGGGCCAGATCGGGCCACGCCTCGGGACGCTCTCCGCGTGATTCGCAACTACCGTTACACCTATTTGAAGCAATGGTCGTGGGTGCTGCTCGCCGCCCTGCTGTCGGGCTGCGCGGCCTTGGGGCCCCGGCTCGAGGCGCCCAAGCTCGCCGTCGCCGACGTCGAAATCATCAAAGGCGATTTTTTCGAGCAGCGTTTTCGGGCGCGCATGAAGGTGCAGAACCCCAACGATCGCGAGCTGCGCGTGCGCGGTATCACGTACACCATCGAGCTTGGCGGCGAAGAACTCGGTCGCGGCCTCTCGGGCAGCAGTTTCGTGGTACCGGCGCGCGGCGAAGCCGAGTTCGACATGCTGGTCACGGCCAATCTCGCCGGGACCTTGCTGAAGCTCGTCGAGCGTGCGCGCAAAGAAGGCTCCAGACCGAACGAGCTCGGCTACCGCTTGCGCGGTGAAGTGAAACTCGACAGTGGCCTGCTGCGTACTGTGCCCTTCGATCAAAAAGGCACGTTGCCGCTGCGGTGAGTGCCGTTCTGCGTTGAACGCAGCGCATGAGGACTTCTTTGATGTTTCTTCGACGGGTCATGCTGGTCATCACCGTCATTCTGCTGATCGCAGCGTCCATGGCGATTGGTTGGTACGCCGCCACTTGGCCGATTCAGGCCGGGGGCGCGTGAGATAATCGGGCGATGTCATCCGCCCGCAATCCCATCGTCATCGTCAGTCTTCTGGTCGCTGTCGTCAGCAGCGGCTGGGCGATTTACGCCACTCGTCACGCTGGCAGCCCGGCCGGAGGCATGGGCCCACCCAGTGGCGCGCCGAGCCCGGGTGGAGCGCCAAGCGCCGCGGGGCCGGGGCGTCCTGGCGGCGCGCCTAGAATGCGCAGCGGACGTCCGGGCGGTGGTCCGCCGGGCGGCGGCATGCCGATCTCCGTGGTGTCGCGCGAGGTGTCGCTGCAACCCATTGCGCGCGAACTGCGCGCGCTCGGTACGGCGCGTGCCAACGAGGCGGTGGAGATCACCGCCAAAACCTCGAACATTGTGGCGGCCATTCGCTTCAGCGACGGCGGCGCGGTCGCCAAGGGTGCCGTGCTCGTCGAGCTCGACAGCGCACAAGCGCGGGCTGATCTTGCCGCCGCGCAAGCGGCATTGACCGAGAGCAACAGCCAATATCAACGCGCGATGGAGTTGTTGCCGACGCAATCTTTGTCGAAGTCGCAGTTCGATCAGATCGTGGCCACGCGCGCGGCGAACGCGGCTCGAGTCGATGCCGCCAAAGCTCGCCTCGAAGATACCGTGATCCGCGCGCCTTTCAGCGGGCGGGTCGGTCTGCGCCGCGTGAGTGTCGGCAGCTTGATCAGCCCGGGTACGGTGATCACCACGCTCGATGACACTTCCGTCATCAAAGTCGATTTCGCGATCCCCGAAAATAATTTGACGGCGCTGCGTGCGGGGCTGCCGGTGACGGTGGGGTCCACCGCATATCAGGGCAGGGTGTTCAAAGGACGAGTGACGAGTCTCGACTCGCGCATCGATGCAACGAGCCGGGCGGTGCTGGTGCGCGCCGAGATTCCGAACGGCGATGGCGCACTCAAGCCCGGCATGTTTCTCAATGTCGAGCTGCTGCGCGATCAACGCAATGGCATCGTGATCCCCGAAGAATCATTGGTGCCAGAGCAAAATCGGCAATTCGTCTACGTGGTCGTCGATGGCAACGCGCAGAAGCGTGAAGTGCGCACCGGGCTGCGCCGGCCCGGCAGCGTCGAAATCATTGACGGGCTCGCACAGGGCGAGCGTATCGTGGTCGAGGGCACGGTCAAACTGCGCGAGGGCGGTCCGGTGCGCGATCTCGCAGCGAAGACATGAAGATCTCGGAGATCTCCATTCGGCGACCGGTCTTCGCGACCGTGATTTCGCTGATGCTGCTGATCCTCGGTCTGATGGCGGCCTTGCGGCTGCCGATCCGCGAACTGCCGGATGTGAACCGACCCGTCGTCGGCGTGTCGGTGTTTTATCGCGGCGCGAATGCAGCGGTGATCGAGTCACGGGTGACGCAGGTGCTCGAGGATGAAATATCGGGCATCGAGGGCGTCGAAAAGCTGACGTCTTCGAGTCTCGACCAGTTCTCGCGCATCAATGTCGAATTTTCTTTGGATCGCGACCTCGATGCCGCCGCCAACGATGTGCGCGAACGCGTCTCTCGTGTGGCCGCCCGCTTGCCGGAAGAGGCCGATGCGCCACAGGTCACCAAAGTCGATGATGCGGCCGAGCCCATCATGTACATCAATTTCTCGAGCGTGGGACGCAACGCGCTCGAGCTCACCGAATACGTCGATCGCTACGTGGTCGATCGACTGGCGGCGGTGCCCGGCGTGGCTTCGATCCGCGCAAGTGGTGGTCGACGCTATGCCATGCGCGTGTGGCTCGATCGCGAGGCCCTCGCTGCTCGGCAGCTGACCGTCACCGACATCGAGACCGCGCTGCGGCGCGAAAATGTCGAATTGCCGGCCGGGCGCGTTGAGTCTACCGAGCGTGAATTCACGCTGCGTACGCGGACCTCGCTCGACACCGAAGAGGACTTCCGCGGGCTGGTCATCGGACGCTCGGCCGATGGTTACCTCGTTCGCCTCGGTGAGGTGGCCGATGTGCGTCTTGCCGCTGAGGACGAACGCTCGCTCGGTCGCGCAAACGAGCTGCCCGGCGTCAGCGTGGGCGTGATCCCGACCTCCAAGGCGAACGTGCTCGAAGTGTCGGAGACCGCCAAGAAACAGCTTGAGGCCATCAAAGAAACTCTGCCCGAAGATATCTCCGCAGATCTCAACATCGACTTCTCGGTGTTCATCTCCGAGTCGATGAAAAAAGTCGTCACGGTCATGCTCGAGACCTTGCTCATCGTGCTGATCGTGATCTTTGTTTTTTTGGGTACGTTGCGGGCGACCCTGATCCCGACCGTGACCATCCCGGTATCGATACTCGCGGCGGCGCTGGTGATGACCTTGCTCGGCTACTCGATCAACACCCTGACGCTGCTCGGCGCCGTGCTCGCGATTGGGCTCGTGGTCGATGACGCCATCGTCGTGCTCGAGAATATTGCGCGCCGCATCGAAGCCGGCGAGCCGCCGCTGCTGGGTGCAGTGCGGGGTAGCCAAGAGATTTCTTTTGCGGTGATCGCCACGACGCTGGTGCTGATGGCGGTGTTCGTGCCAGTGTCGTACATGTCAGGCACGCTCGGGCGATTGTTCGGTGAGTTCGGGGTCACGGTGGCTGCGGCGGTCGGTTTTTCGGCGGTGGTTGCGCTTACCCTGACACCGATGATGGCCTCCAAGCTTTTCGCGGGCGGCATCCACCGTGGCCGACTCGCGCAATCCATCGATCGAAGATTTCAGGTTCTCACTGAGATCTATGAGGCGAGTCTGCGACGGGTGATGAGTACGAGCGGACCGCGCAAAGTCGTGATCGCTGCAGCCGCATTGACCACGCTCGTGATAGCGCTCACGGTATTTGGCAAGCCCGTGCCCTGGTTCAAGTTGCCGCAGGAATTCGCGCCGCTCGAAGATCGGGCCATGATGCCGGTCATGGTCAGCGCGCCCGAGGGCTCGAGTCTTGCGCATCTCGATCGATACGTGCGACAGGTCGAAGCCGTGATGATGGATGAAGTCCGCGCCGGCAATGGGCGTCGCGTCATCGTGCGTTCGGGGTCCTTCGGTGCGCAGGGCGATGTCAACAACGCCACCCTGTTTCTGCCGATGACGCTCTGGGACGAACGCGAGGACAATTCGCAGCAAGTCGCGCAGCGGGTGCGCATGCGCACGGCGGGCATCACCGGCGTGCGCATCCTCGTGATGACGCCGCCATCGCTCGGCATGCGCGGTGGCGGTCGACCTTTGCAGGTGGTTCTGGGTGGTGGTGACTACGGTGAGCTCGCCAGCTGGCGCGACAAAGTCGTCGAGCGCATACAGCGCGAGAACCCGCGCATCATCGGGCTCGATTCTGATTACCAGGAGCGCAAGCCGCAGCTGCAGGTGCGCATCGATCGTAACCGCGCCGCCGATCTCGGCGTTTCTTTGCAAGATGTGGGTCGTACGCTCGAGTCGATGCTGGGCTCGCGCGTGGTGACCAACTTTTTGCGCGCCGGGGAAGAGTACAACGTCATCCTGCAGGCGCGTGAAGAAGATCGTGCGACCGTCGATGATCTCGGTAATCTCTACGTACGCTCGAGTCGCAGCGGCGAGATGGTGCCGCTTGCCGCGCTCGTCACCGTCGAGGAATCTGCCGGGCCGAGCTCGCTGCGGCGTTTCGATCGACTGCGTGCCATCACCTTGAGCGCAAATCTTGCGCCGGGCTATGCGCTCGGCGAGGCCCTCGATTACGTCGAGCAGGTGATCCGCGAAGAAATCCCCTCCGGTGTACAAGTGAGCTTCGATGGGGAATCGAGGGAGTTCAAGCAGGCCGGTGGCGGCATCTGGATCACCTTCGCGTTTGCGCTGTTGATCGTCTATCTGGTGCTGGCTGCGCAATTCGAAAGTTTCGTGCATCCGCTGATTATTTTGGCCACGGTACCGCTCGCGATCACGGGCGCCTTGTTCGGCTTGTGGCTGTTCAATTCTTCGATCAACGTCTTCAGTCAGATCGGCGGCATCATGCTGGTGGGCATCGCCTGTAAAAACGGCATCCTGATCGTCGAGTTCGCGAATCAGCTTCGAGATCGCGGCATCGAGTTCGTCGAGGCGGTGATCGAGGCGGCCTCGATACGCCTGCGTCCGGTGCTCATGACCAGTCTCTGCACGGCTTTCGGTGCGGTGCCGCTCATGACCGCGACGGGGGCTGGCGCCGAGAGTCGTCAGTCGATCGGCGCCGCCGTATTCTTTGGTACGGTGTTATCGTTGGCACTCACGCTTTATGTGGTACCGGCGCTCTACGCCTTGATCGCGCGCAATACCAAATCGCCTCATCACGTGAGTGATTTGCTGGATCGTTTGTCGGGCGCCGCCAGTGCGCCCGCTGATCGACAGTCGACCTGATAGTTGCATTACAACCGACAATCCAAAGGAGAAAAAAATGTCTACAGCACTCTGGATCCTTCTGGTCACGATGCTCATGCCGATCATTTGCGGCGGAATTTCCAAGGTGGGCGGCGGAAGCGATCGTTACGACAATGCGAATCCGCGCGATTGGCTGGCACGACGTACCGGCTATCAGGCGCGCGCCAATGCGGCGCAAGCGAATTCATGGGAGGCGTTGGCCACTTATACCGCGGCGTTAGTGGCGGCCTATGCCGGTAACGTGAACGGCGAAAGTCTGGCGCTGATCGCCAGCATCTTTTTGGCTGCACGTGTCGCTTACCTCGCCTGCTATCTCGCCAATCTCGCCACGCTGCGCTCGCTGACTTGGTTGGTGGGTTTCGGCAGCTGCGTCTGTCTGATCGTGATGGGGGCGCAGCGCGTCGCCTGATGGATGCCCTTTGATGGACATGGAAGTCAAGCGGACGTCGAGCACGTTCCGCAAGCTGCAGGCGCATTTGCGCGGGCTCGTCGGCAAGGCGATCGAGGACTACGCCATGATCGCCGAGGGCGACAAGGTCATGGTGTGTCTGTCGGGCGGCAAAGATTCCTACACGCTGCTCGATATTCTCATGTCGCTGCAGCGCAGTGCGCCGGTGCGCTTCGAGCTTGTGGCCGTGAATCTCGACCAAAAGCAACCGGGCTTCCCCGAGCATGTATTGCCGGAATATTTGACCGAGATCGGTGTGCCGTTTCATGTGATCGAGCAAGACACCTACTCGGTGGTCAAGCGCGTGATTCCGGAAGGCAAGACCATGTGCGGGCTCTGTTCGCGCATGCGACGCGGCGCGCTCTATCGCTGGGCGGGAGAGAACGGCGTCACCAAGGTCGCTCTCGGGCACCACCGCGACGACATCGTCGAGACGCTGTTCCTGAACATGTTCTTCGGGGGGCGCTTGAAAGCGATGCCGCCCAAGCTGCGTTCCGAAGATGGCCGACACATCGTGATTCGTCCGCTGGCCTACGTGCCCGAGCGGGAAATCGAGCGCTACGCGCGAGCGCGCGACTTTCCCATCATCCCCTGCAAGCTTTGCGGCTCGCAGGAGAACGCCCAGCGGCGCATGATCAAAAAAATGCTGCAGGATTGGGAAAAAGACTACCCCGGTCGTACCGAATCCATTTTCTCGGCGATTCGCAGCGTTGAAGCGGGGCACCTCGCTGATTCTGCGCTGTTCGACTTTGCCGCACTCGCCGCTGAACGCCATGACGCCGGATGACGGCAGTGGTGGCGTTGATGACGCGGCGCTAGCCACGGTCGCCCGGCTGCGCAGCCGCTTCCGCGGTGCCTTGCTGGGACTTGCGATCGGTGACGCGCTGGCGGCGCCGGCGCAATACGCGCGTTCGGGCAGTTTTCCGCCCGTCAAAGATCTGCTCGGCGGTGGGCCCTATGATTTGCCGGCGGGCGCGTGGACCGATGACACCGCCCTCGCGCTATTGCTCGCGCGCAGTTTGCTGACCTCGCAAGGCTGCCATGCGGCCGATCAACTCGAGTGGTATCGCCGCTGGCAGCGGAACGGCGCGGGCTCGGCGACGGGCGAGTGTCTCGGGATTACCGCAAGCGTGAGTCGAGCGCTCGTCGACGGAGCGCCTGCCAAAGATTTGGCTGATGGTGCCGACGCGCTGGTGCGCGTGGCACCGCTTGCGATCTGGCACTACGCCTCGGCAGATTCTTTATTTGATGATCTGCCCATCATGCTTGGCGTCACGAGCCATGCGCCCGAGACGCTGGCGGCCACGCGTGAGTTTGCCGCGCTGATGCATCGCGCCCTGCGCGGGCTGCCACTCGTGGCCACCGGCTCGATGAGCGAACTGACGGCTGGTCCGTGCGCTGCGGCGCGAGCGCTGGCGATGGCACGCGACGCTGTCGAGGGTGCGCAAAACTGGAAGGACGCCGTGCTGATGGCCATCAATGCCGGGGGTGATGCCGACGTGCACGGCGCTGCCGCCGGGCAATTGGCGGGTGCAGTGTTCGGTATCGAGTCGATTCCCGCGCCCTGGTTGGCGATACTGGTCGGGCGAGAGCAGATCGAATTTTTGGCCGATGAACTCCTCACCGAGGTACTGGTGAGGCTGGGCGACGGCAGCTAAGCACGCGAAAACCGCATGAGACGCCGCAAATCACCGCAGTGGGCGCGCTACTCCGACGCCGAGTTACTGCGGCTGCGGTTTTGCGATTTGCATCTGGGACTGCCGCGGCGGGCGGTGCTGCAGCGGGCGATCCGCCGATTGCGTGGCGAACTTGAAGCGCGCGGCATTTTGCTCGAACCCCATTTCTGGTTTTCGGATGAATGGTTCTCGCCTGACGGCATACCCGGCGTTGCGATTCCCTTTTATTTGGCGCACCCGCGACTCGAGCGGCTCGAACGGCGCATGTCACGCAGCGTCGAGGGCGGCAATGCGACCGGGCTGATGCAAATTTTGCGACACGAAGCCGGTCATGTCGTCGACACAGCCTTCCGGTTGCGTCGTCGAAAACTTTGGCGGCAGCACTTCGGTTCGCCGACCGAGAAATATCCTGAGCAATACGCAGCCGACCCTTCGAACCGCGCTCATGTGCGCCATCTTGATGGCTGGTACGCGCAGGCGCATCCCGCCGAAGATTTTGCAGAAACGTTTGCAGTGTGGTTGTCGCCGCGCTCTGCCTGGCGTCGCCGCTACGCCGACACGCCGGCGCTCGCCAAACTTGAAGCGATGGACAGTTTGATGCGCGAAGTGCGCGGCTCGCGCCCCGCGGTACGTTCGGCGTACCGCATCGAGCCGGTGGCAACCAACGACCTGACACTACGCGAGCATTATCGCCGCGGACTGCTACGCCGGATGAGCTGCGACTTTTCGATGATCGATGCGGCACTCAAGCCCGGGTTCGCGCCGCTGAGTCGTAAAAGTCGTCGGCCGACGCGATACGTGCGCGCAGAAACCTGTCTGCGACAAGCGCGCGATACGCTGGTACGCCATGCGATAGCGCAGACCTCGATCGACGAGTATGGTGCGCGCCAGCTCCTGCAGCTGGCGATCGAGCGCTGTCGCGAACGCCGGTTGTGGATGCGCGGCGCAGAGCGCGTGCGGGAAAGAAATGCAGAGGCGATGATCCGGCGGCTGGCGCGTGCCGGGCTGCGCGGGCAGAGAGTTCGATTCACGCTATGAAGTCACGCAAGTCATGAAGTCCCTGAAAGTTTTGGTGGTGGTCCACGAGACCTTGGTGCCGCCTGACAGCGTCATCGGGCTCACTGACCAGCAGATCGATGAATGGCGTACCGAGTACGATGTCATCCGCACGCTGCGACGGGTCGGTCACGAAGTTCGGGTTCTGGGCGTGCTCGACAGCCTGACGGGCTTGCGCACCGCCATCACCGACTGGAAGCCGGACATCGTTTTCAATCTGCTCGAAGAATTCAACGGCATCGTCACCTACGATCAGCATGTCGTGGCCTTCCTCGAGTTGATGCAGCAGCCCTACACCGGCTGCAATCCGCGCGGTCTCTTGCTCTCGCGCGACAAACCGCTCTCGAAGCAGTTGCTTGCCTGGCATCGCATTCCGACGCCGCACTTCGCGCTATTGCCCAAAGGACGAAAGTTTCGTGCGCCAAGGCAAATGCGCTATCCGCTGTTCGTCAAATCGGCTACCGAGGATGCCTCGCTCGGCATCTCGCAGGCGTCGGTGGTCGAGACTCCGCAGCAGTTGCAGGATCGCGTGGCCTTCATTCACGAACAGGTGGGTACCGACGCGTTGGTCGAAGAATACATTGCCGGCCGCGAGGTCTATGTCGGCGTGATCGGCAACGAGCGGCTCACTCGACTACCCGTTTGGGAATTGCAGTTCGGCACCATGGGCGACAATCAAGCGACCATCGCCACCCGCAAAGTGAAATGGGACCGCAAATATCAGGCGCGGCACGGCATCATCCGCGCAGCCGCACAAGATCTGTCACCGACTGTCGTCGGCAAACTCGACCGCATGGCGCGGCGCATTTACAACGCACTCGGGCTCTCGGGCTATGCGCGCATGGATTTTCGTGTGCGCGATGACGGCGAGGTCTTCGTGCTCGAGGCAAACGCCAACCCTTGCCTCGCCGAAGCCGAAGATTTCTCGCAGTCCGCGCTCGGCGCCGGGATCGGTTACGAGGACCTGCTCAACCGCCTCATCGCACTCGGCCTTGCCTACAAGGCGGAGTGGCGTGTCGGTTACAGCTAGCCGGCAGCGGCGCTGCCGGCTAGCAAAGGACCGCTCAGCGAGGTGCCTATTTGAGGTGCTTCGCCAACCACCCGAGCACTTCCTCGTGCCATTGCACGTTGTTCGCGGGCTTGAGGATCCAGTGGTTCTCGTCCGGATAAAACACTAGCCGACTCTCGACACCCTGCCGCTGCAGCGCCGTGAAGGTGGCAAGACCTTGCGAATAAGGCACGCGATAGTCGAGCGCGCCATGGGTCACGAGCATCGGCGTTTTCCATTTGGTGACGTAATCGGCCGGATTGAATTTCTCGTGGATTTTCGGCGTGAGGTAATACGGCCCGCCGTTCTCCCATTCGGTGAACCAGAGCTCTTCGGTCGTGTAGTACATGGTCCGCTGGTCAAAGATTCCGGCGTGATTGACGATGCACTTGAAGCGGTCGGGCCAGTTGCCGGCGATCCAGTTCTGCATGAAGCCGCCATAAGAGGCTCCGAGTGAGCAGGCGCGTGAGCCGTCGAGCCAGTCATATTTGGCGAGTGCGGCATCGAGTCCTTTTTGCAGATCGATCAGCGGCTTGCCACCCCAGTCCTGACTGATCGAGTCCGTGAACGCCTGGCCATAGCCCGGCGAGCCGTGAAAGTCGATGAATACCACGCCATAGCCCGCGCCCGCATAGACCTGGGCATTCCAGCGCCAGGACCACTGGTTGGCGAAGCTCACTTGCGGGCCGCCATGCACGATGAAGGCGAGCGGATATCTTTGACCGGGCTTGAAACCCTGCGGCTTCATCACGTAGCCGTAGACTTTTTGATCATTGGCGCCGGCAAACGAGAACTGCTCGAACTCGGCGAGTTGCCGATCAGCGAGCCGCTCGGCATTGACCGTCGTCAGCCGAGTGCGCTTGCCGCCTGCCGCAAGGTAAAGATCGGGTGGTGAGCCGAGCGAGGCCCAAGCCATGACCACACCGCGTGGGCCGGCCGAGATCCCCTGCACCTGCCCATCGCCCACCAGCGTTGTGCGCGCACCGGTGGTGGGGTCGATTTCGAACAGCGCTGTCTGCCCGATGTCATCGGCGATGCCGAGCAGGCGCTTGCGATCTTGCGTGGTCGCGAGCGTCGTGACCGAGCGATCCCAGTCCTGCAGCAGGGTACGAACTCGGCCGTCTTTGGCGCTCTGAACTTTGACCGCGTACCGATCGGCCTCGAAACCCGGGCGCGACATGGCGAGCCAGGCCAGATCGCCATTGGCGAGGAATACGGGCTGCGCATCCCAGGCCGGGTTGTCGGCGGTGAGATTGCGCGGTTCGCCCGAACCATCGGCGGCGACCTCATAAAGATCGAAGTTGGTCGACCACGATTCGCCGCGATCAGCGAGCCGTGCGCTGAAGACGAGGCGCGCACCGTCTGCGCTGAAAGCGTAATCCTCATCACCCCCGAAGGGCTTTGAGGGCACGTGGCCGCGCACCTTGCCCGACACCTTCACGGGTACACCGAATTTCAGATCTTTGTCGAGGCTTACCGTGAAGAGCGTGGAGAGCGTGCCGTCGCTCCAGGTGTCCCAATGACGAACGAAAAGTTGGTCATGGGTTTTGCCACTGGCTTTTTTCTTTGACTGCGCGGCCTGACGGTCGGTCGTGCACTTGAGGTCCGCGCAATCCGCGAAGACTTCCATCGACACCGCAAGCCGGTCGCCTTTGGGCGATACCTCGAATGAGCCGACATCGAGCGGCAGGCTCGTCACCTGCTGCGCCTCGCCCCCTGCAAGACTGATATGCCAGACCTGCGAGGAGCCGCCACGGCTCGAGAGAAAGAAAATCCCCGAACCGTCGGCTGCCCAGCGCGGGCTGCTGTCCGCGGCGGGATGCTGCGTGAGGCGTCGCGAAGACGGGGTGCCCTTGCCGTCGGCAAGGTCGAGCAACCAAAGGTCATTGCGGCCGCGGTTGGCCTCCATGTCGGTCTCGCGCAGGGTATAGACCACATAGCGCCCATCGGGCGACACCTGCGGGTCGGAGACGCGCGCGAGCGTGTTGAGGTCTTGGGCCGTGAACGGCGCCGCCACCACGGTGCTGATCGCGAGGCTGCTCGTCACAACGCTGCTCATAAAAAAGCTGGGTACGTAACGGGGGGCTGTCGTGGACCGCGATGACATGGTTGTGCTCCGCTGCAGGGGTCGGTATACGATGCCCCGCATTGTAGTCGAGCCCAAGGAAGGGCCCCCATGAGTCCCGCGCCCCGCGCCATTTGCTTCGATCTCGATGACACCCTCTGGGAGGTGCAGCCGGTGTTGCGGCGCGCTGAGGCGCGGGTGCAAGCCTATCTCGAGGCCGAGCATCCGCGGCTGGCGCAGCAGCTCAATGCGGAAGAGGTTTTTGCGGCCCGCCGGACGCTCGCGGCCGAGGTGCCCGAGCGCGCCCACGACATGACTTGGCTGCGCACCGAAGCGATGCGTCGGCTCGCTGCGCACCACGGGCACGATCCGGTGATCGGCGATCGTGCCTTCGAGGTTTTCATTGCCGCGCGGCACGAGGTGGAGTTCTATCCCGAAGTGACGACCGCCCTCACGAGGCTGGCGAGTCGCTTTCGCCTCGCGAGCTTCTCCAATGGCAATGCTTGCGTGCATCGGATCGGCATCGGTCACCACTTTGAGGTGACGCTCAACGCCGAGTCAGTGGGCCGCGCGAAGCCGCATCCCGAGGTGTATTTGACCGTGGCTGACGCTCTCGGGATCAGCCCGAGCGAACTCTTGCATGTCGGCGATCACCCCGAGAACGACATCCGCGGCGCCGCCGAAGCGGGCTGCCGAACGGCTTGGATCAACCGCCGCGGCCTCAGCTGGTTGCCGGAGTTCGGTCCACCGCCTGATCTCGAGGTGACTGATCTCGAGGGTTTGATGGGGCGGCTGATCGGGTAAGAAACCAGATTGCGAAGATCGAGCCGCCCTTGATGAAAACTTCGCCGAGGTTGTCGAGGCGGTGACGGTTGAGGGCGGGCACTGCTGCGGTCAGCAGCATGACGATGCCGCCGATCGCCATCCACGGAAAACCCTTTCTTGCCCAAAGCGCGATTCCCGTGCCGATCACCACGAAGCAGGTGACGACGGGAGCGATCGGGATCTCGCCTTTGACGAGCACCTGGTCCGCGGTACAACGATTGGCTTCGGTCACCGAACCGCTATAGCGGATGAGATCGAATTCGCAGACCGGGTAAATTTCTTTGGTCCAGAAAAGCGGCAGATCGTGCAGCACCAGCGCCGTGGTCACGAGACAAAAGGCCCCCATCACCCATTTATGGCTGGCGAACTCGAAACCTGCCAGTCGCAGGATCGAGCCACTCGCGATGATCAGCCAGCAGCCGGACAGCCAATGGGCCCAGAACGCGGGCCAAGTCAGCCAATAAAGTGGCTCGCCGAAGCCGATGACGATGCCGGCGGCGACGCGCAGGTTGTCCCAAATCAGGAAAAACAGCGGGATCAAAATGACCGCGATGGCCTTGGCGCGGGTCTCGCGCCACAGACGCAACGACCAGACGAACAAGGCCGTCTGGGCGATCGCGAAGCCGAGAAACATCAGGCTGTACATGACACCAAGATCTTGCCAACAGCTTCGCGCTGCAATAATTTTTTGATCGCTTCACCGCCCTGCGGCAATGGCAGGATGGCCGAAATCTTTGGCTTGATCTTGCCGGCGCGGTACAGATCGAGCAGGGCGTGCATGTTGGCGGCATCTTGCGCCGGTTCTTGCTGCCTGAAAGCCCCCCAGAAGACGCCGCGGATGTCGCAGCCCTTGAGCAAGGTGAGATTCAGCGGAATCTTTGGGATACCAGCCGGAAAACCGATCACGAGGTAGCGGCCCTTCCAGGCCGCGGTCCGCAATGCCGGCTCCGCGTAATCGCCGCCGACCGGGTCATAGATGACATCAGCGCCCTTTGGGCCACAGGCTTCCTTGAATTGCGCTGCGAGCGCACGTGAGTCGATGCCCTCGCGTGGGTAGATGACGGTCACGTCGGCGCCGTGCTCGCGCGCTGCTGCCGCTTTGGATTCGCCGGAAACGGCCGCGACAACCCGCGCGCCGATGGCCTTACCGATTTCGACTGCCGCGAGACCCACGCCACCCGCGGCGCCGAGCACCAGCAGGGTTTCGCCGGCGCGCAACTCGCTGCGATTGACGAGCGCGTGATAGGAGGTGCCATAAGTGAAGATGAGACCCGCCGCGGCATCGAAGGGCATGCCCTCGGGCATGGACACGCAGGCACTTGCCGCAGTGACGGCTTTTTCGGCGAGCCCGCCCGAGGTGGCCGCAGCGATCACCGCGTCGCCCACTTTGAACTCTGTGACGCCTTCGCCAACGGCGTCGATCACGCCGGACATCTCCGAGCCGGGGGCAAAGGGTCGTGGTGGCTTGAACTGATATTTGTCTTCGATGACCAGCACGTCGGGATAGTTGATGCCGCAATAGCGCACGGCGATGCGGACTTGTCCGCGACCCGGAACCGGCTCGCCGATGTCGCGCAGCACGAGGGTGTCGGGTGCGCCCGGGGCTTCGCTCAACAGGGCTTTCACGTGGTGATCTCCGAGGGTCAGGCAGCAAGTTTCAAAACTTTGAGAGACTTTCGGCGTTTTTCGGCGTGCCAAAGGTCGTACTGCATTTGCTGATCGAGCCAGCTCGCTGCAGTGGTATCGAAGGCTATCGAAAGTCGAACAGCCATTTCGGGGGTGATGTTGGCGCGACCATTCAGAATCGCCGACAGCGTTTTGCGACTGACACCAAGAGCCTGGGCGGCGCGGGTCACAGTGAGCCCGAGTGGTTCAAGACACAGAGCGCGCAGGATTTCCCCAGGGTGGGGTGGGTTATGCATTTTCATGGGGAACCGCCTCGCTTAGTGATAGTCCTCGTAATCTACGGCAACCGCATTCTTTCCATGAAAGCTGAACGTGATTCGCCAGTTACCGCTCACCGACAGAGACCAGCGGTTGTCCTGCTCACCCTTCAGTTTGTGCAGTCGCAATCCAGGTAGGGCCATGTCCCGAGGATTCTTCGCCACGCTTAGCTGACCAAGTACTAGACGAAGTCTGGTCGCGTGCTCAGGACAGATACCGGCCTTGGACCCGGTCAGAAAAAATGACTGCAAGCCTCGATGACGGAAGCTGGCGATCATGGGATGAGTGTAACGCGAAAGGTTACAGCGTCAAGTCCCAACATGACTGCAGCTTGCGCTACGGCGCTGCAAACCTGAACGCGGGAATCGCGGGTGAGTGACGAGTTTCGAGTCAGTCTGGCAATGCGCGGCCGCGGGTCTCGACGACCCAACTGCGGGCGAGCAGGGCGGCGACGAACGGGAACAGGGCGACCCAGACCAAGGTGTCGGTGATCGCTGCCGACGAACCGCCGGCGCGCGCGGTGACTGCCCCGACGATGAAAGGGCCGAAGGCGGCGAGGATGCGACCGATGTTGTAGCAGAAGCCGGAGGCGAGACCGCGGAGTCGCGTCGGAAAGAGTTCGGGCAGATAAAACACGAGCGCGCTGAATACGCCGTATACGCCAAGACCCACCACGAACAGCATGGCGAGACGCAGTTCGGGACCGAGCGGCAAGCCGAAGGCGAGCAGGATGCTGGCTGCTGACCAAAGAAAATAGCCGATGAATGCGGGCCTGCGGCCGAGGCGTTTGGCAAGCGGTATGGCGAGCAGGGCGCCGATCAGTCCGCCGATATTGAAGGCATTGGAGGCTCGCGCCTTCCAGGCTTCGGACATCTGCCGCGCTTCATCTGCCGGCAAGCCCGCTGCGGTGGCGGCATCGCTGGCGAGCAGACTGCCGAGCAGCGGCACGAACGCGTTGACGGCCCACCATGTCAGCAGCGCTGTCAAAGAAACCAGCAGCGCTGCGCGAGTGGCAGCACGCAGATCGACATCGAACAAACGGGAGAGCCGCAGCGCTTGCGCGGCTTGCCCGCTTGCGGCCTGGGCCTGCCAGCGATCACTTTCTTTGACGAAGATGCGTACCGCGAGCGCGAGAAACACCGGAGCGAGTCCGCAAAGAAAAACATAGCGCCAGGAATTGGCGGGATCATCGGCCAGCCACACGCCGGCGATCTGATAGTTGACGAGGCTCGCGAGCATGATGCCGAGCGGTGAGGCGGTTTGCAGCAGCGCGCCGGCTTCGACGCGGTGTTCTTCCGGCACTGACTCTGCGACGAGCGCAGCACCGACTGCCCATTCGCCGCCGATCCCGAGGCTGGTCAGCGCCCGAAACAGCGCGAGTTGCTCGATGCTGGTGGCAAACGCGCAGAGCGTGGTGCCGAGCGCATAGACGAGGATGGTGAGCATCAGGCCGAGTCGGCGACCATAGCGATCAGCGACCCAGCCAAAGATCACACCGCCCGCGGCCCAGCCGACGAGCAGCACGGCTGAGAGAATGCCCGTCCAATAGACGGTGGCTTCGCGCGCTGCGGGGCTGCCGATGGGCAGTGCCAGCAGTGTGGGGATGCAGTTCGAGGCGACAAAGTTGAAGAGCATCGCGTCGAAGACATCGAAGCCCCAGCCAAGCCAGGCGGCTGCGAACACGACCCATTGATAGCGCGATAGCTTCACGTGCCGAGTTTACCCGTCTCGAGATGGTGCTGGGCACGCAGCAGTCCGACGACGGTTTTCGAGTCGTCGATTTCACCTTCGAGGCATCGGTGCACGGCCTCGGCCAACGGGATCCAGTGCACTTCAAAGACCTCGGCGGCTTCGCGCGCATCGGCGACCGGCGTGAGACCGGTCGCGAGGTAAAGGTATATACGCTCGGTGAATACCCCGGGCGAGCTTACCGATACGCCGAGTGATTGCAGCTGCGAGGCCTCGACGCCGGCTTCTTCGATGAGTTCGCGGCGCGCGGTATCGATTGGCGGTTCACCAGGCTCCAGACGCCCGGCAGGCAATTCCCATATGCGGCCACCCACGGCGTGGCGGAACTGGTGCAACAGACAGACGCGACCGTCTCTATCGAGCGCAACCGCTGCGGCCCCGCCGGGGTGGTGCAGGATTTCGAGGTCTGCCGTTTGGCCGTTCGGCAAGCGAACGGTATCGACGGTGAGGCGGGTGACGCGACCGCGAAAAACTTCGCGCGTGGACAGCAACATCGATGAAGCCTCGGCATCCGGACGCATGGGCGTAGTCTAGACTTTTCGCAGCATGTTCCGCGGGGTCGAATCATGAAAATGCGTCTGCTCGGTCAGTCTGGTCTGAAGGTTTCCGAACTTTGTCTCGGCACGATGACCTTCGGTACCGAGACCGCGATTGGCTCCGAGGAGGATGAGTGTCGCCGCATGTTCGACACCTATCTTGAAGCCGGTGGCAATTTCATTGATACCGCGAATATCTACACTTTTGGTACCAGTGAACGCATGCTCGGTCGCTTCATCGCCGGTCGACGCAGCTCGCTGGTGATTGCGACCAAGTACGCGATGAACCTCGATTTGAAAGACCCCAACTCGGGTGGCAACTCGCGCAAGGCGCTGCGTGAGGCGGTCGAGGGTAGTCTGTCGCGACTCGGTACCGATTACATTGATCTTTTGTGGGTGCATGCCTGGGATGCGTTGACACCGCTCGAAGAAACCCTGCGTGGTCTCGACGATCTGGTGCGCGCAGGCAAAGTTTTGTACACGGGTTTTTCGAACGCCCCCGCGTGGATCGTGGCGCGCGCGCAGACGCTGGCCGAGAGCCACGACCGGTCGCCCTTGATGGCGCTGCAGCTGCATTACAGCCTGATCGAGCGCAACGTCGAGCGCGAGTTGCTGCCCTGCGCTGCCGCACTCGGCATGACGGTCACGGCTTGGAGTCCGCTGGCAGGCGGCCTGTTGTCGGGTAAATACGCGGTTGATCCTGCTGCACGAACGGGCCAGGAGGGGCGACTCACGAGCACTGGCTGGGGCAACCTGTTTTTGCGCGAGCGCAACCTGGCTATCGCAGAGACCGTGCGCACCCAGGCGGCACGCCTCGGTCAAAGTTCATCCAGCATCGCCATTCGTTGGCTGATGGAGCGGGGTGTGATCCCCATTTTGGGAGCGCGTCACGATGCGCAACTGCGTGATCTGCTGACCGCGACGCAGTTCAGCCTCGATGCCGAGGCGACGGCTGCGCTCGAGGCCGCAAGTCAGATCGACTTGGGTTATCCGCGCACCCTCCTCGAGGGACCGATGGGGCAGCGCATGCTGCACGGCGATCGGAGCGGCGAGATTATCCGTCGCTGACAGTTCAGCGCGAGCGTGCGAGGTATTCCTCGTTCGGCATCATGTCGGTGGCCGCGGCGACGCGATTCGTCATGTTGAAGAAACCGGTGATCGCGACGATGTCCCAGATCTCTCTATCTTTGAAGCCGGCACGCCGCAGGGTGAGTCGATCGGCCTTGCCGGTTTCGGCAGGCGTCACCGTGAGTTTGTGCGCGTAGTCGAGCATGGCGCGTTGTTTCTTGCTGATCTTGGCCACCCGGTAATTCATCACCAGCGTTTCGCCTAGCGAGGGGTCGCCCGACATCGCGCGCAGGGCTTCGCCGTGAGCCGTCAGGCAGTAGTAGCAACGGTTGGCCGATGAAACGACAACTGCGATCATTTCGCGCTCCAGCGCCGTGAGCTTCGAGTCACCGAGCATGAGATCGTTGTACATGGCGATGAAAGCGCGCAGCTTCGTTTCATTGAAGCTGTACACCTCGAGCACGTTCGGTAAAAAACCGATCTTGTCTTCGCAGACGGCAAAATATTTGGCGAGATCGGGAGCGAGTTGACTACGCCGCGGAACCGGCAGCTTCAGGGCGATTTTGCTTCGGGGCTGGGCGCGATAGCGGCGGGTCATGACGGACCTCTTTCGGGTAAAAACAGACCGAGGCGGCGCCGGGCGTGCCAGCGCCGCTTGCTGCGGATCCGTTCGCGCTTCGGGCCGAGCCGACTCAGCGACGGAAGCCGCCACCACCGCCTGGACGCGGTGGCCGCGGAGCACGTTCCTGCGCTTCGTTGATGCGCAGGGCACGTCCGTTCATTTCATAGCCATTGAGCGCCGCGATGGCAGCTTGGGCTTCTGCCGGAGGCATATCCACGAAGCCGAAACCGCGCGGGCGACCCGTCTCGCGATCGTTTACGAGCTTGACGGAGTCGACTTTGCCGTGACGCTCAAAGAGCACCCGGACATCGGCTTCGTTGGCGGAGAAGGGCAGGTTGCCCACGTAGATCGTAGTCATTCGACCGTCTCTATGATCTTTGGTCAGTTGAATCAGCCGCTCGCCACGGTTTCCCGTGACGAGCGGCTTGATGCTACTACCGGAGTCGACGGCAAGACAACCGGGCGCGAGCGACTACTTTTTAACGGGGGTTGTCGGCGCGATCTTTTTCTTGAAGTAGGTCCAGCTGGTCTCGTTTTCGCGGCTATCGTCGCCAGCGGGCGGGGTCCGATATTCGGGGTAGTCCGTCTCGATGGCTTTTTTGAGCACCGACGAGAGCTGATCGGCACTGTCGAGTTTGCGCCCTGCGGCATGAATATAGATCAGACCGGCGCGGCCGCTCATTTCCATCCAGGGCAGCCAGTCCGCCATCCGTACCCAGCCGACCTCGACCGCCGGGTTCGGAATTTTCGGGTCGGTCAGGACATTGATGTCACCGAAGAAATTGAACATTTCGGTGGCGTGGTAGTAACCGCCCACATTTTTTTGGAACTCGCCACCCAAAGGATTCACGTAAAAAAGCGGTACCGTGATGGTGTTCCACCAGACGTTGCCGTTGGTGGTGCCGGGCCAGGTCGCGGGCTTGCCGTCGGCGCCGATCGGGAACACCGGTCGCTGGTTGACCGGATCGTTGGCCGTCTGCAGAACTTTGACGGTTTGCCCGGTCCACGGGTTCTTCCATTCCTTGAGCAGCTCGCCCGTGGTGGGGTCGACGTAGAGCAGCAGCTCGCGCGAGACCAACCGCCAGCCAGTACCGCGGACCGGGTCGGTCACGGTCACGCACTGCCGAACGTTGTAGCCCTCGACGTCAAACAGCTTGCGATCGCGCTCGCCGGGGACCCGTGCGAACCCTTCGCCGTGGAAGTAGTAGATGGTTGGCGTGTTGTCGATCGATCCACATTGGATGCGTCTTGCAGCGAGGTTTGCGCCTTCCGCGGTGTTGAGGTCGATGCGCGGGGCTTTTTTGCCTTGCGCGAGCGCATCAGGGGCAATTAGCAACGCACAGGCTGCAACGGCGGCGCAGGCCAGAGAAATCAGCGGTCGTGACATCTGGAGTTTCCTCGGTGTTCTGAAGGGAGTGTTCTGAAGAAAGTGGGCCAAGGGGTTACCGGATCATACCGTTCAAAGGAATTTTTGAACGGCGGGGTCGATATGTGACACCGGTTCGCGGTTGCGCGTGAGTTCGCCCATTACCCGTTCGGTGTAAGCCGCGAGATCGGCGGCCCGGGCTTCGGCAGCAGCGCCCACATCTTGATGATTTTCGACGGCGCCGGCGGGCAGAACTTTTCGCGATTCGAGCTCGGCCTCGAGCGCCGCGAGGCGCTCGCGCAGCATCCACACTTCGGCAGTGAGCGCCATGATGGCGCCTACGGCGTTATCCATGGGCAGCTTGTGCAGGAAGTCCGGTTCTATGTGGGTGACCGGTCCTTGCAGCGCCGCGTTGAAGCGCTTGCCGGTGGTCGGATCGACGAGTGGATCCGAGGGTGTGGCGGGCGGTGAGGTCATCTTGCTCATTTTTCGAACAGGTAAAGGTTCCAATGATTGGCATTGATCGGCGCTTTGCCCGGCCGTTTCACCGAGCGATTCAGGCGTTCGAAGGGCGTGATGCTGACCTTCGAAAAACCGGCGGCACGTGCCCACTCGCCAATCGGGGTGCTGTACCAAGGCGTCGAGTAGGTCTCGTTATTGGTCCACGCGTGGGTGCGTTGCAATACGTTTTGAAACGCATCGCCTGGGCGCAGGTGGAATTCGTGGCCCGCGAACAGACCGCCGGGCTTCAAGATTCGTGCGGCCTCGGCGAGCAGCGCCGGTGTGTGCGCGGGTGGCAGTTCGTGCAGCATGAAATTGAAGAACACGAGATCAAAGTGTGCGTCCGGGTAGTCAAGATGCTCGAGATCTTGCTGCGACAATAAAAACCGCATGCCGCGTTCGCGGGCGCGCAGATTGGCCACTTTGAGGCAAGGGGCCGACAAGTCGACACCATGACACTCGGCTTGCGGTTGTCGCTGTTGCCAGGTGATGAGCGCGGCACCATGACCCACGCCCCAATCGAGCACGCGCGCGTAATCCCGCTGCGGCAAGGCATCGAAGAGGATGCGATAGATGCCGTTCGGGTCCGCATGCGCCGGAACGGTCGTGCGACGGCCGATTTCATAGGCGAGCCCGGCCAATGAATCGCCAGTGACGCCGCCCGTGTGCTGATGAAAGGGCACATAACGAAAGTAGTCGGGTAGTGGCAGCGATGGGTTCAGTCGCAGCGCGGCCGGGTCGCTCGCCATGGTCTCTGCAGCCGCGGCATCGAGCGCCTGCTCGAGACGCTCGCGTTCACGCTCCAGCGTGGCAAAGATTCCGAGGGTCGGGCGGTGATATTTGAAGCGCTGCAGATTGCGATAGGCCCAACAATAAAACTGGAATTCATTGAGCTCATCGAGCGTGGCCTCTGCCGCGCGCCAGTCTGACTGCGGTGCGGGGTGGGCACGCTCGTAGCTGTCATGGAGCTGACCGACGAGTGGCCCTTCCATGAAGTTGCGCGCAGCCCGCAAAAAGGCGTGGTAGCTGCGAAAGTCGCGACTTTCGGTGGCGTTCATTCGAGATAGGCGTAGCCGTTGAGCTCGCCTTCGTAAAATCGCTTCAGCGCCTGGCTTTCGGCCACCGTCATGCGACCCTCACGGATTGCACGTTCGCAGTCGCGCGCCAGCGCGGGGTAGAGCTCGGCCACGTCATATTCCATATATTCGAGCACGCGATTCGCCGTGTCGCCCTTGACCACTTCGTCGATCCACCACTTGCCGTCTTCTTCGAGACGGATGTGTACCACATGCGTATCACCGAAGAGATTGTGCAGGTCGCCGAGCGTTTCTTGATAGGCACCCACCAAAAATGCGGCGAGGTAGTACTCCTCGCCTTCGGTGAGGTCATGCAACTCCAGCGTGCGTTTGATTTCGCGGTGACTCACGAAGCGGTCGATCTTGCCGTCCGAGTCGCAGGTGATGTCGGCGAGCACGGCCCGTCGCGTCGGGCACTCGTCGAGCCGATGGATCGGCATGATCGGAAAAAGATGATCGATAGCCCAGCTGTCAGGCAGCGACTGGAACACCGACATATTGCAGAAGTAGATATCCGAGAGAATGCTCTCGATACCCTCGAGCTCTTCGGGCACCTCTTCGAGCTTGCGACAGTAGTCGCGAATTTTGGCGCAAGTTGCCCAATAGAGCCGCTCGGCAAGGCCGCGGAATTCCAGCGACAGCAGCCCGAGATTGAACATCTGCAGGCATTGCTCGCGGGCGGTGAGGGCGTCGTGCCAGCACTCGACGAGCCGTCGGTCGCTCACTTCGCGATAGGCGCCGAGCAGATCCTGCACCGGTTGCGGCAGCGTGCGACCTGCGTAGTCCTCGTCTTCTCGACCCGTGACGTGGAACTTGTCGAGGGCGGATGAGCCCAGCGTGTTGAAAATCAGCACGCTGTGGTGCGCAGCAATGGCTCGACCCGATTCGCTGACGATCATGGGGTGCGCGATGCCACGTGCATTGCAGACGCTCGCAATACGATACACCACATCGTTGGCGTATTCCTCGATGGTGTAATTCATTGAGGAAGAATAGTTGGTGCCCGAGCCGTCATAGTCGACGCCGAGTCCGCCACCGACATCAATATATTCAAGACCTGCGCCGAGCAGCTTGAGTTCGGCATAGACGTGGGCGAGTTCGTTGATCGCCTCTTTGATGCGACGGATATCCTGCAGTTGGCTGCCGGGATGACAGTGCACGAGCTTCAGGCAGTCGAGCATGTCGTGCGCGCGCAGCATCGCCACGGCCTCGAGAATCTCGGTGATGAAGAGGCCAAACTTCGATTTCTCGCCGGCGGAATCACGCCAGCGGCCCGAGCCCTCGCTCGCCAACTTCACGCGAACGCCGATCTGCGGCTTCACGCCAAGACGCTGCGCGTGTTTGATGATCAGACCGAGTTCTGAAAAGTTCTCGACCACGGGAACGATACGCCGACCGAGTTTGGTGGCGAGCATCGCGGTCTCGATGTAGCTGTCGTCTTTGAAGCCGTTGCAAACGATGAGTCGCTCAGGCGAGTTTTCACTCATCGCCATCACCGCGAGCAATTCCGGTTTGCTACCTGCTTCAAGTCCAAAGCCGAACTCGGCGCCGTAACGATAGACCTCTTCGACCACGAGTCGCTGCTGGTTGACCTTGATCGGATAAACCGCGGCGTATCGATTGCGGTAATCGTTTTCGGCCATGGCTCGTGCGAAGGCATCGTTCAACTGTCGCAAGCGATGCGCCAAAATTCCCGAGAAACGCACGACGACGGGCGTCGTGAGTTCGCGCTCCTTGAGACCCTGAACCACTTCAAAAAGATCGATCTCGCGATCGGCGCGCTGTTCGGGGCGCACGACGACGTGACCTTGCTCGTTGACGCCGAAGTAGCCCTGTCCCCAGGCCTGCACGTGGTAGAGCTCGCGCGAGTCGGCCACGCTCCAGGCGGGTCCGCGGCGCGTGGTCGCTGGCGCAGCCGCGCCACCATTCACCTCGGCAGAGTTGCGCGTTGTCTCGTTCATCATCGTGTTCATTCAGTGTGGTCCTCGGGCCACCGGGCGGGCCGGGTCGCGGATCCATTCACTCCACGAGCCCGGATAAAGGCGCGCACCATGCAGCCCTGCGTGCTCGAGTGCAAGCAGATTTACGCAGGCGCTGACGCCGGAGCCGCACATGGCGATGAGCGAGGCGGGCGGACGGCCGTTCAAAGTTTGTAGCCACTCCGTTCGCAGTGTCGCGGCGTCTTTGAGGCGACCGTCGGCGTTGTAGTTACGGGCGTAGTGATGGTTCAAGGCGCCGGGTACGTGCCCACCCACCGGATCAATGGTTTCGTTTTCACCCGCAAAGCGATCAGCACCGCGCGCATCGACGAGGCGGCTCGTGTCGCTTTGCAGCGACTGCAGCACGTCGGCTGCGCTCACGGCCATCGCAGTATTTGCTTGCGCGACATACTCGCGCGGCGTGACTTCAGGTAACGCCGTCTCGAGCGGCTGACCGGCGGCAAGCCAGGCGGCGAGTCCGCCATCGAGCATCGCCACCTGCTCGTGACCCAGCCAACGCAGCAGCCACCAAGCGCGCGCGGCAAAAAAACTGTTGCCCTGGTCATAGACCACGACCCGGGTTTGCCGATCGATGCCCCACTCGCCAAGCTTGCTCGCGAGGGTCGACGGCTCGGGCAGGGGATGCCTGCCGGTGCTCGGGTTCACGGGGCCCGCCAGATCGCGATCGAGGTGCGCATAGCGAGCGCCCGGAATATGACCGGCTGCGTAGGCGGCTTCGCCCGCGGCGGGTTTGCCGAGTTCGAAACGACAATCGAGCGTCACCCAGTCGGGTGACGATACGTGGGTGGCGAGCGTGGCGACCTCGACCAGCGTGGCGACCTCGATGGTGGTGCTGCAGGAACTCGTGGTGGCGGACATCGGCGCTCCGGGTTGAACCAGCGCGAATTCTCCGGTGCGGACGTTACCGTTACAATCCCGCGCCATGGCCATCGACCTCTGGTGGGCCAGCGGCAGTCCCTACTCCTGGCGGGTAATGCTGGCGCTGGAACACAAGCGGCTGCCTTACGACAGCCACACGCTGCAGCTCGCATTTCAGGAGCACAAGGCGCCGCAAATGCTGGCGATGAACCCGCGTGGGCGTGTGCCGGTGCTCAAACACGACGACTATGTGGTGTTCGAGTCGGTGGCGATCCTCTATTACCTTGATCGCAAGTATCCGGATCCGCCTATTTTTGGTCGTACGCCCGAAGAAGCGGCGGTCATCGTGCGGGTGATCGAAGAATTCCAGGCGTATACCGAGCCGCACATCATGGGGATTTGCCGGACGCTGCTCGGCAGCACCAACCCCCCCGAAGAGCCACCGCTCGGCCAAGATGCGCTCACCGATGCGATGCACGTTGTCGCGCGTGAGGCGCGCACCATCGAAATGCGGGTGTCGCGCTTTGACTGGATCGTGGGCGATGACTACAGCGCCATCGACATGGTGATTTTTCCGGCGATCCAACTTTTGCGACGGGCGCTCGGTCGCCCGGGCGCCGAAGACCTTGCGCGGCGGTTTTTGCCGATCGAGGTCAACTACCCGGCGCTTGGTCGCTGGCTCGCCAGAATCGAGGCGCTGCCGGGTTACGATCGCACTTTTCCGCCGCACTGGCGGACGGGCTGACCCAGCACAACGTCACAGGGCACAACATCACAGGGAGGCGAGACAAAGCAGATCATGAGCGACCACAAGGTTCACGTGCAGTTTCCGGGACGGATCATTTTCGTTGGCTTCGGCAGCATCGGTCAGGGCGTGTTGCCTTTGATCTTGCGGCACATCGGCACCAGTGCCGATCGCATCACCATCGTGTCGGCCGACGAGCGCGGCGCCGAGGTGGCGACGCATTTCGGCGTGAAGTTCATCTTGGATCCGATCTTGCCCGGCAATCTCGAGAGCCGGCTTGCAGCTTTGGTCGGTCAGGGCGATTTTTTGATCAATGTCTCGGTCGACGTGTCGTCGATTGCGCTGATCGAGTTCTGCCAGACGCGCGGCGCCATGTATCTCGATACTTGCATCGAGCCTTGGCCGGGCGGCTATACCGACAAATCCCAGCCCGCAGCGCAGCGCACCAACTATGCGCTGCGTGAGCGTGCGCTTGCTCTGCGTCCGGGTCGCGAAACGGCGCCGACTGCCGTGCTCACTCACGGCGCCAACCCCGGCATGGTGTCGCACTTCGTCAAACAGGCGATGCTCAATATTGCAGCCGATACCGGCATCGCGGCCGGCGACCCGAGCTCGCGCGACGACTGGGCGAAACTCGCGCACACGCTCGGCATCAAGGTGATCCATATCGCCGAGCGCGATACGCAAGTCTCACCGGTGCGCAAGCGCCCGGGCGAATTCGTGAACACCTGGTCTTGCGATGGCTTTGTCAGCGAAGGTTCGCAACCCTGCGAACTCGGTTGGGGTGCCCACGAGAAGCACTTTCCGGCTGATGGCAACGCCTATGATTTCGGTCGCAAGTCCTCGATTTTTTTGTCGCGCCCCGGTGCCGCGACGCGGGTGCGCACCTGGACACCCAAGGCCGGGCATTTTCACGGTTTTGCGATCACGCACGGTGAGTCGATCTCGATCGCCGATTACCTCTCGGTCAAAAAAGGCGATGAGGTGATCTATCGTCCGACGGTGCACTACGCCTATCACCCCTGCGATGACGCAGTGCTGTCGGTGCACGAATTCGCCGGTCGCAATTTCGTCGTGCAGTCCAAGCAGCGCATTCTGATGGACGAGATTTCGTCGGGGGGCATCGATGAGCTCGGCGTGCTCCTCGCCGGCCACTCAAAGAATGCCTACTGGTACGGCTCGCAACTTTCGATCGACGAAGCGCGGCAGCTCTGTCCCTACAACAATGCGACCAGCCTGCAGGTCACTGTGGCGGTGTTGTCGGGGGTGATTTGGGCCATGGAAAACCCGAATCGCGGCGTGATCGAGCCCGACGACATGGACTTCCGGCGCAATCTCGAAATCTGCATGCCTTACTTGGGTCCGGTGGTGGGCGAGTACACCGATTGGAACCCGCTCACGGGGCGCGAGAGTCTTTTCGCAGAAGACCTCGATCACACGGACCCTTGGCAGTTCAAAAACGTGCGCGTGGTCTGACTCAAGGCGTGTTGTAGCGGACCTCGGCAATCACCCAGCTCCGCTCGCCTTTGGGCGTGAGCACGGTAACTTCGTCATCGAGTCGTTTGCCGAGCAGGGCACGCGCGAGCGGGGCATCCATGCTGATATAGCCGGGGGCGAGATCGAACTCGTCGGGACCGACGATGCGGTGTCGTGTCTCGACGCCGTCGTCGTCTTCAAGCGTCACCCACGCACCAAAGAAAACGCGTTGCCGATCGGCGGGTGGTTTGTCGACGACCACCATGCCCTCGAGTCGCTTGCGCAGAAAGCGTACGCGGCGGTCTATCTCGCGCAGGCGGCGCTTGCCGTAGGTGTACTCGGCGTTCTCCGAGCGATCGCCTTGGGCGGCCGCCTCGCTGACGGCGAGCGTGACCTGCGGCCGCTCCACGCGCCAAAGT
>Ga0194119_10003018_pt1 | contig 27506 bp, 32 predicted proteins | sample TA2MahC100mmetaG_FD_148620 | JGI IMG/M metagenome (GOLD analysis project Ga0194119, IMG submission 148620) | Freshwater microbial communities from Lake Tanganyika, Tanzania - TA2015018 Mahale Deep Cast 100m | ecosystem: Environmental > Aquatic > Freshwater > Lake | place: Tanzania: Lake...
TGGTTTTACCCAACGATATGTATTTTAAACACTTTTCACAAGCATATTGCTCATTAGAAGCAATAATTACATACTTACTAAGATCTCTATAAGTCTTGTCCTCAAATGTTGGAGCAACTGCTGAACGAAATGTTAGGGTATTAGGACTATAGTGTCGGTAATGTTGTCCAGGAGCTTCTGCGATAGATGATGTATCACCCTCATCTATTACACGAATATAATATGATATTTCAATTTGTTCCATGTTAAAACCTGCTTTTGCTAGAGTTTTAAAAACATCATACTCTCCAATGCGTCCAGATCTTAATATTGTAATTGTATTTCCCACAATTTTGAATATAGCGGATTCAATTCCGTCTTTATCCTTCATGGGTGTCTTTTCATCCAATATGAAGAGACATCTTTCATCATTTAAATAATCACTTTTAACATCGCTTGATTGGGTAGGTGAAATGTAGCCATATTTATTAGCACTGGGTGCAGCGATTGGGCAACATGCTGCTAGTATTAAATGTTTCGCGTCTGGATGACAAGGCGAACGAAATGATACAAAATCACCACCTGCTCTAACGTTTGTGGGAACTACATTCTTATTAGCCTTCATTACAAATGTGGCTGGCCCATCCCAAAAAGCCATAGCAAGGCAACGCAAAATCTTTTCTTCAAGAGGTGTAATTATCACTAGATTGTATTTAAACACATCATCTATACCATTAATATGTAGTATAACTGGATTGTTAGAAGGGCGCTGTTTAATTTCATAAATCTTAGAAACAGCATTTGAGTCTAGTCCGTTGGCACCCATTCCATAAACTGTTTCGGTTGGAAATGCAACTAAAAATCCTTTGCGAATTAACCATCCATAGAAACAAATGACTATGGGATTTGATGGTAATACATGAGGTCTGTATAAGTATTTCTTTATTAAACTATCGTATATACCATAGAGTATTGAAATAAAGCTAATAAGTAATAAAAGGAACATCATTGAGTCTAATATTAAAATAATATTACATAATTGTCAATTTTTTATATAAATTAGCTCTTTAAATATATATATTTAAAGATGTAGATAAGATTTATATATAATCATATTTAATAATTTTATATAAATCTTATTATATATGAAAGGTGGAAAACCTGAGAAGAAATTTAGTGGTATTGGAAAATATACAGGCGACCTATTTGATCCAGGTATTTTTAAAAGTGTAATGAGACATGGGCGAGGCTTAATGGAGTATCTGAATGGTGAAAAATACGATGGCGAGTGGAAAATGAATCAACGGCATGGTCATGGTGTAATGACCTATAAAAATGGGGATGTATATACAGGAAACTGGGAAAATGATAAAAAGAATGGATCTGGAAATATTATTTATCATAATGGTGAAAAGATAATTGTTAATTGGAAAGATGACTCTGTTTTTGGAAAAGGTACAAAATATTATGTAAATGGTGATAAATATCTTGGTAATTTTTGGTTAAATGGTATGCGTAATGGAGAAGGGACATATTTTTATAAAAATGGAGATCAATTTATAGGAAATTGGTTTAATGATTTAAAAAATGGAAATGGAAAAATAATTTTTGATAATAAATACAATGCGACAGGAGTTTGGCTAAGTGATAAGATAGTAGGAACACTTTTTTTTGAAGGTGAAAAATATGAATATAATACCATAGATACTTCTCTTGGTGTTTATGATGGTTTATTTAAAAATGATATAATTAACGGTTTTGGAAGATTATATTTTCATAATGGAAGCATATATAAAGGATTGTGGGTCAACGGTGAACAGGAAGGTAATGGAAACTTTTTGAATAAAGAAGGTGATATATTTGATGGAGAGTTTAACAAAGGTAATTTTGTTAATGGTAAATTAACTAGAAAAAACGGTGACATATATATAGGTCGTTTCAATAATTATGAACCTTTGGGGACAATAGAAGTTGAATATAAAAATGGTGATAAATTTAAAGGTGAAATAAAAAATTGGAAAAAAAATATTTTTGGAGTATTTAAAACAAACGATGGTAATGAATATATTGGTGAGTTTGTAGATGATGTTAAAAATGGTAAAGGTAATTTAAAAACGAATATATCAGTATATGATGGTAATTTTAACAATGATTTATATAATGGTTTCGGCACTATAACTTATACTGATTATATCTATAAAGGCAATTGGATTAATGGAAAGAAAAATGGTATAGGTGAAATTACATACACAAATGGAACGATTTTAAATTCTAATTTTATAGATGATAAAATAGATGGTAAAGTTCAATGTATTTATAATGATTCTAGTGTTTATGTTGGATTTTGGAATAAAAATTATGCTACTGGACAAGGATACTTAAAATATGTAAACGGTGATATTTATGAAGGTAATTTTAATTATGGTCAAAAAAATGGAATAGGTAAAATGATATATCAAGATAAATCTATTTATGAAGGAACTTGGTATAATGATCTTAAAGTGAATGGAACTTTACTATTTCCAGATGGAAGAAAATATGAAGGGTTTTTTAATTATAGTCAAATGATTGAAAAGGGGAGAGCATTTTTCCCTAATGGTGATAAATATAATGGTGAATTTTTAAACTATTATCTTAATGGATTTGGTATTATGGAATATAAAAATGGAGATATTTATGAAGGACATTGGAAAGAAAGTAAACCACACGGAAAAGGCCAAATGGTTTTCAGAAATAGCGACATATATAATGGTAGTTGGAAAAATGGCAAACATACAATGGGAAATTGGAAAATTGAATCAAAAGATAAGACCAATATAATAAATAATAAAAAAATGTTAGATGAATATATTAAATCTTGGTCAAATATTTATAATTTTCAATTATTTAATAATAGCAAAATAATTGATGAATTTTATGATAATTTTATAAATTTAACTTTTTCATCAAAAAAAATATCGTGCTTACAACAAAATTCAGCTAACGGATTTATAAGATTTGTAGAATTTAATAGATTAGGTATTCGTTTAAAGTTAATTCTTAAAAGCACTATTTTAGATAGACAAGGTTATGGTGACAATTTATTATATGAATATCTTGTGGGTAAATGTGTTAATCGTTTTTGTGATTATTTCCCAAATTTTATTAAAACATATTGTTCATACCAATATAAAAATCAATCTAAATATGATTTTTTATTGAACAGTTGCAGTAAAGTGTTTAAAACCATTTTACCAGAAAATTTAGAATATTATTTATATGTTAATTCATATGAGAATCTAAATGATAATATAATTAACGGTTGTAAAAATAACAAATATATGTCAGTATTAATGCAATTCGTTCCTTATCAGTATGATTTACGGTCTTATGTTGAATTAATGATAAAAGGTAAAATTTTTCAAACTCCCAATATTAGTCAGTTAATTAAAATTTTATATATGATTTATGCACCATTAAAAGTATTAAGTAATCATTATACGCATTATGATTTACATGATAAAAACATTTTATTATATGAAATTCCAAATAATCAATATATTGAACTCAAATATTTTAAAAATGATAAAGATTTTATTCTTATAAAGACTAGGTGTATTCCTATTATAATTGATTATGGGAGATCTTGGATTGATTGTAAATTTTTTGATAAAGAATTATTAAATAGCAATGAAATACTAAATATCGTATGTGATAATATGGAAGAATGTAAATCTAATTGTGGTAAGGAAGTTGGTTTTGATTTTATTGGAAATAGATCTGGTCGTCATTTTTTAGATACAGATCACAATAAATTTTATATTAATACAGCAAAAAGAAATAAAAGTCATGATCTAAGATTGTTAAATATTTTTAAAACATATGATTATAGAAATCTAGATAATAAAATAGAATATATACAAAATTGGTTGCTCTTATTAGATAATTTAATTTATCATAATGAATTTGGAACTCCTGAAATAAATTTAACTACGCAATCAAAAATTGTTAATGTAGAATCTGCTAGCAATGCACTAGAGTCTGTTATTTTGTCTAATGGTTTTAAAGAGCATAGTAATGATGATATTTCAGATTCAATTAAATATACTACTATGAATATATATTTATATGAATTGAAAAATAGAATTCTTGAATAGATTTAAACTTAAATTATAAGGCATATTTAATATAGTAAATAATTTATATTTATTATTTTAAATTATAAGGCGAATTTAAATTTATTATTAAATTATAAGGCAAATTTTTGATACTATACAATTAATGATTTTTATTTGAAATAATTATCTTTATAAGAAATATTAATGGGATTTTAATTTTTAATTATTTAAATTAATTTATTTTTTTTTGTTTATATATTATATAAAACAAACAATGGTATCTAATTCACAAAGATCAAGAAGATTAAATGGTGGTGCTAATCAAGGTAAAAAAAGTGAACACAAAAGACATATGGGTCCTTACATGTGCAGATACAAACAAGAGACCAATCGTTGCGTTCAAAGTGGTGACAGTCATGATGCTGAACATTGTGAACTCAATCAAAATAATAATTGTGCTTTAGTAAAAGGACACGCAGTTCGTCATCTAGAAAGACCACAAGCTGCACGTGCTTCCAGTCCAAAAAAAGAAAAAGTTTCTAGTGGTGTTCGTAAGTCTAATCCTTGGTTAGATCACGTTGCTGCTTATAGAGTTGCTCACCCTGATTTATCTTATCAAGAAGTTCTTAGACAAGCTAGACCTTCTTATACTCCTGTAAGCAAAGCTTAAAGTGTGTATAAATTATTTTATTATCAATAAATAATAAAATAGTTTTTAAACAATGTAAAAAACAAATTAGGCATTTTATTTATTTATAGAATCATCATAATATATGAAAAAAACTTGATGATAATCATAAAAATGTTTTATACTATTTTTAATCTTAACTTGCGTTTGAAAATTTAGAGGTCTCTTATTAACTAAGGGATACTGTTTATTAGAATGCTATTATATAATTATTTATTATATAAATATGAAATCAAGAAAACATAATATATTTAAACGGTATTCAAAAAAAGGAGGTAGTCAAAAAAAAATATACTTTAAATTAATTTAGCTCGTTTATGTAGACTTTACTGAACAAGATGAAGCTAATTTAGAACAAAGTGAATATGAATCTATTAATACAAAGGTATTAGATTATTATTTAAAACAAAGTATAGATTGTTTAAAAGATTTATTTAGTAAAAAAAAAACATATGATGATAAAGTTATTAAATTCTTAAACTCTATGATCTTTTTTAAATTTGAAAAAATATTAAACGATACTCAGTCACTTGCCTTACGGATTGAAATAAACTGTTTAATGTTGTCTAGAAATCCTTGTTTTTTTACGTAAAGCGCGATTTGAAAATCTACGGCGGTAGCCACCTTCAGCCTGGCTTACGGCAGCAGCTGATCTCATCTTTATAACCATATTAAAAAAATCACGCTGAGTATATCCATTAGATAGACTATTGAAAAACTGACGTAATTGTCGCATTCTAGGGAATGTATTAAGAACAACGTATCCCTCTCCATGTATTCCGTTCACACCAACTGTTTTACCTAATTCGTTATCAGCAAGAAGAATATCTCTTAATTGAGTCTGTTCTGAAGGTGAGAGTAATTTTACGTTGTAATCAGCTACATGTCCACCTAATAGTTGTATGTAAGCAACACCGCCATCATCTTGTGGGTCTAATCTGACCAAATAAGAATCGTAAGACATTTTTTTATATGTTAATATAAGTTTTTTTTTTTGTAATTTAATAAATTATTAAATTTTAAAAAAATAATATTTTTAATAATTTTTTTTAAACGTGTTGTATTATTTTAAAATAAATTATTTTCCTTTGTTTTGAACGATACTTATAATTTTCATATTGATATAGTATTATCTGATTATGAACAAAGACTAGAATATCTATTAGATATATTATGTGACAGTTTTGGAAGTAATTTATTAATATATACTGATAATGATAATATACACTTAGCAATGGGTCAACATAAAATCATAATTATATGAGATTTTAAGACATTCTATAAATATTGATAATAAAAATATAATTATAAATAATAAAAGTATTATATAAAAATATAATGAATGAACAATTAAAAGGTTTACAATTACCAAATTTAGGTCAGACACAATATATAGTTCAAAACCGTGCAGAAGCAGTAATGAAAGGTAATAATAATCAATCAAACACTAATATAGTTAATCCATTGTCTGTTTCTACATCAGGACCTGTAATTCCAAACAGTATGTCTTTAATTCCAGATAATCCTATATTTATTGTAGTAAAAGATATTGTTTTTAATTTGATATTTAGTATTCCAGCTTTACGATCAAAACTTAATAGCTTATTAGATAATCCAAATCTAGCAATTGAACAAATATCATTAATATATAATGAGATCAGCACTAAAATACCTGAAGAAGAAATTACTAAATTAAAACAATATGTATGTCAAGAGAGCACTAGAACTTCACTTTCATCAATTTTACAGAAGGCATTTACAAATATAATGTCTGATGGGAAAATTGATATGCAAGATGCTAATCATTTTTTACAATTAATGTTTGATATAGTTAACTATTTTAATCAAGAAAATGCCGTAAAAAAATTTAATTTTACATTATCAAGTGAAGTGGTAATGTTTTTTTTATATTTTCTTGTTAAATGTATTCTAATACTTACCTTAGATGGAGAAGAGGAGACGAATGCTATAGCATTATTAGATGGCAGTTTTAAATTAATTAGTGTAGCGGTAATGCCAGTTAGTAAATTAAAATGCACTTTTAATCCATTTGCTTGTTGTTTATAATATAAATTTATTTATTAATAACCCCATAATTCATCATCTATAAATTGTACAATTTTTTTTGAAAATGTGTTAGGTAAAATTTTTGATCTAACATTATTAATAATTTGTTCTAATTGAATTTGGTTAGAATTATTTATAGTATTAATATAACTTAAATTTTTTTTAACGATTACATTAAAATCATTTATAGACGCAGCGATAAATGTATGTTCACTTTTATTCTTACTATTTGATAAATATTTTGGAATTACAATATTACACATTAATTTTAAATTAAGACTACCAAATAAACCTATGAAATTATTGTATTTATTTTTACTCCAAGAATCATCATATAATTTTTCAAATTCAATGATTAACGTGGAATATGTCCCAGATTCATCTTTGATATTATGTGCTATAAACGATCTTCCAATTTTTCCAATATTTAAATCAACAAATTCTAAAAAAAGTGAAGTGCTTTTGATATTTGAAATTGTAAAAATAATACATTTATTAATGGAACCGACCGAATACGACATTTTTTTAAAAATTTATTGATTAATAACTTGTTCAATTTTTATTTTATAAATAAATTTATACTTCATTATTGACAATAGGTATAAAATTATTTAGCAATAATTTAAATGAATTAGAATCATCTATTTCTATACTTGCCTCGGTTTTAAACCATTCACAAAATATATGTAATCCTTTCCAATATTTAATAAATCCTCCTAGACACAACATTCTAAGTGTTTCACAAGCATAGTCAAAATCTATGTTTTCTGTTTGTAAAATTTGATCTATATTAAAAGATGAATTAATATTTAAAGGCAAACAAGCGGTAAGTCTATTTGGATCATAGTCGGAACAATGGCTTTGAAAATTAAAGAAATCTTCAAATTCAAGCAATTCAACTGGTTTAGTAGGTTTATAAATAGGTATATGTATTTCTTGTTGAAATACATTTATTTTTATATATGCGCAATAAACTTCTGAACGCGCAACTGTTAAATACACTATATCCCATTGTAAAGATTTGATATCTAAATCATTATTATGTATCGTAAAAATCATATGTCCCTGAGGATTACCATATAATTTACCAATCTCTTTAAATTTTTCTATGACATCTTGATATTTTACCATTTTATTTCAGTTTATAATTAAAAATAATATAAATTTAATATCAATTTTTAAAAAAATAAAATTAACTAATTTAATTAAACATCTTTTAAAAAATCATCATCGTCACTATCGCTTGGAGGCATATCATAAGTTGTTGTTTGTTTCAAATCATCTGTATCATCATTATTTACTGAGTCAGTAAATACTATATTTGATTCATTATTATTATTTTGTAATTTGTCGCTTAGTGAATTAGGTATATATCCAGCCTTTATTAATTTGCGTGATTCATCATTTGTATACTTATGAATTACATCAGCACGATCTAGCTGAAAATCACGTAATCCTACTAAAACAATATCGTCTTTTGTGACCCATATTCTTACATGACCGGCAATTTTACATTGAATAGATTTACCAGAACTTAAAATTAAAACCTCAACCCTTTTATTTCCAAGCATTTTAGTCACTAAACCATAATCACTTTCACCAGCAACATTTAAAAGTAATTCACGAGATTTATTAACTTGTTGTCTACCTCTTACATTAGCACTTGATTTACCTCCACCAACTACACGTGTGATTAAATTAATTAAAGCATTTTCTGGAATTTTATAAACTACTATACTATTTGTATCTTTTAAAATTTTTCCTTGATAAATAAGTCGTTGATCTACAATTGGAGTTCCTGTCTCTTTTTCAATCTGTTGTTTCAATGTTTTTATTACATCATTTGGTTTAATTGAAACAGATACAACTCTACCTAAAGCATTTCTTACTAATAAATTCATATTTTTTTTGTTATAATAAATATAATATGAATATCAATTTTTTAAATAAAAAATGAACTTACAAAGCCACTGAGCGAGGAAAATAGTAATACAGTTATTCCCATATAAAAAGCTTCTTGTAAATCAGGTATATGTATAAATATATTTTTACTTATATTAATAGTTTTATGTTTTTGTAGATTTGTGCAATTAACCCCCATATTGAAATGTATTAATCCTTCAACAAAAAATAGGATAAATGTAATTATTGTAATAATTATAAAACTTATCATATATATATTAATACTTAAACAAAAAAATATATATAAATTATTATGATTGTTATTCAAGAATTAAATAAAAAAATTATAATAATAAAAAATATAATATATAGTCTTTGTTCTCTATCTATACTTTATTATTATCCTACATTTAATGATATAATTAATAGATGTTTACTATTATTATTAATCAATATCTGTTTTGAATATACATATAATCATATAACTTTTAAATACACAAATTTTAGTAAATCATATCTAGGTATTTTGTTTGAATATATATTATTATGCTCAAATTTTGGTATCAACTATTTAATAGCTTCATATTACAATATTATTCTTCAAAATATAGAATATCTAGAGAGCATTTCATATTTATTAATTTATTTTTCACTCAATTTTTATAGACTAGCATATTATAAAAGTTTAATATATATATATAGTTCATCTATAATTACGGCTATATTTTTATTATTTTATCCTTTTACTAAAAAATATTTGCAAAATATATCTAATTTTATTATTGAAATAAGTAGAATACCTAGACAGAATATTGTGGGAACACTTGAAAGTATAAGAAATGGTCAATCAATTGAATTAACCTTTGGTTCTATCAGACTTATTAGTATTCCACCTAAGAATTTAAGTATAAATGAAGAAGAATTAGAAAAAGTAGCGCCAAAATTATCTTGTAACACTACAATAAATGAACTATGTGGCATATGTCTTGATAATCAGACTACAGATAAACAATTAATTAGAAAATTATCTTGTGGTCATATTTTTCATTGTAATTGTGTAGATCAATGGTTTATGATTGGGCATAAATTATGTCCTACATGTCGTTGTGTGATTATAAATTAATAAAATGTTATATTTATAAAAAATATTGATTCATTTTATACATATTAAAATTTATAAAATGAAACATCCAACATTTTGGTTTAGTAATTCAGGTTTACAATATAATGATATCATATCAAAATTATGTTGTTGTTTTTATAAACGAATCCCTTCTACCGAATTTGAATGGGATATATCCGAAGGTTTAATGTTATCTGTTGAAAATGTCCAAAAATAAAGAAGAATTAATTGCTTTGCTATATAATAAAGCTGTTGAAAAAAATATTAAACTAGTAATTGAATATAATAATGTTTTATTTATCAAATTATTATCACCATTAAGCCCTTTGTCGTCTATTTTGCCTCATAATCCTTTATCGCCTAACTGAGTGTTAATTTTTATTCTTATTTATTGTTTCATCTAATTTAACATTTTATTTATATTTGGTTGTTTCAATTATATTATGTTAAATAATCCATTTTTTTTGTTTTTATGGGAAAATAAAAAAAATATTCTGTTAAAAAAATATTTATGATAAAATGATAAATATATAAAGTCAGATAAATAAAATAATATATATATATATATATAAATATACCATGACTATGTCACTAATATCAAAAACGGTTGATAATGCGCATGATGAATTACATATTTCGTTATTGATTGACAAAAAAAAAAATAAAGATAATATATATAATTTACTGCTTGAAAAATTAATAAAGGATTTTAACTCAAGATTTGATAATACATATATTTGTTATGAAAACAGTAACTCTTTGAGAAATGAATTAGAACAAGAGTTAGATGTATTTCAAAATATACTTCGTCTTGAAAATAAAAACAAAGAATTACAAAAACAGATAATTGTTTTAAATAAAAAAAATAGTGAATATACAAATATAGTTTCAATCAGAGACGAAGTTTATAAGATATTTGACAAATATATAGATAATGATAATAAATTAAATGAATATATTATATCATCTAATAGTGAAGAAGCATCATTAGATTATGAATTTTTAGATAAAATTTGTGAAAGAGTGCCATTAGGAAAAGAGATATTAATGAAAAATATAGTAAAAGACATTAATGGAACTGCGAAGGGTCTTAATGATTATGTAGTTATGTTTCAAAAATACGGTGCTGCTATACAAAGTTATAATAAATTGGAATACTTTGGAAGAAAAGGATGCCATTTTATTAAGCGAAATATATAAACAAGACTGTATGTTTTATATATATGTATCAATAATGCTTATTTTAAATACATTATATTTATTAAAAAAAATAGTTTATTTCAAATAAATAAATTATTCATCAAATTTTTTAAGAAAAAACTCCATCATAGTAAAAGTTGTAGCATGAAGTGGAACAGCACGCATTAGAGCAAAACTAAAGCCTTTATATAGACCACGATAACCGTCTTTCATTACTTCACTAATACCTTCCCTGAATGAAATATGTTTATCACGTGAAGCCTGAATTATAGTTTTTATACGATCTTGAGGGTAAATTAATGACCAAGCACATACTCCTGCCATTGTTCCATATCCAAAACTATGTAAGGGTGTTAGATTATTAGTTCTCTCTTTTAAATTATTATATACTGAAAAGTAGATAGCAAAACCAGGCACTTCTCTTGACCAGGTTGCACTCAAACCCTGAAATAATGATTTTAGTTGAATATTTTGTCCTGTTTGATATAAAATTTTCATACGCTCAAAAGGCGTCACTACAACACTGGCTGATAATCCTGCTAACCCACCACTTATAATATTAGATTCTGTATGTTTTATTGTATTTTGAAAAGTTCCAAAAACTACTGCTTTTTCAAGTCCTACACCAAATAATGGAGGCAATAATCCACGATATAGTTTTGATAAGCTTATTGGAATAGGTCTATTAGACTGTATGCACGTTTTAACTGTATCAAAGGGATGACTTGCTAAAATTCCTGTCATTCCTGAAATATAACCAAACATAAAATATTTAGCGTGTTTTAATCTATCGTCTGTCATTTGATATGATTTATTATGTAATAATATTTTATCAATATTTTTTTATAAAGATTATCTCTAAATATAAATATATCATGAAAAATGCTTTATTAGTTGGTATAATTTATGAACTATCTACAGAAAAATCTATGAATATTATTAAAAGTATAGAATACACTAAAAATTTTTTAGAAAATAAAAGAAAATATGATTCCATTCATATTCTTAATTATAAAGCTGGTTATCAAGAGATAATTAATGGATTAGATATGCTTGTCAAAAATAGTGGATATGGAGATGAATTATGGTTTCATTTTATAGGCTTTAGTTCTACAAATCGTAAATCAATATGCCCATACGACTATCGTGAAAATGGAGTAATAACAGAAAATGATTTTTTTAATCTATTTATTTATAGATTACCTTATGGTGTAAAATGTTATATTATAATTGATACTTTTACTAATTGTGGTATATCTTTAAGACACACTATACAAGACCTAAGTCGTGCTGTAGTAAATCATCCAAATAAAAAATATAGTTATAGTGAATGGGAATTACGACAATTACATATTGAAAAAAGTAATTATAATAGATTGCGTGCAGATGTGTATTTAATTAGTTTAACTTTAGATAAAAATATGATATTAATCTATCCATTACTTACAAATTTGTTTCTTGAAAAAATTAATAATAACAATATAAAATGGAAACACCTTATTAAAGATATTTCATGTTCTTTAAAACTCCTAAAATATAAATATAGTGTTCAATTATTTTCTGGAAATATTATTGATACTAACTCTCAAGTTTTTTATGATGAGTTAAATCTTGATGTAAATCAAATAAATAAAAATATATATATATCTGTATAATACATCTAATAATATTTACTCAAAAATAAAAATATTTTACAAAATATAATTATGCCTTGTCATTATATATTCTGAATGTATTAATTTTATATTATTTGTTAATTAAAAATAAGTATAATTGAAGTCAGAGCATATAAATTTTTATAGAAAAAAATTATAAATAACACTTAAAAAGTAGTTTTAAATGAGCAAAGGGTATAATATATTACATCCAATGGATGAACGAATGTGGATTCCTGAAATAGAATACACTTCTAGATCATAAACCATTGATAATGTATTATTCTGCAACTAAATTAACATTAATTATTTCACAACCACAATTTAATATTGTCAATAATTTATACATGAATTTTACACCTTTGCACATTTAAAACGCCGATTTTTTACCAACAATAGTTTTAATAATTTTGCGATATTTTTCAAATATTTTTGTTTCATTTAATTTTGTTGGATTTATAAATAATATTTTTCCTTCTTTAATTTCAAATCCCATTTATAACCAGTTACATATTTTAAGTTTCTATTATCTTCCACTGGATAAACTTTTGCAACCCACTTTAAGTTACTTGCCCCACTAAATACAGGACTATCTTCAAAACAACAACCGCCTGTATTGTAAAATGGATAAATTTTTGCATATTCATTTATTCCTGAATCAATAAATGTATTATTATCTAAAAATCTATTCTGATATTTTGAAAAATAATTATCATTTTTAACGGAATAATTTTCAGATGTAATTTTAATAATTTGAAACCATTTGATATCTTTATTACAGTTTATTTTTATACTAAAAAAAGGATATTCTCATTTTTTTTGTTTTTTGAACTCTGTTTGAACTTCCATATATATATATATTAAAAGTCAAAACATAAAAGCGAAGATTACAAAATAGTTATAGAAATATTTTTATCTATTTAAAGAGTAAATCATTATTATATTTATAATGAGTTATAATCACGAGGCAGATATTGGATATATAAAAAGAGATATATGTTTTACAAATAATTTAGAAACTATTAAGTTATTAATAAAAGAAGGTTTGAATATAAATAAATGGGGAATTTGTGGACATACTCCTATACATATTCATGTAAAAGAAGGTAATTTTGATATAGTAAAATATTTATTATCTGAAGGTGCTGATATAAATATAAATAATGTTTATGGCAATAATGTCATTGATGATGCGTTAAGTTATAATCAACCCGAAATATATCAATATTTACTAAATATAAAAACTAGTAACACTTAAATTAAAAGTTGGCGTTTTAAATGTGCAAAGGTGTAAAAAATTATATGCAACATTACCATATTTGGACAGATTGGAGAAATATAATTTACTTTAAAAATATAGTTATTTATAGTATAAAACTAAATATTATATAATTTTTACAGGTAAAAATAATATAATATTTATAAATTGTATCATTTTATTTAAATTTAGGAGACCTCATAGAGGTTTCAAAACTATGTAACGGTTAACGGCATAATATTATACTTGAATAAAATTTACATCTAATTTTTTATCAATAACATTTTCAATCCAATGTAAAAATCCATTTGATTTAATTGTATTTGTCATATTATATGATATATCTATATCATTTATAACCACATTTGCATTAGTCATATCGGATACTTCTACATATTTTTTTTCAAGATCATTTCCGCCAGTTCCAGCAATATATTGTTTTATATTTTTTTCATTATCATTAAATTTTAAATTGATTTTACCTTCTTGATATAAATGTAAATCTGCTGAACTATAAAATAATTGTGTATCTTTATTAAATATATCATATATATTAAAACATAATTTTAGATATTCTTCACTAGCAGTCATTATTTCCATTTTATCGTCTTGTTTTGATTTTGATTTAATTTTATAATATATCAAAGGATGATGTGCTACTAAAACAAAATTTTTAATTTTATTTGTATTTATTTCTTTTAACATTTCATTTATGCAAGAGTTTTGAAAATCATCTAACAGATAAATTATCATCTGAGATGCCTGTTCTTTACCGAGCTTTATAATATTCATCTCAATATTTTTAAATTCAGTTTGAATATTTGTAAGTTTTTCTTTTAATGTATTCACGTTTTTAAAATTTTTAATGGTATTTTCTATTAAATTTATATAACAATTTTTCATTTTGAATATATCCGTTTCATTATAAAAATTTGAATCGATCATTAAAATCAATGTATGATTACCTTTACCAAATAAACGAAAGTTACATAATGAAAACGAATGAATTGGATATTGAGCTAAAATTAATTCATTGTTAGTTATAAAGCATTTATCAACAGTAGTAGAGCGATCTATAGTTTCAATAACATATTGTTGAGTATCTACAAGGTCATGATTTCCAGCAATAATATCTATAGGTATTTTGTGTTTTTGATATATATATTCTAAACAATCAAAACCACTTTTTAATTCTATCTCTTTAATTGTTTTTATTTTATGTCCTGATAATTCATTTTCTTTTATATTTGGATAATAATTATCACCTTTTACAATTATAAATGAAGGTTTTGGATAAGTAGTCTCACATAACTCATCTATTTTATTTATTACAAGTGAAACATTCGTTTTATATGAATTAATTTTGCACATATTTTTATTCCAACAACCAAATGTAATAAAACTAGGATTATTTAGGAGTGGTTTAAATTTTTTTTTACTTTTTAAACGAAAAAAAAATTTAGGTCGTAAAGATTTTTTTTTAATATTTATTTTTATTATAGGTATTTGTAGTTTTTTATCCATTTATATAATTATATCAGAAAATAATAGGGATATTTTAAATGCAAAATATCACACATTTTTTCTGGGTCATTAAGAAAATCCAATATTTGATCTAAATTCATTCTCTCTCTTGGTGGGCGTAATACTATTTCATCTTTAAAAAAACGATTTCGTTTTAATTTATATAAAATACAAATCCCTAATTTTTGAAAAAAAGAATATTCATCAATAATATTTTCATGTTTTTGTATACAATTTTCCCTAAGATTTAGACTTAGTGTATTATCTGAATATAAATACATAAATGTTCTTGATAAAGCATATATATCCATTTCTATTATATTAGGATAATTTATATCTCTATTATCTATATTTGTTGGTTCTGTTAAAGGATTATATTTAATATCTTTAATTTTATCTCGAATATATTTATCTACAAAACAGGATGATCCATAAAATGAACCTATAGGAATCTCAGGGGAATACCATTCTTTTGACAATCCAAAATCAATAAGCTTTCCTATTAAACGATTACTAATAGTTTTATATATTAATATATTATCTGGTTTTATGTCTAAATGAGCAATTTTATTATCATGCATTTTTTTATAGCTATAACAATATCAATCATAATATTACGCATATCTTCTTCTTGAATGCGATCACTTACATTAATACTATTATAACGTTTTATGTAATCACCTAGTGATTCTCCACAATAATCTGTAATTAATGCTAGACATATTTCATCATCTTGTGATATTGTTGATATACTTAATAAATTACAAAAGTATCGGCTTGGATTACAATTTTGTAAAACTTTAATATAAGTAATAATATTATTTTTTATAATACTATAAGAATATTCGCGTATTTTTAATATTTTAACAGCACAATTATATGCATCTAATTTATAAACCACTCCAGTTCCACCTTTGCCTATAACTTGAGTATTACTATTTATTAATGCATTTAAGTCTAAATTTAATTGCGAGTTGCTGAAGAACTTACTCAATATTTTTAAATCATCTATTGTTATATTATCTATTTCACTTTTTGGCATAGTTGCATATAAAAATAAACAAAATCTTTTAGCACTTTCTATTGATATTAACTGATTTAATTGATCCATAGCAATTATTTTTAAGATATTTTCTATTAAATTATTCCAGATATGTAAATTAATTTCTGATGTAATACGCAGAATTATTGCTTTTAATATATTATGATCTACAATATCATCTTTTATTTTGTATAAATCATTTTGATATATCAATTCATTTTCATTTAAAAAATATTTATCATTATCTGTATATAGTCTGTTTATTTCATGATTATAATTAAAATATAAATCATTTGTTAATCTAGATGTATCTGAGTTAGTTGAATTAAATAATTTAAAAAAATCACGATACTCTTTTGTTTTATTTTTTTCACGCTCACTACTTAAATATACTGATAATTCATTTGAACGTTTAACAGGGGTATATCTTGTGTATAGCTTACACTTTTTATATTTCCAACATTTTTATATGGTATGCGTGTATCTATCCAATCTCGTAATGCTTTTAGACTACGAATTGTGCCACCTTTTTTTCCTTATAGATTTTTTTTTTGATATAAATTTTATAACCATTATATATATACTATAATAAATTAATCTATAACCCTATAAATTATTAGATATATAAAAGTTAACAATATTTTATTATGTATGTCTTGTAAATAATAATAAAATATTTTATATTATAAAAAAATATAATCATTTAAACGTGATATTATAAACGATAACTTTTGCGTATTTTTTTAGAATTTTTCTTATTCTTACTTTTACGTCCTCCTCTTCTCCATTGTTCACTTCCTGTGTGTGGACGACCATCAATAGTCATAGCGTGCATTCTATGATACAAATTGTCCTCTTCGTTTTTATACAGTCTATCTCTTAAAGACATAGGTGGATTTACTCTATTCAGATCTATAGCATCAAATCGGTCACTTAATGTTCCATAAGTATTATATGACATTTTTTTTTTATATATTATAAAAATATAATTTAAAAGTTAAATTCTATAATTAATTTATATGATTACAGATAGTTATGAGTATGAGACAATATCATTTATACCTGAAAGCTATTATTATATCGGAAAACATAACAATTAGTAATTTATTAATTAAATTAGTAAATAGAGATGATTGTGTTCCAAAAATTGAATGTAAAATACCATATTACATTTCTGATAGATAAAATAATAAATCAAGAGTAAATATGTTATATCCATTTATGTGTTTTTCAAATAAAATTCACTCAAATATATGTCTTTACAATTTCAAGAAAAGAATAGTTCGTGTGCCTAAAAAAAGTTTATTATAGAAATAAAATAATTTAAAAATATTAATCTCTATCAATTAGAACAAAAATGAATACAAATTTTTTAGTCTATTTATTTTTAATTAAAAGAATTCCTGCATGGCAAACAGTTACATTATAACTGTTACCAGACCTATGTATATATCTATGACTGTGTCCTGGATACCATTGCCCCCAATTTGAATAGCGATGTACATAGTAACAAGCACCGTCTTCAACGAAAAGCACACTTGTGTTCCAATTTTTACTTTTAATGACGTTAATACTATCTTGAGTATGTGGTGCAATTCTCCAACCATTTGGAATAGCTATCCATCTTGTTTGACAATCATGACCGCCACCGTTTTTATCCCAATCAGATAATGTTTTATAAATATTTCCATTATATACTACAATATTTCGTTCTCTCTCAATTCTTTCTCTCTCTTCCCTTTCTCGTCTTTCTCTCTCTTCTCTTTCTCGTCTCTCCCTCTCCTGTCTTTCACGTCGTTCTCGTTCTTCGCGCTCACGACGTTCTCTTTGAATTCGTTCGCGCTCTTTGCGTTCTCGTTCCTCTCTTTCACGGCGTTCCTTTTCAATTCGTTCTCGTTCAATTCTCTCTCTTTCTTTTATCTCTGCTATCTCATATTCAATCTGTCCACCTCGCGAATAGGACACATATTTATTATCTGGAACACATAAACCCTCTTTATTTTGATATGTTTTTTTTAGTATACACTCAGCGCTTTGAGTATCCTTTATATCTTTTACACGATTGAACACTTGGCAATCCTTATAAGATGCGCATTTTGTTTTACACTCATCAAGTGTGCCCTTAAATTGTATAATATCTTTTTTTCCATCGTCCATAATAGCACATTCATTTCGTGAAAAAAGTGTTCTTACATCATTAAACTCAGGTATATTTTGCTCTTTTTTTCTATTTGTAAATTTCTTGATAAAACTAGCAACACCTTTATAATTTATCAATTCGTTTTTATAGGATTTTTTTTCTTCATCATTTAGATTTTTTTCAAGACTTAATGGATCACTTAGTAATTCAGTAACTGATTTTAAAAATATAGAAAATGTCTTTTCGTTATCCTTTACACTATTATTAAATATAAAGCCTACACATCTGTCACCTATTGATTCAGCTGTGTTTTTTAATTGTGCAAGTGTCATATATTTATTTGGTACGCCTTCGCGACTAAATGTAATCATTTCACCACCTACATTAAAAGAACCAGTTAATGGGTCTCCTTTAACCATCTTTTCATAATAGACATTATAATTGCTGAAATCAATTCCATTCGCTTTTGAATTATGGTTTTCTTTACTATAACGTATAAAGTATTCTCGTTTTTGTGACAAACCAAAATATAAATATAATACTAATATTAATATTAATAATACATAAATCATATATAATATATTATGATAAAAAAATTGATAAAATATTATTTTAAGGTATTGAAAAATGCTGAAATACGATTATTATCGTTTCAAGGTTCTTAAACGTCTTTATAAATTAATTCGTGAAGAGTCAAGACTTAGAAATTACAGGCGTGTATATCATTTAGGACTTAGATGGCTAAATTTATATAAACTTATAGCGAATGATTACACAGATCATATTTGTCTCTCATTGAGATTCCATGAATATAAATATATGGCTCCCAAATATTTAAATACAATTATTGATGAAATGCGTAATTGGTATCCCCCAACTGATTTTAAGGATATAATCTACGATATTTATCAACTACTGCCTTATACTGGGAAAACATTATTGATGTATAATATTAAAAGTATTGAGGGCAAATTAGGTGAATCAATTTATCGCATACAACTAGAAAAACGGTTTAATAAATCTTCTAAAAAACTAATGTATAAATATCAAATTGAAATTTAAATAATTACTTATTTATTTTTTTTCCTGTTGTCTTTTCAAGACTTATTTTATAATCACATTCTGGATATACATATTTATTTTCTATAGCAATAAATTCATAATCCTTACCTTCTTCATATTCTTTCATTATTTCTTCAGGTAATTCTGTATAATCTAATAATGAAACATTATATAGTGATGTTTGTTCATTAATTTTAAGATATCCAAGTATTAAGCTAAAATCATTCACACTTAAAAAAGACATAGTATCATATACGCGATAAATATCTCTATCAAATTGTGTACTGTCCATAAAAGTACATTTCCAACAGTCTTTTAATTTACTATATACTTTTTTGTTATCAAGTATATTTGATTCAATTAGATAGTCTGAAATGCGTATTTGTTCTATACAACCTACTTCAATTTGTGCTTTATTAAATTTTGCCATTATTTTATTATCTTTTAGTTGAAAACTCATACTAACTATTCTGGAATTTCGCGTATTTTTTTGAAATAATTCTCGTGTATCAATAGTAATTTCTAATTGATTATATTTTTTTGACATAAGTATATAATATATATAAAATATATCTTATTTTATATATAGTTTATGGTATTTAACTCAATATTAAATTACTTTCAAAAAGAAATAAGTAACGAATTGCCAGTTAATGGTTTAATTATTCATAGACCCCGACGTTCGCGAAAAAGAGTTAATCTTACTAATCAAGACCTGGAACACGAAGAGGCATTTCGAAAACAATTCTTTTTAAATAAAAAAAATGACGAAAAACAACAAACAAAAAAAACAACTTCATTTTCAAATTTTGATAATTTTGTAATAGAACCAGATCAAATGGAAAAAATAGAACCAAAAACAGATTTAAATAAGGTAGTTACTGTTTATACAGATGGTAGCTGTATTAATAATGGAAAAAGTAATGCTCAAGGTGGATATGCTGTATATTTCCCTAATAAAGAATTTGATAATGTATGTCAAAAATATATAAATCAGCCTACTAATCAACGCTGTGAACTTATGGGAATTTATAAAGCAATACAGACTTCTATGCCACATATAAGTAATGGTGGTAAAATTGAATTAATGACTGATAGTGAGTATTCAATGAAATGCTTACAGGAATATTGTCGTAAATGGTCAATAAATGGTTGGATTAAATCAGATAAAAAACCAATAGAAAATCGCGATATAATTGAGCCACTTTATAATTTATATACTAGATATTGGCGTAATATAACACTCAAACATGTAAGAGCACATACAGGAAATCCAGATGAACAAAGTCGTAATAATGATATAGTTGATCAAATGGCTCGTAAAGCGGTTGGATATTAAGACATATCTTGACGGCAATTAGGGCATTTATGTGATTTTTCAGTCCATTTAGTAATACATGCCTTGTGAAACACATGAGGTTTATGAGAGCAGCTTGTGACAGCCATTGTTTCAACATTTTCTACAGATTCAACACATATAGAACATGTTTCACCAATATATATTGGGTTGCTTGTAAATTCTATGTTATGGCTATGTATTATTATATCTTGATATAAATAATTATAAATCATATTATTATTTATAGCATTATTATAAATATAATCAGTTATATTATTATATTGTATTGTATTTAAAAATAAATTATTATTATTTATTGTATATAAATTATTTGTATTCATAAAATTAATATTAATAAATAAATTATATTGTATCAATTTTTTTTAATAAAAATTTATGATTTATAATATATGGTTATACAATTAACAAAAGAAACTGAATTGGATAAATTTCCAAATTATTTAATGATTGTAACCTCTCATAAACTCAACAGATATTTAAATTCACCTTTTAAGTGGTGGAAACGATATTTATTGGAAAGTAATGATATTCATTTAATGGATGAAAATCTTAAATTAAATAATATTTTGTTTCATAATAATGATAAAAAATATAATACTATCTATAAAAAAATGCGAATTAATGATAAATTTATCTATATTCCTATTGAGGAATATTCTAGATTTTATTTGGATCATAAAGTAAAAATAAGCACTAGTATTGTAGAAATGTTAGGTGTTTTTTCAATAGATTATAATTATAACGAATTAGCAATCAAATTTTTTACAATATCAAGTTCTGGTAATTATAATAATGCTAGTATTGATGGTAAAATTACAAATGAAAAACAAAATCATATCAAAAATAACGATTTCAAAATTTATAATCAAAGTAATTGTCCATATTTATTTTTAAAAACCTCGGTTTTTGAAGAAAAAATAAAAAATAAAAATTCGTATTTTATGGATAAAGAAGAATATGATAATGATTTTGATATACAAAATCTAGTAAGAAGTAGATTGGAAGCTAATTTATCTGAATATACATTAAAATATGAAATAGAATATATGAATAATTTTGAAATAAGTTTAGCATCAAAATTTTATGTGGATTTTGGCATAGATATAAAAAAAAATGATCAAAAAAAAATAAATGTTTCAATAAATATTAATTTTTTTCGTAAAAGAGATTTAATAAATAGCGAAAATATGGATATTAATAATTATTGTCTGCAACTTATTCTAAAAGGACCTTCCCCAGATAATTATTATGAATCACTTTTAGAATCAGTTAAAATAAAAAAAAATGATCAATCAACATCGGAAAAATATGATATAGTAAAACTACGATTAAATAAAAATAATAATACAAATTATATTTTACTTTTTAATTTTATTGAGAAATATATACAAAGTAAATATAAATATTCAAATGATAATGATGATTATGAATCATATTACTCCTATTATAATTTTATTAAAATAGCTCAAGAAGAGACTTTAAAACAATATATGAGTGAAGTGCGTAATTTAGATGACTTAGATAAAAATGGTATATTTTTTTTAAGATTAAGATCTACAGGTTTTGCTTCATTACTTTCATTTGATGAAAAGGGATTCAATAAGTTACAAAAAATATATCTTAATATTTATAGACAATATAGTGATATTGAAAAATTAAATGAAAGTAATTCTTTACATTTAAAACGTATCTACATTTATATGATTCGTCTATATAATAATGTATGCTCCCCTGATCAAATTATTATATTTGATAAAGATATTGATGAAACATTAACAAAAATATTATTTAATATTTTAATAAATATTGTAATTATTCCTGATTTTAATATATTTCAAAAATATGTTATAACTGAAATCAATAAATATAAACATCAGCAATTATTAAATATTTATAAAAAAGATAATTTATCATTATTAGTTTAATAAAATATTATTATTATATATAATATGTCTATTCCATGTTTTGATGATATTATACCAGATGATTCACATTATCAAGCAATTTTAAAAATAAAATACGAAGCGACACGTGAAGGGTTCAAATTATTAAAATTAATAAATTCAAAGGTAATTTTAGCTGATAAAAATGATCCAAATAGTAAACATAGATATTTACAAATAGCAACTACTGAAAGTCTCACATGTGGCTTAATCATGGCTACATTAGTAGATATACCTTGGGGTGGTTATATGAAATATGGAGGATTTGGTGTTTATGATACTGATGCTAAAAGAGTATTCAATAAAGTAAGTGTTGATGATGTTTACACCCATAAATGTGCTGCAGAAATGGCGATAGGCGTTTTAAAAAATTCAAATGCTACTTTGGCTATAGCTGTGACAGGTAATGCTATGCCTTTAAATGATCATGTAGATATGTTGGGAGAAGTATTTATAGGTATAGCTGGATATGATCAAGAAAGTAATATAGTTTACATCACTAAATCAATAAATGCGTGTATTGACACTGATAACAGTAATATGAAAGATATCTGCACAAAATGGTATGAAACAATAAAAGTATATAGTAAATATAATTCTAGAAATGATACTGCCGCTATAAGCCAAGAAATAAGATATTATACTGTAATGAAAGCCTATGAATTATGTATAGAATTTATTAATAAAATAAATCCGGTTGTTCCTGATGAAATAATGCAACGAAAAATGATTAATGAAAAAAAAGATAAAAATAGTATTCATAATGAAATACCAAATAATAAATATAATTTTGGTGGTGAGGGAATATGTAGAAATGACGTTATAAGTGAAAGGTGTATAATTACTGGTAAAAGAGAGGAAGAAGAAACATCTACTTTCAATCTAAATGCTGGAAAGCGTAAAAAAAATTCAAAAAGAAAGAAAAATATTATTTTATAAATATATTTTCATAATGCCAATTTAAAAATTTAGAATTATGAGAATTATATTTAGAATAAGGTTGTCCTATATTTTGTAGAATACATAAATGTTTGTATTTGAAAATAACATCATTAGCAACGATTATTGTATTATAGTTAACACTTATATGTCCATAGTCATAAAGTGAATGACATAATTTACACATTAACTCAACATTGTTATAATTAAGTAATTCATCTATCAACATAGTATATCTAGGTTTTAAATGTGCCGCATGTAATAAAGTTAATGGAAAATTATATAAACACATAGAACATTTATATTCATTATTAATTACTTTATCACGATCTAGAAGATATTTTCTAAGTTTAGCACTTTCAGGTCTTAATATAGAAAAATATCTATTGAATGAACGCAACATTTATTGAATAAATATTTTTTTTTTAAATTTCATTCAATTTTTTTTTATTTTTTTCTTTATCAATAATTATCTCTTCAACCTCTATATTTAATTATTTTTTATTATAAGCAGTTATATATCTAATATTTTATACTTTGGTAATTATAATAAAAGTTTATTACTGTTGTAGAAAATGTGATTGCGGTAATACTGATGAAGAAATTATACAAGGGACTATTTATTAAATAATAATAATTTATCAGAGTAAAATTTCAGCAAATTTGAACAACGAATAGGATAGTAAATATAATTTTATAATCAAATATTAGATATATATTACATTTGAAATTTATGATAGACATAATATTTCATGTAAAAATTGATAAATAATAATAAAATTTATAATACGCAAAAATAATTAGGCAGAAAGATAATGGCTAATAGCACTCATACTTGTGCTATTTGTTTGGAAGAATTAGTTATACCTTGTCCTAATATGTGTATGACTGAATGCTCACATATATTTCATCTTAATTGTCTTTTAATGTTAAGAGAGCATAATGATAAATGCCCATTATGTCGTGCTGATATACCATCTCAAAGACAAAATGATAATGTTCACATAATAGAAGATGATAATATAATAGAACAAGATATAATTGAGAACATAGATAACGTTCTCATAATTATTGACAATGGAATGCAAATAAGCACTAGTATTACAAATATAGTAAATAACGCATCAAATAATAATATAAGTGATATGTTAGTTCATGAAAGACAAATATACATTGATCAAATAAATAATTTATGCACTAATTATGTAGAATCAATGTTTAATTATTTAATTCGTAATAATTATAATATAAACCATGTAAATTATCATAATGTAAATTTAAGATATTATACAGATCTGTTTAATATCAATGAAAAAATAGATGAAATGGTAGAAAGAGCATCTATAAATAATATTCGTAATAATTATACTTTTTATAGAATGGAGAATGATATTCACGACTTATGTCATGGATTTGGTGAATATCTAATTATGAATTTACATGGATAATTTATACTCTGAAAATGTAAAATATTTTACACATAATTATTAATAAAAATTGATAATTCATTATTTTTTGCACGATAAAAAAATGTCATCTCATTCTTTAAGTCCTAATGATCTAAAAATTTTAAAAGATAACTTTATAAAGTGTGTTAGTGGATATCATCTTATTAACGAAGATCCAATTAAAGAATCTCCTTGGGAAGATATAAATGCTATTATCCTTATTGTTTCCGGACATACAGTTACAGCGCAAAGTAAAGGCTCACACGAATCAGGCAAGGATTTACTTACTTCAATGGGTTCTTTTTCAAATAAATCAACACAATATACCAAAGATTATAAATCATTTGATATAAGTTCTTATAGACTTACTCAAGTCTGTTCTGATAAATGTAATGGTGAAATTGATAAAGTAATAGAAGAAATTAATAAGAGAAAAAATTTTGATTATTATTCTATTCTTGTAAGAAATGAATCTGATAAAGAAATTATGTATGATTGGTATATTATACCTTCAGACTATCCATCATTTGATCCCAGCTCATATGTATGGTCAGTAACACTAGGAAAAATAGGTAAAAATAAAGGAATGCCTATTGGTTGGAATACAAATGAAATAAATGGTTCAAGTATGAAAATTGTTTTCAGTATGTCATCTCAATTATGGATGACTATTTCAGTCACAGAAGAGATGCGCAAATTTATCATTGCTTCTACTACAGTCACTAAAGGCAGAAAACTTAATTATATAGATTTATTTGAACAATATAAAAAATAATAATTATATATACTATTTTTGTTTAAACAAAATATAATATTTGACAAGCTTTAAATAAAAAATCTAAAAGGCAATAAAACGCTGAAGTGTTATATTGTATTTACTGTTATAATATTTAGTTGATTATTATGTAATCTATCATTTATTAGTTTTACATAGTCTCCATTAATCTCAATGCCAATAAAAGGAAGATTATTATTTTTTGCAGAAACACATTCACTTCCAGAACCAGCAAATGGAACTAAAACATAACCGTTATTTGGATTTTGTTTACATGACTTAATTAATTTATCACATAAAGCTAGGGGTTTTTGGGTTGGATGGTCTACTCTTTCGCTCACACCAGCACCTCCTGCTAGAGCAGGAATTTTAATGACATCTCTTGGTAGAGCACCATTAGCGTGTGCTGAATATTTTGTTGTTTTTTCACCATTAGAAAATCTACCCTTGGTTGCTTTTCGTTCTTTACCTGCTGCTCCATTTAAAAATCCGTCGGTATATGGTTCACGCACATCATCTCTATTGAATATTTTATCAGTTTTCCAAAGAACTATTATACTTTCGTGTGAGCGTTGCCAAAAATTAAGACTTGGCACATTTTTATTTGTATAATGCCATAATATCCATCTTCTATTTATTTCATAAGGAACTCTTGAAAGTATTAATGCGAGTGTTTCACTAAATCCATATATGAACATTGTGCCATTTGGTTTTAATATGCGAATACATTCACTTATCCATTTATCACACCAATTAAGATATTCAGGCATAGTCTGTTTGTCGCTTTGATTACCAAAATCTTTACCTATATTATAAGGAGGATCCGCTATAATAATTTGTGCTGATTCTGATTCAAGACTTGGTAATATTTGAACAGTGTCACCATGAATTATTTCTTGTTTAAGTGGTATATTTATAAAAGAATTATCTTCAACTATACTTTGATGATTTTCTAATATTAATTTTACTATATCTTCTTTATTTTTTAATTTACTATAGCCTTTTATTTTTTTTTCTTTACATATTTTTTTTAAGTTACTTAAACTTTCTTTGTTGTAATCCATTTATTTTTATAATTATTACATTACGAAATTTTATCAATTTTTATTATTATTTGCATAATCTTTTGATAATTGTAAATAATACCAGTATCTTGTTCAAATTTATCTATATAAATGTTTTCTACAATTTTATATTTTAATAACAGTGATGTATATTTGTATGTTCCTAAAGATTTTCAGGATAGATAATAAGGACAATTCTCTTTATTATATGTGTTTCAATCTTCCAATTCCTGTGCGAGC
>Ga0194119_10003022_pt1 | contig 27485 bp, 34 predicted proteins | sample TA2MahC100mmetaG_FD_148620 | JGI IMG/M metagenome (GOLD analysis project Ga0194119, IMG submission 148620) | Freshwater microbial communities from Lake Tanganyika, Tanzania - TA2015018 Mahale Deep Cast 100m | ecosystem: Environmental > Aquatic > Freshwater > Lake | place: Tanzania: Lake...
CTGACATTAGATCTTCAACATCATATTCACGTCTGTCATTTAATAAATCTTCTTCTTCAAATTCTTTATATAACTCATCTGCTGTTAAAGCTTCATTCATTAATGATTTTTGATATTCACTTTCAGTAATTAATCCAGCAATACGCTGCATTCTTTTAATTTCGTTGAGTTGTTGTTTCATTTTTTTTATTTGATGGTTATAAATATATATTATTTTAATTTATTATTTGGTTTATATAAATACTGAGGTCTATTTCCTTGAGTTATGCCTATAAAATCAAAGTTTTCAATAAATTTATCAGCATTAAAAAATTCAAATTTTTCTGGGCTAACCATAATTAACCCACCATCTAATTCATTAATAAATGCTTTTTTAATTTCCTTATCTAAATCATCTCCTGATCCACCTGGTTTAAATATATCTTTACTTAATAAGAGTTTAATTATTCCTCTAAAGCGGTTAATATCTTCATAATCAGTGGAAGCTGGTATTACTTTACCTGTTAAAGAAATATTTTGATTTATATCTGTAGTTTTAATTTTAGCTATATCTTCAGGGTTAATATCTAAAGCTTTATCACCAATTACAATCTCAGGCTCAGATTCTTTAGATGAGGATATTTCTACAAATTTTTGTCTTAAAGCTTCTAAAAATGATTTTAAATCTGGTAATTGTTTTTTGTTAAGTGAAGTCCAGTTTACTAATTTATTATTTTTATCTCCTTTCACTGCTTTACCAAATTCTTGCCATCTATTAAATAAGTCATCACCTAGTAGTTTTTTCCATTGTTCTTTATCTTTACTTTCAAATATATCATCTTTAAGGAGCCATAAAGTTGTTGTTAATGTTATAACAGGACTTCTGTAAGTACCACCTGCTCTAATTGGATTTTTACTATCAGCTTCTTTAACTTCATATGCTTTTCCACCTATATTAACATCACCTAAATCTTTTTTTACTTTTTGCCCATCTAATGATGCTATCATTAAAGTAACTTCACCTCTACCCATATCACCTTCCTTAATATCAAATGTTTTTTTAATAATATTAGGATTATTGTTTAAAAAATTTATAACATCTGTTACATTATTACTTAACTTCTTCATTATTAATTTTCTAAGAGATTCATCTAAGTTTTTTAAAATTTTTTCTTTGGTTTCATCTTTTAATTCTTTTGATTTTAAAAAATCTTCAAAAGTTGTTGGCTTAGCAGCTTCAATTATTCTAATACCTACTTTACCTTTAGTTATTTCCTCTTTAATAACAAGAGCAGTAGATGGTAATTGATCAGTAACAACTAGTCTACCATTTTTATCTCCTTTTTTAGATTGTGTTAATAAACTAGGAGAATTAGGATCAAATCTTTGATCTTCTCTACGTTTTCTATAACGTAAATATAATGGATGTTTAGTAGCCATTTCTGATGGTGTTAATAAAACAGCATCAAGAATTATAATTTGGTTTCCTTTATATTCTACTTTAACATCCATAGGACCTTTATAAACAAAATCAATAGGTCCACCTGATTCTTTATTACTTTTAATTAATGCTTCAGCTGTTTTTTTATCTAAAGGCATATAAACATCAGGTATATTTTCTCCTTTTTTATATTCTCTTGATAAAGCTGATTTTGCTTTTTTAAAGAAATCAGTTATTAAATTTGGGCTTACTGTTTCAATTCCTTTAACACCACCGCCTGCTAATGATGGAGCTGATGGTCCTTTTAATGATAAATTAATTCTATTTTTAGTTGTTTCTAAATAAACATCAGTCATTGGTTCTTTACCAGAGGATGTTGTTGTTTCTTCTTTATTAGCATCTTTAATTCCAAAAATAGTTTTATCACCAATAACTAATACAGCAGGTTTTTTAGGAGATTTTTTTATAGCTTTTACTAAACCAATTTCTTGTCTTTCAAATTTTTCACCAGCTTCAACTATCCTAAAACTTAATTTTTTTTTTGATTCTTTTATTTCTTCAGGTGCTTCTTCTGGTGTTTCTTCTGGATCTGGTGTTTCTTCTTCTGGAGTAGCAGTCATTTCAGTTTCAGGACCTTGAGTTGATGGTGGTGTACCTAACATTAATAATTCAGCTATGCTGATAGTTGCTCTTTCTAGTTCACCAATACTAGATAACCAGTATTTTTTACCACTTACTTTAGCCTCATACTTGTCATCACCCATGAATATTAAATAAAATGAGCGATTGTTATGCAAAACAATTTTAAATATAGTTGGTTTTGGTGCCATTATGTAAACACCAGTGATATAATTTCTAAAATCATCAGTTAATAAATCAGTTAATGTTTTAGTTAACGTTGGATATTTCATTAACATAAATTCTAAAGGATTAGATTCATAAGTAATCTCAGGTGTCTCAGGAGCTGTGTCTTGAGGTACCTGATCAATTACTTCTTCCTCTTCCTTTATTGGTCTTGATCTTATGATTTTAATCTTCTTCATTTTTATCATCTAATTCATGAAAGCCTTGAGCAGCTTGATCAATATAGTTTTCAGCGTTGGTAATATGGTCTTGAATCCAACCTGGTATGTTACGTTCTTCATCTCCTAACATTATCATTAGTTTAGAGCAAGAACTCATAATAGATTGTAAACTAGATTTAGCCATTGCTACTTCATGATCTTCACCTTCAGCTTCTTTAGCTACAATTTGAGCTTGTAGTTCATCAGGTAACTTTTTTTGATCACCTTTTAATTTAGGATTATCATTATGTTTTCCTGTGAATGTAGCCTCATCCATTTCTTTAATGGCTTGTTTTAATTGCCATCCATGTATATTAAAATTATCTATCATATTTATTTTGTTTTACCCCAAGATTTACCTTTACCTTTTTGTTTACAAGCAGATGGTGTTGGACGACATGATGGGTATTTAGCGCGTTTTTCACCTTTTTTTCTACCACATGATTTACATTTGGTTTTACCATCTACTTTACGACATGTGTTACAATCAACCCAACCACCTTCACCTCCAGCGGCGCCTCTTCTACCAAACCATTTTCTTAATGATTCGTCCTCTTTTAATTTTTTCTTAAATAGAACTAAACCATATGTATCCATTTCAGGATTGTAAAATCCATCAGCGTTTTTTCTAATTTCATTCTCATAATCATAAAAAGCATCTTCATCACCTATAGCTATTTTTAATCCTGAAGGTAATGATATTTCATCTTCATCTATGTAATTTGGATTTTCTCTATAATGTTCTATACAGTTTTCACTAGCACACCAGTATTGTCCTTCACCATAATGGTTAATATCTGTTACAATATCTTTTTTATATTTAGTTCCAAAAGATGCTTTTTTTAAAGTATCATCAACATATTTTTTATTAAATTCTTCTGAGGATATAATCCCGGGAGCTGTTGATGTTTCTTTTAATTTTTTCCAAATTTTACCTTGACGGCAACGTACAATAGCACCTGATTTATAAGCAGATGGTTTATCATAACGTCTATCAGCTATACGGTGACATCTATCTTTTTTCTTTTCAAGAAGAGTTTCAGTTAATATATCAATTAATTTAATCATGGTTTTTTTATCAAACGAGATGTCTGATTTTTTAATTTTTTAAGTATATCTTTTATTTTACTTAATTCAGTATTGCTTTTTTCACGACTCATATATTCAATTAATTCACTTAATTTCTCATATACTTGTTGTGGATCTACTTCATAAAAAACATCCCATGTTAACTTACCAGTTTCAGGATCAATAGCTGTTAAAGTTGATTTAACACCTGTTTTAGGATCAATTTTTGTATCACCTATCTTAACTTTAGATAAGTCAACATATGGATCCTCAGCTAGGATTTCCTTAACTATATTTTTTAATTCAGAGCGCTTCATTACTTATCAGTCATATCTTTTAACTCATCAACTACATCTTTAGTAGCTTTTTTGTTTTTCATGTATTCTTGTACTTTAGCTAAAGTTTCTTCTTTCATTTTCTTGTAAGCTTCAGCGGCTTGTTTAACTTCGTCTTTCTTCTTATCACGCTCAGCTAACAATTTTTCCGCTAACTTTTTAGCTTTAGCTTCTTTAGTGAATACACCTTTAATGTCTTCTGGTTTTAATCCACCAGCTACCTGACGAGCAAAGTACATTACATTTTCGCATTTGAAGCAAACATCATCTAAAGTAGCACTAGTAGATGGTTTTTCAACTATCCAAAATTCACCTACTTCATCAGTTTCTGGTGAAAATCCTTCGTTGACTAATTCTTCGTCAACTTTAGATTTTACTTCTTCAATTGCTTCTCTGATTAACTGTTTTAATTCAGATTTTTTCATGATTTATATATTTTTATCTTTAATTTGCCTGTGCCTTTTATTGTTCTATGCCACATATGACGTGGTATAAATATTGGCTGGGTCATAGACACTGGCAGATGATTATCAAGTTGTATTAACCAGTCTGTAGGTTCTATGGCTTCAACCAATCTATTTTCATCATCTCGATGCCACATTAGCTCTATAGGGTCAATGTTTTCATCAAATTCCCTAACCACATATTCATCTGTCACAACTAAGTCTACATAAGGTTGACTCATATTTAATCATTTTTTGTGGCTTTTCTAACTAAGCCCCATTTAGGTAATTTTTTACCTTGATATTCACCATCCATTTCAAAATTTCTAACAGTGTATTTTTTACCTGTTTTAGTGTCTTCTAATGATAGTTTATATCTATTTACACCTTCTCTAGATACTTTATTCACTTTAAGTGATAATGAACTGTCAAGTTTTTTACCACCTAATGGAAAATTTTTAGGTGCTCTAACAACATCACCTGGTAACACTTGGCCTTTATAATTAGATAAATTAACACCTATTTCATTTAATATGTCAAGTAACTTAATCATAATAATAAATATTTATTACTCATCTAGATATGTAAAAGTAGTAGAGCCAGCGGCTGTCCATCTATCAGAGTTTTCACATATCCATGTTTTAGTTGAAAATTTAAAATATGGTATTTTTAAATCAGTAGATGGTGTTTGAGACTGATGTTTCCACAATATTCTATTATTAGGTTGAGCTGCAAATTGGCCATTATCTAATTTAATTATGTTAAATGATTTATGTTCATTTGGAGTTTCTGACCAAGATACATCAACTTCATTAGGGTCTGAAGAACATGAATCTATAGTAAACATATAATATCCAGGTGCTCTAGATTTGTCTTTCATTATTACCTCACAGCGTGCATTTCTTAATCGTTGTTTTTTAATAACAGCTATATTATATGAAAAACAATCCCATAATTGTAACCAATCTAAGGGATATAATTTATCAATATCTGTTTTCCAAACAAAGGCATGAATAGGTAATTTATCAAATAAAGCACCATAATCATGTATAAATGATTCAAAATATAATGCCTGGTTTGGAATTGATTTTGTAGTAATCCAATGTGCTGATTCATACTCACCTTTACCAAGGGGAGTATTGTTTTTGTCTTTTTGAAAATCGTATAAAAATTCCTTTCTTACAAAAACTTCTATTGGTGGGATATTAGCTACTAAATAGCTCATATTTTATTTTTCTCTAATAAGTAATTCACCTAAAACTTCCATACGGCCCACTTGTCTTTGAAATTCATTTTGGTTCATATCTAAAGAGATACTTTTTAGAATTTCATCAAATTCTTTTTTAGCAGCTTCTTTATCAAATTTACCATCTACAACTTTTTTGTAATAAGGTGCTTTTACATAAAAGTGATTATAGGTTAACATTGCTAAACCACCTTTTTCTTTAGCTGTTTCAGCTATTTTAGCGGCGCCTTTAGCACGTGTAGTAGCAAAATCTTCAAAAGTTTCTTTTGCTTCTTTTAATATATCAGTTAATTTAATCATTTTTTTGTTTTTTTAACACAATTAGGATATCTTTTACCAAACATTTTTTTAAATCCTTTTTGGGTATATCCTTTCCAACATCTTTCTTTTAATAAATCTTCATTTTGTTGTATTGGAGCATATCCTGAACCATATGGCGCTGCTTTACCTGATTGTGGATCTGAAGTTTCTTTATTTAAACGTTTAGTTTTTTCTTTTGATGCTTCTCTACGTTTTTCAATATAATCTAAAGCACGTTTTAAACGTTTTTTTACTTCAGGATCTTTAGATCTTCCATAAGCAGCTCTAATACGTTGATGAATCACATTTATAATTTGTGATTTACGAGCATGTGGTTTAGCTTTAAATGATTTTTTAGCTAATGTATCTTTAACATCTTGAGCTGTCTTAAATTTTATACGCACAGTGTCTTTTGGATCTTCATCTGTGTATAAACGACGACTTGATCCTTTAGGTTTTTTACCTGTACCTTTTTTAGGTTCATCACCTTCTAGATATCCTTTTTTTACAGCTAAATCTTGGTCATTAGTCCAAATATCAGATGTTTTATATCTAACTTTTGACACCATATTTGATTTATATGGTGGATACATTTCATTTAATATATCTAATAATTTAATCATATTACCAAAACCCTGAAAATGTTGTTTTAAATCCTAGTAGTTTAGCATAACGAGGTAAACGGCAACTCCAATATGAAGCTTTAGTTTTGTCTTTTTTATTAGGACAATTATGGCGTTTAGAAAATGCCGCTCTAGCTTTTGGATTGTTTAATTTAGCTCTTAAACCACCACCTGCCATACCAAATGATACTTTCTTTACTTTACCTTTATCTCTAACATAAACATAGAATTTTTTAGAACCACCACGTTTTGGTTTTCCAATTGGTGGTGTTTTCTTTTTCTTATCTGCTTCAGTTAGTTGTCCTGTTACTTTAGTAGTTAAACCATCTCTTTTTAATTTAGCAGCCATTTCAGCTACATTATCAGCAGTCATATCATAATCAGGATCACCTTCAACTTGAGCGTAGTAAGTACCATCAGCCATTTTGTAAACATTGGCTACACCATTAGGACTTGAAAATATGGCTATATGTTCTTTAGAATCAAATGTACCTTCACCTAATGCTTCTGTTAAGAATTCCTCAGTCAGAGGTAAGTCTAGTGGTACTTTAATATCATTATACTCGCCAAATGTACCTACATCTGTGTTATCAAAATAATATTTATCTGATTCACATAACTGTATTCTACCATTATTATATAAGTTTCTTACTTCAGCAAATAATTTTAAAAACATTGCTGATTGAGGACGGTATATAGATTCATTAACTGGTAAGTTATTTTCAATATGATAGTATAAGCCTTCAGAAATGAAGACTGGTTCTTTAGATTCATTAATAACTAATTTAGGGCCATGATTATATTCTTGACCTACATAGTTAATAATTTTTTCAATATGTTCTTTGAGTTGAATCTTGTTCATTAGTAAGATATTAAATCATTGTCATAACAATATTGCAAAAGATCTTTTACTTCTTTTTCAGATAATTCACCTTCATACACATCATACATGTTTTTAAAGTCACCAAATAATTCATGACTTTGCTCAGCATTGGCTATAAACGATTTCATAAAATTTTTATCACTTATATATTGCTGAAGTGAATTTTTATTTATACCAAGCTTACTAACAATTTTTTCTATTTCACTATCCATACCTTTATGTTCAGGATATTGAGAAATAAAAAATTCAGTATCCCATTCAGCCTCATATTCTCCATCACTTTGGGCAGCATCGTCTTGTTGTGTACCCCAAAAATCTAGAATATCTTGTTCTAAATTACTTGAATTTTCTTTTAGGATACCAGCTAATTGCTGCATTCTTCTAATTTCATTAATTTGTCTTTTCATATTAATATGGAGTTGTTTCTTTTGCTTTTGGTAGTATCTTAAATTCAACTACACCTTCTATATTCTTAATATCTTCAACTATTTTCTTGATGGCGGCTTTAATGTCACCTTCAAGTGCTGAAGTGTCAATTTTAATATCAACATTAGTCTTATAACGTAATTGTCCTTCTGAATTTGAACCAGGAACAGCAGCTTGTGAATTAACAATAGTAACACCTGGTAAAGCACGCATAGCTGATAATATATTAGTTTGATCATTAACTTTAGTGTTAGTGATCATTGATGCTAATAATTGAAATTGTTTAGCAGCTGGTTTTTTTTCTTTTGGATTTTCTATTGGTGTGAAATCCTCTTCTTTTACTATGCGTATTTTCATTACTGCAAGTTTACTAATTTATATTTAGTTGACTCAATTAATTCAACAAATGTATCTATTTGATTTTGAATATATGAGTCTTGAGGTAAAGAAGTACGATTTTTTTCAACATACATACATAATGCTTCAAAATATTTAATCACATCATTATTTTCAATCCATTGTCCTTCACCTTTATAACCAGTAATAATACCATAGCGGCCTTGAAATGACTCAACTAAAGCATCAATTAATGGTAATATACCCTCATAATATCCTTGTAAGGCTATATGAGCAGCATAAGCACCTGGTCCTTTAACTTGTAAATGAAATATATGAGCTTGTGTACGAGAAGCAAAAAAAGTTGATATAAATGAAGCCATCAACTGTATTGGGTTTGGTAGCTCAATAGATATAGCTAGTTCTGGTTGATTTGGATCAATAGTATCTATTCCAAAACCCTCTTTAAGATTACCATCTTCAGCAGCATATAAAGCTCTCATGTATTTTTCAGCTGCCGTAGCATCTTTAGAACAGCCCATTTTTTTACCTGTTTCTTTATATACGCAATTTCCTTTACGATTATATGGCATAATTATGTAGAATTTGTCCTACATAAATATATCCAGATCCAATAATAAATAATTACTTACGAGAATTTTTAGCCTTAACAGTGGTTATAGGCATTTTATTTTTTTCAAAAAATTCAACTTTAACACGTAATGAAGCTACTTCTCTAGTCAATTCTAAAACCATTTTACGTAACTCATCTTTTTCACGAGAAGATTCAACAAGTAGTGCTTCTAATTTAGAAATACGGTCTTTGCAATCATGGCGAATAAATTCCTCATCACGTTCTCTACGCATTGATTTTTTTTCATAGAATCTAAAGGCTGCAGCGCTACCTAATACTGTGATAGCAGTCATGAGGACAGTGTAAATGTTATCTATCATGTTGGAAATAAATATGACTATATTTGTGTTTCACGCAACTTTTTAATATATTCTTTAACTTGTTTTATCTCATCTTCATTTATTTTGCCACCACTCCATGTTTCAATATCTCCTTGTTCACTAAAATATGAATCTGTTTTACTAGTATAAAAATCTTCAATAGCTTTTTCAAAATCATCTACCTCAGCATTTTTATTAGCATTCATCATTTTCTTTTCATACTCATCCCACTTACCTTCTAATTTAATTTTAGCCTCCATTTCAATAACACAATCAAAACACATGTGATGTATATTCCACATTTTTTTATTTAAATTATTATTAGCCATTGGTTTATTACAACTAGGACAAGCTAGAGGCATAGTGATTAACTGTCTTAATTTATCATGTTTAGTAATAGTTTGTTTAATACTATTTTTAATAGTCCATTTTTTACCATTTTCTTCCCACACATCTCCTTCTTTATAGTCTTGTTGTTGTTTACTATAACCTACTTGTGTACTTATAGAACCACCAGCATTGCCAGTGATAATATTTCTCATTCTTTGTACATCACGTTTTGAAAACTCTTTTTTTAAATTTGTATCACTCATAAACCTAAATCTTTCAATTGTTGTATTGTGTCAGCAGCTGAAGTATGATGAATACCTATTCCACCAGCATCTTTCCAACGTTGTATATTATCTTTTCTATCATCAATTAAAATAGAGTTTGGTGTAGCAAATTCTTGTTTACGTTCTGCTTGACGTAATATAAGTTTAGTACCAGGTACATTTCTTTTTACCCAAACAAACTTACCAATTTTAGATGATTCTTCTCTTGATGGAGCTGATAGTAAGTCTGGATTATATGGTTTAATATAACTCCATAGTTGTTTTCCATCAGGCATCCAATCTAATTTAATCCAAAATTTGGCTCCTGCTTTAGTTATTGAATCCCAAAATTCTTCTTTTGGTATATCAAAACTAGCTTCTTTACCTGTTAATTCTTTATATCCTTTATCAAAATCAACTAACACACCATCCATATCACAATATATCTTATAGTTAGTTTTTTCTTTTACATCTTCTTCAAATATTTCTGGTCTATATTCACCAAATTTTCTTAATAAAACACCAGCAGCTGCATTAGCTTCATTTTCAACTGGTGAACCTGTTTTACCATCTTCTTTATTTAATGGTGTTAATTCATTTTGTTTACGATGTACTAATTCATGAGCTAGTGTACGTAATATATCTGCTGTTAATCTTGGTCCTCTAATCACTAATAACTCATCAGTTTTAGGTTGATAAGCTCCTAATGAATGTATTTGTTTAGCTAATTGCTCATCATCACTAAAAGTAATTTTAGGTACTTTTTGTAAATCAAGTGCTTTAGAAGCAAAATCAATAAAGTCAGCTATAGTGTTGTCTGTATTACTCTCAGGTTCAGTTAATGTTTCTTCTAAAGATGATTTCCACCAATTAATAGTAAATAAATCTTCTTCTATATTAACTGGAATGTTATGTTTAGAAAAATAATTTAATACTTTTTCACGCTGATTAGGATTATCATTTAAATTAGGAATTAACATACGACGTTCTTTACCACCAAAAGCCTGTTGAGAATACTCAAATGGTATAAGCATTGTGTTTAAAAAATTCTCAATTTTATTTGTTAAAGCATAAGGTACACGTATAATTAAATTACCATCAGCTTGATTTTCTTGTAATGAATCAACATTTAAAACTGGTATTCCTAATATTTTAAGTATATCATCATATTGTCCTTTTTGAACAACCGCCTCTGGAAAACAACCTTCAAGTGCTTTATATGTGTTTAGATATTCATTTCTAGCTTTAGAATATTCAGTTGATGACTTATCAGTCACTGAACGTAATGCTAAAACATTCTTTTTAAGTTGTGTCACTAAACCACGTACTTCAGTTCCTGATAAGCGTTTACCCCCTGTTATTATTTTTTCCTCAATAGATAAAGGCATTACTCTAGTACTAAATGCTTTTTGTAGTGGTGTAAAATAATCTTGTTCTTCTACTTCATTTTTAGCACCAGCAACATATGCTTTTAACTCTAAATCATCATCAAAAGCTGAAAATAAATCTTTAATTGGTGAGGCATCTGTACTGATTCTAACAGTTACTTTAGCCATTGGAGATGTGGCTAAATATAAATCCCAAATACGTTTACTTTGTTCTTTAGTTATACCATCACGTGTTTTATGTCCTATAAGTACTATTACTTTAGTAACATAAGAACGAGCAGCTAATTCTTTAACTACCTCAAAATGTCCTTCATGTGGTGGTTTAAATCCACCTGGATAGTAACAGATAGCAGGAGGAGTTTTTTGTTCATTTTCCTCATTTAACTCATTCAATATTGTATTTAAATCAATCATTTAATAAATGCCTTTATTTTGGATATAGCTTGGTCTTTAGAAGTGAATTTTGGTTTTTGTTTAAGTAGTTGTTGAATATTCTTATTCATAGCTTCAACTTCAGCTTTTCTTTTAGCTATCTCTTCTGGTGTTTTTGGTTTACCTTTAGCTTTAGATGTATCAAAAAATCTACGCTTTATTTCTTCTGGATTAAAACTTTTATCAGCATCTTTTGGATCATTGTTTATTAAAATAAATTTATCACCAAATGCTTGTTGATATGTTTCAATGTTTTGATTTACTTTTTCCCATGTATTTAACACTTGACCAGGCATTAATGAACGATCTCTATTTACATTACGTTCAAGTGATGTTACAGGAGAAACATATATCATTATCATCATAGTTTCATATCCTAATGCCTCTAATTCTGTCTTTTTTTTAAGTAAAGGACGTGAGGCTGCACCTGTACCATCAATAATAATATCCTTTAAATTTTTAAATGCTTTAGTGTATTTATCCTTAGTTGTTTTTTGAGCTTGACTCATTAATTTAGCGGCTTGTGATAATTGATCTGGTGTGAAATCTTTAATTTTAGTACCAATACCTGCTGCTTTAAGTAAATCTTCATAAGTGTCATCAACATTAATCACCTTGAATTTAGATAATGGTAAAGCCTTAGATACAAAGGATTTGCCCGCACCTGCGGGCCCAGCCATGAATATTGCTTGAGGAGTACTCATATGTCAATAAATATTAACTGTTCTTTTTTGGGCGCCCACGCTTACCTCCGGTTTTAACATACACTGTTGATTTTTTAAGTGCTGGGTCCATTTTAGGTCTACCACGTTTACCACCAGTTGGTACATAAACTGTAGGTGTTTTCTTTAATGCTGGATCCATTTTTGGGCGACCACGTTTACCTTTTGGTTTATTTAATATAGCTTGTGCTTTTGCTTTACGTTTAAAATAACGTGGATGTACAATTAATGAATCTAAATAAAACGCTCGTACAGCACCATTTTCTTCTACACATTCATGACCACCATCTTTCCATCCTGGTGTATTTGGTTCATGTTTTTTACGGTAATAAAATTTAACACCAGGATCACTTTCATAATACATGGCTGGTAATACCTCAATACCGTTTGTAAATTCTAGATATTGTTGTTCATCAGATTCCACCACATATGCTTTACGTGGTACAATGTTTGCTTCAATTTCAATTATTTTCATAACGTGTTTTTTAAAGTTCTTCTACTATCCCAAGTAGTTCAGCTAATATAAATAATAATCCTGCTGTGGTGAAGCTCTGTCCTATTAAAGCAAGAGCCGCAAAAATTCTAATACAAGATTTAATAAAGCTGATCCAGAAGTGCCAATTTGTTTTACTTTCTTTTTGTTGCATATACTTTATTTAAATGTCCCATTGTTCTAATATAGCCTCTTCACCTTGTTTTTGTTTGTTATACCAATCCAACACCATATCAATTTCTTCAGATGTTAGGTTATCAAACATATTTTCCAAATCATTAACCAGTTCAGGGTCAGCACTCTCATATTTGTCAATTTGATGATTGACCATGAGTTGTAAATTAATTGCTCTTTGAGCGTTTTCGGTGTACATAACCTTCAATTTTTATTATAATTAAATATAGTAAATGAATTGCGGTCAATCAATAACCTCGTAATTTTATAACCGCTTTACGATATGTGTCATGTTCATTCTCTGTCATATGACCAAACAATTCAAATATTTTACACTCTTTCTCATACAATTCATTAAACATCGGATGGTCAGCGGCCATATTTTCTAACGGCATTGTTTGAACAAATAAATCTAATGCTTCTTGTACTAATGGTGTGTTCATATCTTTCAATTTTCTTATATAATAAAGATATGTCGAGAGTCGCGGTCAATCTAGTTAAATATTTAAAAATTAATCTGTCCCTGAATTCTTAAAAGTTTACCTTTTTGTAGATTGTCTTGTTTAACAAAGTCTTCAAATCGACGTTGTGAAATGGTATACATCATTACAAGTTCAAATTGCTTTATAGGTTGCCATTCTAAACCTATTTCTAATTCTTTTACGTTATAACTACGGGAATCAAGTTCATGTTTTTTACCACCATTATAAAAATGATATCTAGTAAAAGGAATTATTGTTTGATTATTTAATTTTTTCATGTAAGACGCCATTATATATCCTCCTGATAATGGCATAGTAGAGATAGAATCTTTAATTTTATCAAATTGTGGACCACGGCCTACATTATATTCAGCTTGTATCCCAAATGGTTTAGGATATAAAATAAATGACATAGCCATTCGTTGATCTAGATAAGTCATATTTGAATTTATCTTGGTTCCATTTGATAGTTGATCCTTAGAAAATGTATATAGACCTCTATAGGCTTGGATTGATGGTTCTATAATTTGGTTATTAAGTTGTATAGGCCACGTAAATCTAATTACTTTATGTAAATTATTATTTGCTTCCGGTCTATTAGCTGTTTGCCCATTGTATAATCCAATTCCAAAAATCCCATAATCACCACTTCCTTTTAGTCCATCTTTAACTAAATCGGCAAATAATTTTCTTTGCTTTGGTGGAGCCCAATAAAAAAAACCACCTATATCTCTTTCATTACTAACAGCACTATTTAATCCATCTGTTCTATCAAGTGGAAGTCGATTCTGACTTGATTGCATATTTTCAAACCCATACGGCACTTTACTTTGTCCTAATCGTATGCGAAATGAATTTGTTTTATCTAATCCTAAGTCAAAATAGGCATCACGTATTTGTCCAAAGTGTTGAGAAGATGATGAAGCATTACTTGCAAAGTCAGGTTGGATATAAAAATAAACACGTTGGTTTATTTGTCCTGAAAATATTAGCCTTAGTCGTCTAATAAAAAATCCACTATTCTCTCCCCAGGATCTGTCGCATTGTTCACATCTTAATTTAGGATTAGTTTCAAAAAGCCTATTGTATCTAACTTGTGTATATCCTCTTAAATTTATAGATTCGTACCATTTGTTAGTAGCTGTCTGACTGAAGGATAAAATTGGAGAGATTAATAGTAGAAAAAATAATAAATATTTCAACAGAGTGATTTTTAATTCACTTATACGTATGACGTTTTTAATCGGTCTTTATTTTAACACTCACAGGTAATGATTCCGTCATAGGCTTGAAATTTGGGTTTTCAAGTTTATATATCTTATAGATATTCATAAACATTTCAAAATTAGTTTCAATATCACTTATAACTTTTAATTCCCATCCTTTACCTTGTATTTTATCTTTTTTACCTTCACTACGTGTGTTAGCTTTCAACCATAAAATACCTGTTTCTTCTATTTTATCAGTATGTGTTTCATTCCATGCTTTAGAGTAAGCAGCTAATTGTAAGTCATATGATGTATGGAGTGAGTTAGATGTTTTAATATCTAATAACCATAATTTTTTATCCATTCTAACAATTAAGTCAGCTGTACCAGCATACTTATGTTCATCAGAAAATAAATGATATTCACTCACTATAAGTTCTGGTTTGTATGTGTTCCAAAATTCAGCAAATTTTAAAATCATTTTCCATACATCCATACTATATTCTGCTCTACCATCTTCATTTAACCAATTAATTTCTTCTCCATTTAAAAAACAATCTATAGCTGTATGTACTTGAGTACCTTCAGCAGCTGCTTTAGAGGCAATAATATCACTATTATGCCCTACATCTTTAAGCCAATTATGGAAAAATTGATTTTTAGGAAAATAATTTAATATTGATGTTACTGATGGATAATATTCTTCTCCACGTCTATAAAAACGAGAGTCTAATACATTTACTTGCCTATCTCCTTCATTGTAATCTACAATGCGTTTGATTTTTGGGTCTTTAATGATGTTGACGTTTCTATCAATCATGCTAATTCTAGCTTTTTGTATATTAGTTCACCTAGAGATAACTGCTCGGCTTCATGAACTAATTTGGTGAATTTTTCGAAGCCCATTTCTGATGGATCTTTGTCTTGTAGATCCACTAAATAAACATCTTTGCCTAAGTTAAGAAGTTCCTCAGCATATTTTAAAGCATCTTTTAAAGCATCCCTATCTAAAGACACATATACTGTTTTTACATTATTTTGAACTAGTTTCAACATTAATGCTTTAGAAAATGTTTTTCCAAGTAATGGTATAGCATTACGTTTAATAGCAATAGCATCAAAAATACCTTCACATAATATAACAGGTACATTCCAATTAATAAAATATTCTAGTCCTATAATCTCATTTTTATTACATTTAGGAGCATCATATTTTTTCTTAGAGTCTGGATTAATGTCTCTGGCTATAAAATAATTTAAGTCACCATTAACATCATATGATGGTATTATAACTCTACCCTCATACCTGCCTTCTTCACAATATCCTATATTATACTTAAGGATATCTGATTTAGTAATACCTCGTTTTTTTAAATATGCTAAAACGTGTTTAGCCATAATATCAGTACGAGATATATTAATTAGTGGTTTATATTCTTTAGGTAATTCAACTTTAGTTTTGTCACTAACAGTTTCCTCTTTTTGTGTATAACCAAGTATTGATTTTAATTCAGCTATTTTTTCAGGAATAACTTTTATTTTCTTAAATAAACCAATCAGTGTTCTTCCTTTTTTATTACACACCCAACAATGCCATGGATTTTCTCCTTTCATATTAGGTACCATGTTCACCTCTAGTTTTGGCTTATGGTGGTTGCAAAAAGGACATTTATACGCATAGTTATTACTACTTGTTTCTTTTCCTTTTCCTAATACACTATTTACTGTATGCAGTAGGGCTGCATTAATCATAACTAATAATATAGTTAAAATATTTTATTAAACCAAATCTTTAGTGAAAAACTTACCTAGTATATTGTCATTATAGCTGTTAGTTCCTGGGATTAAACACTCATACTTACATTGATAATGCATTTCATAGTATGTGAGTTGTTTTTTAGTTTTACAAGGCATAAGTATCATACACTCAAAAAACATTGGACTTAGTTCATTAATATCATTGAGTAATTCTTTTGATGAACCCCAATATGTTTTCCAGTCACTTTCAACACGAATAACTTCATGTGTTGGTTTGCGGCCTGGAGTTGGTGGTAATTCAGCGAGTTGTTTTTTGGTTAGTTTTTTCTTTTTGTTGTACCAAAAATACTTTTTACCAACATAAAATTTACCATCTGTTAAATTAGTGATTTTGTAAACAAAACCAATGTAGTCTTCAGGATTTAATTTATCCCAGTAGTTCCATTTCATAACATTATTTTATATAAATATTAAAAATAGATGTTTAGATAGATGATGATAATGGAATATCTTTAAAATTAATATCCCATTTGATCAAAAATGTCATATCAGTATTTGATGAGATAGGAATTGGAGTTGCCATTTTACCAACAGCTAATAAATCATTAGTATCATTATATAAACCAACAGTAGACACATATGGTGAAAACTCTGAACCTGAAATAGATCCAGTAGTGAAATCTTTTAATATACCATAATTATTTTCTGATGTTGTATAAACAATATTTCCATTAATTGATGAACTATATGGTGTTAATATACCTTGTGAACCTGATAATAATGTTGGATTATATGATGTATTAAATTCATAGTCTTTTATAGTACATTTGATAAAAGTCTCATAAACAACATGGTTGTTTTTAAAACTAACATCAAAATTTGGTACTATAGTTCTAATCATTTTATTTTTATTAAATAAATTAACATTGAGCTTGAGATTGTATAGTTAATCCACCAAAACTTTCTGTTCCATCAATTAAACATCCTGTGCCTACAGTTCCACCTGGACTAACTGTAGTTCCAGTTGGATTTCCATTACAATCTGTGGCACTCCAAGTAATACTACCACCCGCGTTGTTTACTAAAGTATAAGCTGTACATGTAGGTATTGGTGTTTCTGTTGGTGTTGGTGTTATTGTAGGGGTTGGAGTTATTGTAGGTGTTGCTGTAGGTGTTGCGGTTGGTGTTGCAGTTGGTGTTGCAGTTGGTGTTGGAGTTATTGTAGGTGTTGCGGTTGGTGTTGCAGTTGGTGTTGCAGTTGGTGCTACAGTTGGTGTAGGTGTTGCAGTTGGTGTTGCAGTTGGTGTTGCAGTTGGTGTAGCTGTAGGAGTGGATGTTGGTGTTGATGTTGGAGTAGGAGTTGGAGTAGGAGTTGGAGTGGGAGTAGGAGTTGGGGTTGGCATAAATCCATCAGGAATTATACTTAATACAGCTATATTTTGCTCATAAAATACATTACCAATATATGAACTTTGAGATAGTAATGTTCCAATAGATGAACTCACATTACTACCACTAAAACGTAAATTATAATTTCCATCATCAAAAATTTTATAAGTAGCTGATGAAGCACTTATATATGATAATTCTAAAGTAGTTGGTAATATTTTATCACCAGTTAATTGGCGTGGGAAATTAATAACATAAATTAATGATCCATTTCCAGTTGGAAAAAATTTTATTGTATCTAAATTACCTAATTCAATAAATCCATTATAATATGAAGATGTAGATAAAGTACCATCATTAAAAATAGTACCTTGCATTGAACTTGTATTAACATATGTTGGTAAAAAGTTAGGATAATAAGTTGTGTTTATCATGTCATAAACTAAACGATCATATTGACCATTAGTCTCAAGCTCATTATGTGGATCAAATAATGAACTAGTGAACTTAACACCTGCATTTACTGTGATTTGAAAGTCAGTTAAAGACCCAGATAATATATTCCAGCTTTTATTTGCTGTATATGGAACTACAAATGAGTCTGATACATTAATTCGTTTAAACACTGACATTGGCAGAACATTAGAAATCTAATTTAACACGTAATAATAATTCTTTAGTAAAATCTTTTATTAATGGTTTGTTTAATTTAGCAACAGCAATTAAATCACCAACATTATTATACATACCTACAGTTGTTATAAATGTCTGTGGATTATAAATTAATGATGTATATAATAAATTACCATTTGAATCAATCACAGTTGGATTAGTAGTGTAATTATTATCAGCATTTTTAACACGTACAAAGAAATAACGTGATGAAATAGTTTCATAGTTTTGTAAACGGAAACTAGCTCCTGATTTTAATAAATCAAATGTTTTTCTATTATTATAATTAAAAGATGGATTAGCTGAAGCCACAGTATTGGAACTATCTTCATTCCAAGTCACATTTAAACCACCTAAACTACCTACTGGATTAGCTAAAGCACGTGGGTTTAATATGATTAATCCTTCATCAGGAATCATCAATCCATAAGAACCACTTACAGTATAATTTGAAGAAAAAACACTATCAAAAGATCCACTTAATAATTGATAAACACGACATGTACCAATATAAGTTGCTGTGGATGTGACAGTTGAATCATCAGTTAATTTTAAAACATTACTACCAGTAGCTAATGTTAATGTTATTGAACCAGGATTAAATGATTCTTTAAAACGTGCTCTGTTAATTGATAATACAATAATATCTTTAGATGTATTAACTGATGATCCAAATGTTATATTTGTATTTTCATCTCCATAAAGTAATGTTCTAAATTGTCCATAGATATCTCTAGTAGGAGTTTTATCAATAATAGATGGATTAAAATAAGCTGAGCCTGAGCCACTTACATGTCCATAAGCTATAGAAAATTGAATTTCAGCACTAGAATCAGATGAAGATGTTTGATAAACATCTAAATAAAATTTACCTGGAGTTGAAGCTTCTTGAGTTGAACTTGAATGAAAAGTAGTTAAAGTAGTTACATTTCCAGTCCACATTGGAGAAATTGAAACATCTGAACTTATTACTGAGTCTTCAGGATTAAATGCTATAAATGACATATATTAATTAGGTTTTAGTTATAGTTAAAGGTATAGTTATTCTAGCCCCACTATCTCTACCAGTTACAGTTATTGTTGTTGTGATAGTAGCTCCTGGTAAAGCTGAAGTACCAAATAATGTATTAATTGTTGTTGCAATTAAACTAAATGAAGTACCAATTTGACTTCTAGATAAATTAGCACCACTTGAATTTGGAATAGTTGTACTAATTGCCAAACCAGTAGTATCAATACCAGTTCCAGCAAATGTACTTAAGAATCTTGAATCTCCCACAGTCATTAAGTAACCAGATGGTTCAAAAGTTGAAACAGCTCCTAAGTAATTTAATGTTTGAGGAGTAATATTGATAGCGGCGGCTTGACGTAATGTCACAGTTGTATATCCAAGATTTAATACAGGTAATTTAGAAGTACCACGTGGTAAAGTTACTAATTTATATTTTAAGTTTTGAGTATCATCTGTAAATGCTTGTAATAAAGGCATTTTTTCAATTGCTTCACCAAAGAAAGCTGAACCAGATGGATGAGTTGGGTTATACAAAGTATAATCAATTTCATCATCTGCTAATGCAAATTGTGTGATTTGGAATGAGCCGTCATTACGAGCCATTAATTCACGGCCCTTTTTTGTTAACACGGCATCAATTGTTACTAATTGGTTGTTTAAATATGACATCTTTCAATGTGTTTTATATAAATATATTATGGAATAAGAACTGTACTAAATATTTTACTCTTTAAGTCACTTACAATATTAGCTAATTTAACATCAACATTAGGTGCTAAATTAATATTTTTAACAATACCTGCTGATGTTTGTCCTGAGCGTTTTTTATAACTAATAACAATATTTGTTTCATCAGGTATTCTTCTACTAAAAATATATTTACTAATACTACCAGTTAAATTATTAGCTGAAAATGATTGTATGCATCCTAAATCAATATTTCTATTTAATGACAATGACATTGAATCAGTAAGTGATGTTGGAGTATGAACATTAATTACTTCATATTCTTCTATTATTGAAAATCCTTCAGCTGAAGATGAAAGATTGTGTAATCTAACTAAATCACCAGAATTTAAAATAAATGGATAATCAGCTTCACCATACATTGTAATTAATGATTGAGTAAACATATGAGAGTCATCACCATCAAAATAAAATCCTTCACTAACATAACTACCACTAATAACATTATAATAAAATTCAGATATTACTTTTGAAGCTATTAATACATTTGATTGACTAACATGTACTTTAAAAAATGGAGATGGATCTAATGATGAACTTAAGTAAGTGCTAACATTACTTAAACCACCAAATCCACTACCTCCACCTGATTGAAGTAAAACTGATGTTAGGGTAGTTGTAATATTAGTTACTGTACCAACATGATTTGTATTTAAAACTACTGTATTTGTTAATTGACTAGGAGTGATAGGAATTGAAAAGAATAAGAAGTTTAAACCTATATTTCCTGGTTGATCAAAAGTAACAACTCCAGTGACATTAACAGCATTACTTAATGGAGTTACTCCAATATAATTTACAGTGACATCAATAAGTTCTACATTAAATGGAGCTTGTGTTCCACCAGATTGAGCTGAGCCATTAAAATTAGCAAGTAAACCAGCACCAGCACCACCTTGTGTTGAAACATTAGTTAGTTTAGGTTTAACTAAAATATAATTTAAAGTATCATCTCCAAATCTATTCCATAATACAGGATAAAATCTAAATCCACCAGCAAATATAGGTTTATTACCATCTAATATTTGTTGCTTAGATGGATTTTGGTTATCAAATAATCCTATATTAATTGTTTCTCCTGATTTAAATGTATTTTGTACTTGATATAAATTATACTTTTGATCTTCACTTAATAAATCATAATTACGTTTTGTTAGTTCAGTTAAATTACTATTTTCATCAATTAGATATTTAATATAAACATTTGAACGCTCAGGCATTGAGAGTAAATCAGATCCTGAAGCTGCTACTTCACTAAAGAAAGCAAATTGTCTTGTATTTTTATCTATAGTAGCTGTTTTACCAAATGTAGTATCACCATTTGAAAATACATTATATAAAGTACTTGTTGTAGTTGAACCTTCATATCTTGGTCTTGTATGACGTTGGTATGTGTCTGTGAAATCTTGATATTGATAACTTTCAGTTACATATTGACTTCCTGATATATAAAAAGCATTACCTGATATAAGTGTTATCTTTTTTTTAATATTTGAATTTTGATTTAATTCAACATTATTTAGCAATGGATTAAATTCAACATTCCAAATACTCTCAGAGTATGAACTAGTATTCTTTGGTTTAAAATTAATAGCAAAAGGATTAAAATTAGCTATATCAAAATCATCATGTATGAATATAGATGATGATGGTAATTCACCTGTAAAGAAATCTCTACCATCAGATGTCATAGTTACTAGTCCTAAATTACTTTTAACAGTGTAATTATAAAGTGATTGACTATAATCACCACTATTACTAGCTGTGATAAATAAAGTATTAATAGAACCACTTTGATTATTATGTCTAGCTACTTGAGGAGCTAGTATTTTAACATCTGGTCTTTCAAGTAAATGCGGTTTAATAACAATACCTGTAGCTACATTAGTTCTAGCTGGTGTAAAATCTTTAAGTGTTCTGAAGAGTGAATTATGAAAATAACTAATTAGTGTTATAAAGTCTTTATAATTAAATGTATTAATATATTTTTTAAAATAATCAAATCTTAAATTATCTAAAGCTTTATAACCACTACCTCTAGGATCACCTATAAATTCATCAATTGTATAAGTTGAACCTAATTGAGCTATAATATCTTTATTAATTTCATCTTGTGGTGATAAACCAGCATCTAGTAAGTGTATATCTTTTGATGTTGGTAAAGTAGGTTGTAAAATAATACTTTTATTAGGTAATAATTGAGTACCATATAAACTACTACTTACAATTCTTATTTTATCAGTTACTGGATTAGCATATCCTGAGTTTGGAGTATCAGCATAATATGTTTCTACAAATGAAACATAGTTATTTTGATTAGAAAAATTACTAAATGAAGCTGTCCATCCTTGAATTGTTTGATTAGGAGCTGTTGAATTTACTGCTGTTGTGACACTATGATTATAAGTGTATAAGTTATTTCCCAAAGTAAAACGAGCAGCTAAATCATTATAAGCTGAAGATGTATAATTACCTTCAATTGACTCAGGATTTAATACATGAGAATTAAAAGCTGATTCAGACACATAATTAGACCATAATCTTAGTTCTTGTAATGAACCACTAAATGGGTAAGATCCATCTCCAAATGTTATAGCACCTTGTTGATACCATAATGAGTTGGAAACAGCTGTGTTAGTAGTTAAACTAGCACTTGTCTTATGTCCTACTTCTCCCCAAACATTGTTTTTAACAAAAAATTCATATGTTTGAGAAGAACCAGTCTCATTTATTCTTAAATTTGGATTTGTTCTTTGAACTAATACTGAATACCAATCAGTATTATTATTAGAATTAGTGTTTGATCCTGTTTGATAAATAGGAATAGTAGAAGAAGTGACAGATAATCCACCTAATTTAAATTGAAAATATCCAAAATCACCTACACTACCTGAATATATAGAATTTGCTGAAGCAGTACTAGTATATAATAAATTAAATTGAATATCAGAACCACTATAGAATAATGATTGAGTAGTGAAATTAGATAATAATATATTTGATGCAGTTGGATAAGCTCTAAATCTAAATTCAATACCATTTGGAGCAATATCATTATATCCTGTTCTAACTAAACTTTGTGATGTATAATTCCAAGGTATATTTATTGTATTTGAACCACTAACATTTAAAGCATAAGTAAATCTATCATATTCATATTCACTAGTAGATTCAATTTTATCAACACCACCATATTCAAGATAAGACATTACAGTTGGTGGAATACCAAATATAGTATTTAAATATTGAATAAAACGAGTTGTACCTTTAGATTTAAGTAATAAAGGTAAGTTATGATATAAACGTTTATAAATACCTTTTTGTTGATCTTGACCAGGTATTTGATATTGAGAAGCACTAATTAGTGTTTGGTATGAACCTGTGTTAGGTAAATAGGAACCATCAGGATTTACACCATACAAATATTTAAATACATTAGTACCATCTTCATCTGTATAGGTATCAATACCCATGGATTGAAGAGCAAAGTATACTACATCTTTAGATATACCTTGATCTAAAGCATTTTTAGCCTTATATAAGTCAGTTATAGCTTTAATATGAATCCAAATATCATCAAACATTTGGCCTATTGAAGCTACAAATTTAAATACTAACTCATTGTCATTATTCTCAGCTATATAACCAGGCATAGCATATAGTAAATAGTTTTGGTTATTATCATCATACAATGAGGCAGATAAATAACTACCACTATACCAACTTATAGCTTGGGAGGATGTAACTGAATAATTTACAAATGGTTTAACTGAATTTTGTTTTGGCCAAGAAAAAGAACCACTTGTATAAAATAAATGTTGTTCAAAACCATCAAAATTTTGAATAGTTTGATTTATTTTATTTTTATATAATTGAGCATCTAATTGAGCTGTTGGTGTAGAACTAGCAGCTGCTGAAGATGAAGCAGATGAATATAATTCAATATTATTTAATTTATATTTAAATCCTTCTAATCTACGAGCTGCTGATGAAAAATGAACCCACTCAGTATATTCAAAATTATCATAATCAATATTAATAGCAAAATTAGAAGCACTTAATTGACCAAGTAATTGTTGTAATGGTCCAAATGATGCTTGTGAACTAGTAATTTGATTAAAATTAAAATATGGTGTAGGTCCTACTCTTAAGTTATCTAAATCTAAATCAAAATTAGGTCCACGTAATGTTGGAAATGTAATTGGAACAGGATCAATAGTTATACTAACACTAAATTCTTGTGGGTTAGATATTGCATCAACAATACTAACTAAAGTATTTATATCAATATTAGTTGGTAAAGGATTAAGTAATTTAATTAATATTGTTGGAGTTGGAATATTACTATTTAATACTAAAGATCCTAAATCTAAAGCTATATTAATAGCTGGTATTAATCTATTTTGTCCAAGATTTAGATAAAATTCTTTAAAATAAGGAGTACTTTGAAAATCATAAATAAAATCAAGAGCAGATTGTTGTAGAACAGAATTTGATATATTATTAGTTGATAATCTAATTTCAGTTCTATCTGCTGAGATTTCTTTTATAAAAAAAGTTCTATTATAAGTTAGATCTATTTTAGGTCTTAAAATATTATATATTACTTTAAATTCTCCAAATTGTAATCCTAAATTTTTTAAATCTAAAGATGGATCAAATAATAATTCTTTTAAAGATATAGATCCAGATGTTGGTAAAAATGTTCCTGGAATTGAATAACCTTTAAAAGGAATAACAGAATATAAAATATTACCAGCTGGATTAGCAACATGTAATTCAACATAATCTTCAGAGTTACCAAAAACACGCATCATCTCTCTAGATGGAACTAAAGTGGCTGATGATGATCCTGATAGGATATTATTATTTCTTGGTAATTTTATAACAGTTGTTGACATATTATATTTGTGTTCCTGTATTAATATTACTTTCTAGTAATATTTGATTTTTTAATTCAATATTTTCTTCTCTTAAGTTAGAGATTTCTGTTGTTAAGTCATCTAAAGATACACCTAAATATTCTAAACTACGAGTAGCTAATCCTAGATGAGAATTTTCTGAACCAGAAGGAGGAATATTATAAAATAAGGCATTATATTGTTCAAAAAAGTTTTGAATATCTTGTTCAATTGTAGCTTCTCCCTCAACAACAGCTGCTTGTGATCTAGCTAATTGTTTAAAATTAGTATTTATAACATTATTAAAACTTTGTAAACCATAAATAGTTTTTTGTATTTGTATTTGTTCAGATTGATTAGTTTTAGAATTTGGAGATGAAACTGTTAAAGAAGTTCTATTAACTGAGTTATTTACTGTGTTATTATAAGTTGCCATTATTAAATAGTTTGTAACACTTTAAAATAATAATCATCATCATAAATGTAAGTACCACCATCAATTTGTGATTTAATTTGTACTTTATAATAACGATCTGGTTCTAATCCATTCATATATAACATAAAAAAACTACTTGTTGGATCAACACTTAATCGAGTGGCTGAAGTATCAAAATCAATTATTTTAGTATTTGACTGTAAATCAATAATAGAATAATATGAAGCTGTTGGTAATAATTTATTATTAATATATAAAGAACTAGTTACAAATGACCTAACTGGATATTTGTCTTTAGCATATATTCTAAACTTAACAAATTCACTATCATAAAAAATATTTTTATTATTTGATAATGATACTAATATATTATTATCGCCTACATATGATAATGATCCTGTATTATTAAAATCTATATTATCCCTCCATTTAAATTCTAAACATGGAGGATAAATTGTGTTAGTATCTCTAGAAAAGAAATTAAATGTATATTTGTAGTTTGGATTAAATTCAATTGAACCTGTATTACGAATAATAAATCCATTATTTGAAATCACACTAGCTGTCCAAGCAGCTACAATTGATGTGACATTAACATTAATATCTTTAGATGAAAAATAATTAAATGTTTGATACTTATTATAACCAGATGATGTATAATAATTAGCTCCTCCAGCATTACCAGGTAACCATGAAGCTGTTATATTAGCTGGAAATCCAGCAGTATCCCAAGCATTTGTTTGATTAGCACTTCTATACTCCCAACTACAACCATCATCTGTTTCAGGAATATTATTAAAACGTCCTGTTCCCATATCCCAACTTTCATAAATTGGATTAATTTCAATATTAAAATTAGTTGGAATCCCATCAACATTGGCATTATATAGTTTTAAAGAAGCAGTATAATTAACTCCTGATTTAGCTATAACATCAGAAATGTCATCATTATCAAATTGAATTAAAATACGTGCTGTTGATGATGATGGAGTATTAATAGATAATTTTTTAGATAAATCTAAAATAGCATCTAATCCAGCATTTAAAGTTGGATAATCTGAGTAGATTGTTGTGTCCTGTGAAGGAAATATTTTGTAAACACCCATTTATAATAGTATTATTCTAGTATAAATATGGGCTAATTATAGAAATTATTTCAATAAATTGTAGTATTCTTTAAAGTGTTTTTGGCGGTCTGGTAAACCAATTGTACCTCCATTAACACATTTAGTCACAGCTAATACAGATGCATCAGAAGCATCAACACATTTACCTAAGCAATTCTTATGAAAAAACCAAGCAGCTGATAATAATGGATATTTTGTTGCTACTAAATCTGGTGTTTCAACTAAATTTTCAGGAACAACTTTATCAAATTCAATGTAGTTAGCTTTACCAGTTAATTGAATATAGCCACGGCCACGGAATTTATAACCTTCACCTGTAGCTTCAGCACCATTACCCATACGTCCCCCATAAACTAAATTAGCAATTTTTTCTGGTTTACGCTCATATAATTTAGCTTTATCTTCTGTTGGGAAGTATTTTTTAAATATTGTCAATAAACCTTTAGCTCCATAGTTTAAGTTTTCATTAACTACTTTAAAACCACCTGATTCATGTCCACATTGAGATAAAAAATGAGACAACTTAACAGCTGTGTCAATTTTGAATTTTTCCATTACCTCAGGAATTTGAGTTATAACACCATCTGGAATGTGTCCTTTAAGTTTATTTAAGTCCATATATTTAAATTTTAATAGGTTACTACTTTACCATAAATATCAGTGTCAGGAAATCTCACTTCAAAAATCATAGGATCAAGTGATGGGTAAATAACACCTTGTTTTGTGGCACCTTTTATATCATATGAGTATGGTGAATAATTACCTCCAGCTAGATTTGTAATATCAACATTAATTACTGATTGAACACCTTTAACAGCTCCAATTAAATTATATATATTTGAATAAATAATTG
>Ga0194119_10003027_pt1 | contig 27465 bp, 20 predicted proteins | sample TA2MahC100mmetaG_FD_148620 | JGI IMG/M metagenome (GOLD analysis project Ga0194119, IMG submission 148620) | Freshwater microbial communities from Lake Tanganyika, Tanzania - TA2015018 Mahale Deep Cast 100m | ecosystem: Environmental > Aquatic > Freshwater > Lake | place: Tanzania: Lake...
CGGCCGCCGCGTTTGCCCAGCAAGCGCAGAAGAAAGAACGTGACCTGAAGTTCGAGAAGGATCCGGTGGTCACCGAGACGGTGCAACCTCCTGGCGGGCGCTCCATTCCGCGCAGCTATGCGTTGATCGTCGGCGTGGGGAACTACAAGAACCTGCCAGCCTCCGCGAAGCTGGAGTTCGCCGAACGCGACGCGGAAGCGATCTATTCGATCCTGATCAGCCCGGAAGGCGGCAACTTCCGCGCCGAAAACGTGCGAAAGCTGATCGGCGACAGGGCCACCTTCGCCAACATCAAGCGGGAAATCGAGACGTGGCTCCCGGGCGCGGCCAAGGCCGACGACCGGGTGCTGGTATACTTCGCGGGCCATGGGTTTGTGGATCCCAAATCCGGAAAGGCGTACCTGGCGCCTTTCGACCTGGAACCGGGCAACATTGGCGGCACGGGCTACTCGATGGACACGCTGGGCAGCGTCATCGGCTCCAAGGTTTCGGCCAAGTGGAAGGTGTTGCTCACCGATTCCTGCCATTCCGGCGCCATCTCGCCCGAGCAGGGGGAGATCGTCAACAAGTCGCTGCTGGAGCTGAACCGTTCGATGTTTTCAATGACCGCCAGCCGCGCCCGGGAGCGCTCCTTCGAAAGCAAGGACTGGGGCGGCGGCCACGGGATCTTCACCTACTACGTGGTCCGCGGCATGGAAGGCTACGCCGACGAGAACAAGGATTCGATTGTCACCGCCGACGAACTGGCGGAGTACACACGCCGCAACGTGCGAGAGGCGACCAAGGGCCAGCAAAATCCAACCAGCGACAAAGGGAACTTCGACCCCAACATGATTCTCGCCTTCCACCCAAGCCGGGTTAGCCCCGGCGAGGCGCCTCCGCCCAAGTTCGGAACCTGGGTGATTGAGGCCAATCTGGATAACGTCGAAGTCTTTGTCGACGGCAAGAGCATGGGCGTGGTGAACAAAGGCGCACCGCTGCGGTTACCGGGGTTGCAGCCGGGCGTGCACTCGGTGCGCGGCGTGCGAATGGGGTACGAACCGGACGGTCCGCGCGAGGAGACCGTGTATCCGGGGCAGGAGTCCACAATATCGATCAAGATTTCCATTCCGCGCCGCCGAACCAAGGCGGCGCTGGAACCGTTTGAGCGGGGCGTGGACCAGTACAACAAGGGCAATAAGGACGCGTATCGGCGGGCGGCGAAAGAGTTCCAGGCGGCCATCGCCGCCGACAAGGACTACTCGCGGGCGTGGCTGTATCTGGCGCGTGTGCAGCGCGATCTGTTTCAGCTGGAGGAGTCGGAGAAGTCCTTCCGGAAGGCCATCGACATCGACCCCGATTATTTGGAGGCCAGGGCCACCTACGGCGGCATGCTGCTGGATACGGGCAACGTGGACGAGTCAATCCGGCAGTTGAACGCCGTTGTGCAACGCGACAGGAGACACAAGTTGGCCTGGAGCATGCTGGCGCAGAGCCAGCGCATGAAGGAGCTGTACGCGGACTCTATCGAATCGGCGAAAAAGGCGATCGCGCTGCCGCCGGACACCGCGGAATCCCACTTCTGGCTGGCCGAGAGCCTGCGCATGACGGCCAAATATTCCGACAGCCTGGACGAGTATCAACGCTACCTGCAACTGAGCGATTTCGACTCCAAGCTGGCCGGCAAGATGAACTACTACGTGCTTGGTTTCCTGGCCGGAATCGGCAAGAAGAAGCGAGCCGCGCAAACCGACGTTTGGAACGACATGCGCAGCCTGGCCTACTTCGGCCTGTGCGACTGTCAACGAAAGCTGGAGCGTTTCGACGAGGCCATCGCCTATTGCACGCGCGCGCTGCGCTACGACCAGCAGGAGCCGTATGTCCACTATGTTCTGGGCCTGTGCTACGCCCGCCGCGCGCAAAAGCAGCAGAGCGTCGAGCAGTTCGCTGCCGCCCGCAGTCACTTTCAAAAGGTCCTGGATCTAAATCCGGATCTGGCCGAGGCGGATTTCGCCCGGAAGAACATCCTTTCGATCGACGCTGCTCTTCGCTAATCCAGCTCTTCGGGCCGAAGCTCGATGCCGGATTCTCCGGCCGCCTTCTTTTCCAGGTACTTTTTCACCCACGCTTCCCAGGATTTGCCGGCGGCCGTGTCCCGTCCGCTGAACGCGACGGCACGAATCTCAGTGAAAGCGATCACGACCTTGGTCCGTTGCCCTTTCGGAATCAGGCGGATTTCGCTGGCCGCCAAGGTGGGGGCGATACGCCGGTCGAAGACGTAGCCCTCCAGCGTGGAGCCGTCGGACTTGGTAATGGTTACATCGCCGCGATAGTCGAAGGCCTTCTCCAATCCCGCGCGCAACTCCTCTTCGGAGGCCATTTCAATCGCCTGGCCTTGCAGCATCTCGTGCGCGAAACCGGGTGCAATCTCTAACTCGTCGGGATTCGTCCCGCTCAAACTCCAACCTCGCTGTCCGGCTTCATTTCGATCTGCACAAGCGAGTGCTTAGGTTGACGCTGCAAGGCTTCGAGCGCCGCTTGATCCCGGTAGGACGAACGGAACATCGCTTTGGCGGTGGACAAAAGACCGCTAAGGGACGCGAACGTGTAGTCGACCGCGGACGCCTCATAGCCGCTGTGCACCATGCAGTTCGCGCACTTGGAATTGCCAGACTCCGTGCCGTACTTGTCCCACTGCACGGACTCCATCAGCTCGGTAAATGTCTCGGCGTAACCGTCCTGCAGAAGGTAGCAGGGCTTCTGCCAGCCGAAGATGTTGTAGGTGGGCATGCCCCACGGCGTGCACTGGAACTGCCTGCGCCCCATGAGAAATTCCAGGAACAGGGGCGACATGTTGAAGCGCCAGTTCGATTTCCGGTTCGACAGAATCATGTTGAACAGGTTACGCGTGCGGGCCCGGCCCAGGAAGTGCTTCTGGTCCGGCGCTTTGTCGTAGGAGTAGCCGGGCGAAACCATCATGCCCTCCACGCCCACATCCATCATTTCGTCGAAGAACGCGCGAACCGAGTTTGGATCGGTGCCGTCGAAAAGCGTAGTGTTCGTCGTAACCCGGAAGCCGCGGCGAACGGCTTCGCGAATGGCGTCGAGCGCAGCCTCATAGCCGCCTTCCTTGCAGACGGCGAAGTCGTGGTGCTCCTTCTGGCCGTCCATGTGGACGGAGAAGCTGAGGTACTTCGACGGCGTGAACAGGTGCAGCTTTTCCCTGAGCAAAAGGGCGTTCGTGCACATGTACACGTACTTCTTGCGGGCTACCAGTCCAGCGACAATCTCGGGCATTTGCGGATGAAGCAGCGGCTCGCCGCCGGGAATCGCGACGGTCGGAGCGCCGCACTCTTCCGCCGCGCGGAAGCATTCGTCCGGCGTCAATTCCTGCTTCAGGATATGCGCCGGGTACTGAATCTTGCCGCAACCGGCGCAAGCGAGATTGCAGCGAAACAGCGGCTCGAGCATCAGCACCAGCGGATAGCGTTCGCGCCCCGCCAGCTTCTGCTTGAGTACATAGGTGGCCACTGTCCAGGCCTGCGCTACGGGCACTGGCATGCTTAAAGAACTCTCCGGTACGGCATCGTCACCAAGTTCGATTATCCCACGGCCCTCCCACTTGCTCTCCGGTACGGAATTTACAGATGATGATTGGGCATGGAAAGGCGGACGTTCTTGTCAATGAGCGCGGCGGCGGCAAACGCATCACCCATCAAGGCATTAGTCTTTGACGTCTTCGGAACCGTCGTGGATTGGCGGTCCTCCATTATTCGCGAAGGCAAGGCATTGGCCAAACGCAAAGGGATCGGCCATGTGGACTGGGCGGAGTTCGCCGACGCCTGGCGTGCCGGGTACGGCCCGGCGATGAACCGCGTCCGAAAGGGCGAGTTGCCGTGGATGAACATCGATCCCCTGCACCGCCTGATTTTGGACGGCCTCCTGGTCCGTTTCAAAATCGACGGTCTGGAGGAAGCGGATAAGGAACACTTCAACCGGGCGTGGCACCGGCTCGACGCCTGGCCGGACTCCGCCCGCGGTCTGACGCTGCTGCGGAAGAAGTTTATCTGCGCCACGCTGTCAAATGGAAACGTGTCGCTGCTGGTGAACATGGCGAAGTACGCGGGCCTGCAATGGGACACCGTGCTTTCGGCGGAACTGATGAAGGCCTACAAGCCCGACGCCATTGTCTATCAACGTGCCGCGGAGATGCTGGGCGCCGGGCCGGCGGAGACGTTAATGGTGGCGGCGCACAAAGGCGACCTGCAGGGCGCCCGGCGCGCCGGGCTGAAGGCGGCGTTCGTGGAGCGGCCGCTGGAAAAGGGCCCTGGCGGCAAGGCAGATACGGGCCGCGAAGACTGGATGGACTACTACGCAAGGGATTTCGTGGACCTGGCGAAACAACTCGGGGTGCGAGGATGAGGCGCAGAGGCTTCCTGGCCGCGGCGGGCGCGGCGGCTGTGGCGCAGACGCCGGAAAAGGTCATTGGCAGCGCCGCCGAAGCGCTGGAGGTGTTCGACTTTGTTCCGGTGGCGCGGAAGAATGTGCAGTCGCAGCATTGGGCGTACCTGATGGGCGGGTCGGACGATAACTCCACGGTGAACGCCAATGAAAATGGTTGGTCCAAGTGGCGGATCCGGGCGCGGCGTCATGTCGACGTGAGCGCCGTAGACCTGTCGGTGGAACTGTTCGGGCAGAAACTGGCGCACCCGGTTCTCGCCGCGCCGGTGGCGGCGCACCAGGCGTTTCACGCCGAGGGCGAAGCGGCCACGGCAAAAGGCGCGTGGTCGCGGAAGTCGCAGATGATTCTTTCGACGAACGCTTCTCTGAACGTTCGCGACGTGGCCAAAGCCTACGGAGGCCGGCTGTGGTTTCAGCTCTATTCGTTCAGCGATTTTGAAGTGAACCGCGCGCTGCTCCGGAACGCCGAGGAGGCTGGGTGTACGGCAGTGACGGTAACGGTGGATAGCGTTGGCGGTTCTCCGCGCATCATGCAGACGCGCGGCGGCGTAAAAACGGAACAGCGCTGCCGGGCCTGCCACGGGACCACGCAGGCCGATTACTACAAGGAACACGGAAACTTCGACGGCATCGACATGGCCCGGAACGTGGGCGGCCCCGGCCGCGCTGTGACGTGGAGCGTGCTGGACCGGATCCGCGCCGCGACGAAAATGAAGGTGTTGATCAAAGGCGTCATGACGCCGGAGGACGCGGCGGAGTGCTATCGCCACGGCGCCGACGGCATCGTGGTTTCCAACCACGGCGGGCGCGCCGAGAACAGCCACTACGGAACAGTGGACGCTCTGCCGGGCATCGTAGAGGTGGTGAACGGGCGCATGCCGGTGCTGATCGACGGTGGCATCCGGCGCGGCGTGGATGTTTATAAAGCACTGGCGCTGGGCGCCACGGCTGTTTGTGTGGGCCGGCCCTACGTTTGGGGTCTGGCGGCCTTCGGGGCCGAGGGCGTGGACAAGGTGTTTTCCATGCTGCAATCGGATCTGCGCGGCATCATGCAGTCTTGCGGCGCCACCGCCATTCGCCACATTTCGCCGCTGTCCATCGAGCGAAAATAACGGACGCTTCCGTTAGCCGCGCGGGTGCAGGGGCGAGTATTGAATCATCGCATCGCGAAGAGCCAGCCGGCCGCCCGCCACCCAGCGTTCGCCGCGCGGTTCCAGATGGGCGATCATGCGGGACCGCCACTGGCGAAGCGTGGCCGAGTGCGCTGTATCCAACGCCAGGTTCGTCGACTCGGATCGATTCCGGGTGAGATCGAAGAGCTGCTCTTCGCCATCCAGCGCTTTGTAGACATACTTCCACTTGCCATCGGTAAGCGCGGTCCACTGATTGGACTTTTCATAACAGACGCCGTGCTCCAGGTCGATGAACTCCCGCCAGCCGGCGGTGCGCCCGCGAGCCAGTTCCAGCATCGACTGGCCGTCGATCGGTCTCGAAGCCGGAACGCCGGCGCCGTCCAGACAGGTGGCGAAGATGTCGCGCAGTTCGACGGGCTGATCCAGCACCTGGCCGCGCGGACCGCTCACCAAACCCTTTGGCCAGCGCATCAGCATGGGAACGCGCGCCGAGCCTTCGTAGGCGTAGGACTTTCGCCAATGGTGGTGGTCGCCCATCATGTCGCCGTGGTCCGAAGTGTACAAAATCAACGTATTTTCCAGCATTCCGCGCCGTTCCAGGGTTTCCAGAATGCGGCCGGTCTGTTCGTCGATGAAGGTGATGGAGCCGTAGTAGCCGGCGCGCGAGTTCCGAATCTCGGTCTCCGGCATGCGGCCATACCAGATGGCGTTCTCGGGACCCTCCCGCTTTTCGTAGCGGGACGCCCATCCGCCCGCGCTGGCTGCGGGGAGCTTTCGTTGCAGGTAGCGATCCATCAGCCGGTTTGGGGGATCGTAGGGACTGTGCGGCCGGGCGAACGAGACGTGCAGAAAGAAGGGCTCGGGGCGTTGATACGACTCCAGGAACCGCACGGCGGATTGACCGGTCCATGCGGTGGGATGCAGACGTTCCGGCAGCACGTAGGCCTTGGCGTTGTAGTCGTTGAACCCCACTCCGGTGGCATCCGGATCAAGGTTCGGCGCTTCGGATTGAAACCAGGAGCGGTAGTCGCTGCGAAAATCGGGGGAGCCCACGCGGCTGCTTTCGTCGAGCAGCGCCCCGTGGTAGCCATGATAGTTTCGCTGCGGCGTGTAGTGGAGCTTGCCGATGGCATAGGTGTAGTAACCGGCGTCGCGCATCGCGCGCGGCATTTCGTAGGCGTACTGTTTGGCCACCGACCCGTAGGCCAGCATCCCGTGATTCCACGGCGAAAGACCGGTGAGCAGACAGGCGCGCGCCGGTGTGCAGGTGGGCGTGGACGAGTAGGCGTTGCGGAAGCGCGCACCTTCACGTCCGATGCGATCGAGATTCGGAGTATCCACCGGCACGGTGCCGTCAAGGCCCAGGCAATCGCCGCGCTGTTGATCCGACATCAAGAACAGAATGTTGGGCTTCGACGTGGCGGCGCGCGGTTGCAGCAACGCGGGCGCGGCGAAAAATTGGCGGCGGGATGTCATGGTTCAATGTCCTCCACGATCGCTTCAATGGTGCGCGGGGCGTTCCCCTCAAAGCGGTTGTTCACAAAAATGTAGGCCGGCCGCCGGCTCCCCAACGACCGCTGAATGAGTTCGCGGAGCGCTTCACGCGATTCCGGAACCGGATCCTTCGTTTCGTTATACGGCGAAAAGGACTGCACCGCCTCCTCATAGGCGCGGCCGCGCCTTAGCAGCGCGCGCGTGACGGTGAAGCCGGCCGTGTAGGCCGCCTCGATCTTCGTCTGCGCGGGCAGGTCCGGCATGCGCGTCCAGCCGTTGAAGACGTGCGCGGTCTCATATTTCCGCAGCAGAGCGAAATATTCGGGGCAAAGATACTCGGCGTTGCGAATTTCCACCGAGTAGCGCGGACCGCGCGGCAGCGCAGCAAGGAACGGCTCCAGCGCGGCGAGAAATTCGTGGACCGAGGGAAAGGCGGATTTCGCGAACGTCCCGAACTCGAAGATGAAGACGGCGGCGCGTTTTCCGTACGGCGTCAGCGGCTCCAGGAATAGCTTGGTGAACACCTCGGGATTCAGGAAGTTCTCGTTCTCCAGGCCGGCGCGGCGTCCATAGCGCGCGTGCGTGGGCCACTTCTTCACCGTGATCTCTTCCGGCACCTTGAAGGCGAATTGCAGCGTGGCCGGGGCCGAGCCAAAGAGTTTCCTCCAATACTCGTCCGATGGAAATTGATAAAACGAAAAGTCGCCGCACACGGCGGGAAACGTCTCGCCGTACTCCTCCAGGCACGTGTCGTCGAACTTCTTCTGCGAGAACTTGCCGCGGGTGAAGTAGCGCTCCGGCGAGTAGATCTGGCCTAGCCAGCCTTCATACTTCCAGGAACTGGTGCCGATGAAGATGCCGCGTTCCGCCAGACGTTTCAGTTTCGCGGCCAGCGGCCGGGGTTCCTCAAACAGTGAAAGATTCGGCATGTCACCAGGCGCGGGCCGCGCGATAGCCGTATGGATCGGCGCCGGCCTCAATCGATCCGGCCGGTACGTAGCGGATCATCGTCGGCGCGGAACCGCTCGACCAGCGCGAACGTGTTGAAGTCTGATGGCCGCGGTTGGTCAGGTCGTTTAGGACGCTGGCCGGAGTGCGATCGTCGACCATCAGATCGCCGGGGCTCATCGCGTGGTTGTCGAAGCTGGAGACCATGTGGCGCGTCTGAAAACGCGGGGCCTCCAGGGCCATTTGGGCGTTCATGCCAAACTCCACCACGTTGAGAAAAAGCTGCAGCAACGCCTGGTCCTGATTATCCCCGCCCGGCGTGGAGAGCGCCAGCAGCGGCTTGCCGCGATGCGTCACCAGCGTGGGGCTCAACGTCACCCGCGGGCGTTTGCCGCCGGCGAGTTCGTTGGGATGCCCTTCGACGAGAAGGAAACTCTGCGCGCGCTGCGTGAGCGGGATGCCCGTGTCGCCGGCGATGACCGACGGCAGCCAGGCGCCGGACGGCGTGGCGCTAAACATCAGCCCGCCGGCGTCGGCGGCGTTGATGCACGTCGTGTCGCGGGCCATTAGCGCATCGTCGATCTTGATCCGCACGATCTCCGACTGGGCCGGATGCAGCCCGCGCTCGCCGTCGATCAGGCCCGGGAGAAACTCCAGGGAAGCGTTGTCGCGAATCGACCCGCGGCGCTCCTCGCCATAGGCCTTCGAAAGCAGCCGCTCCATGGGCAGCTTGTTGAACAATGGGTCCCCATAATAGGTATCCCGGTCGGCGTAAGCGAGCTTCATCGCCTCGGTCACCGTGTGGACGTAGCGGCCGGAATTGTGTTGCATGGCGCCAAGATCGTAGCCCTCCAGGATGTTCAAGGCTTCGATCAGCGCCGGCCCTTGGCTCCAGAAGCCGCCCTTGTGGACGGTGTAGCCGCGGTAGGTGGTGGAGACGGCTTCCTCCGGCTGCAAGCGGAACGCGGCCATATCGTCATATCGCAGCAGCCCGCCGTTTGACCTCGAAAACGCGTCGATCTTGCGAGCGACGTCGCCGCGATAGAAGTAGTCGCGCACGGCGTCGATCGCGGCTTGGCGCGAAGCGCCGCCCTTCAGCACCCGCATCTCTTCGGCGGCCATCGCGCGAAGCGTACGGGCCAGGTCGGGCTGACGGAAGATCATGCCCGGCGTGAGCGCCTCACCTTCGCCCATGTAAAATCGCTTCGACGTGGGCCATAGTTCGAAGAAGCGGCGCGAACGCATGATCGAACCGGAACGCTGCTCGTCGAGCGGAGTACCATCGGCCAGATCGATGGCCGGCTGAATGACTTCCCCGAACGATTTGGCGCCGTACTCGCGCAGCGCCACAAGGCCCGCTTCCACCATTCCCGGAACAAGCGCGGGCATCAGCCCCGCCACCGGCACCATTCCTTTCAATCCATTCGGCTCCAGGTTCTGCACTTCGCCCGGCAGCATCTTTCGGGAGCGAAAGTACTCAGCCGTAGCGGATTTCGGCATCGTGCCCACGCCGGCGATGGAGACGACCTGCCCGTTGTTCGTGCGAATGAGAATTGGCGCTTCGCCGCCGAAGCCGAAGTGAGAGTATTCGACAACCGACGCGGCGAACATCGCGGCCACGCCCGCATCCACAGCGTTGCCGCCAAGAAAATAGAGCCGCATGCCGGCATCGGCCGCCGAATCGGTTCCAGCGGTCACCGCGGCCTTGGTGCCGCGTGCCGCGTACCGCGCGGGGCGCTCCTGGGACCGGCGCTGCCCGAGCAGTCCGCCGGCGATGAGTAGGGCGCCAACCGCGCCGGCCGCAACCGCGATTCTGCTTGTCATATAAAGTCTGCCTCATTATAATTGGGTCGATTCCGTTCATGGTTAAGCTTCTTGTTTACGGCCTCGCGGCCACGGCCCTGGCGGCTGAAACCACCGGCGAGCGCTGGTGGGCGCATGTCCAGTTTCTGGCCGACGACCGGCTGGAGGGCCGGAACGCCGGCTCGGCGGGTCATGAGGAGGCCGCGCGATACGTTGCCGATCAGTTTCGACTCCTCGGCCTGTCGCCGGGCGCTGGCGGGCAATGGTTACAGCAGGTGCCCTTCGTCACCCGGCAGGTGGACGAAACGGCGTCGTCTCTTGAACTGGTGATACAGGGAAAGGCCCGCCCGCTTACGCTCGGCAAAGAGGCGTACTTCGCAATGCGCGCGAACTATCAGCCGGCCACACGGGCCTCGCTGGTGTTTGCCGGTCAGGGACTCGTGGTCCCGGAGATGAATCATGACGACCTGAAGGGCCTGGACCTGAAAGGCAAGGTAGCCGTTATCCTCACTGGGGCGCCGTCCCATTGGCCGGGGGCGCTGGCGGCCCATGTGCAGAACAACGAAGTCCGCTGGGCCGCATTCCGAAAGGCCGGCGCGATCGGCCTGATTTCGATTCCCAAGGTCCAAACAACTCCGTGGGTGCGTTCGTCGGCCGCTCGATTGCAGGCGCAGATGTCGGCGGTGATTCCGGGCTCCGGCGCGGAGAGCGGCCCGCAGTTGAGCGTTACCTTCAACCCGGATCATGCGGCACTGCTGTTCGAAGGCACGGGCCATACGTTTCAGGAAGTACTCGGGCTTTCGAACGAGAATCGGCCGCTGCCGCGCTTCGAACTAAAGAAGGAGATCGCCGCCAAAGTCGCGGTGAAGCGCGGCGAGTTGACCTCGCCGAACGTCGTGGCGATACTGCCCGGAACCGGCAAGGAGTCGGTGGTTGTATCGGCGCACCTGGACCACATCGGAAAAACGGTTTCGTTCGCCGGCGACGGCATCTTCAACGGCGCCATTGACAACGCGTCCGGAGTGGCCGCGATGATCGAAGTGGCGCGCCTGCTGAAGAAAAAGCCCCGGCGGCGGTCCATCGTATTCGTCGCACTGACCGGCGAGGAGAAGGGTCTGCAAGGGTCGCGGTACTTCGCCGCCACATCCGCCAGGAATGTCGTCGCCGCCTGCAACATGGACATGTTCATGCCGTTGCATGAGCTGAAGGCACTGACGTTTTTGGGCGGCGAGGAGTCAACGCTGGGTGACTGGGCGGCCGAAACGGCCGGCGAATTCGGTCTGCAGGTTATACCCGATCCCGCGCCGGAACAGCGGCGCTTCACGCGCAGCGATCAGTATAGTTTCGTCCGGCAGGGCATTCCGGCGTTGAACTTCAAGTTCGGCTACACCAAGGGAAGCAAGGAGGAAGCCGTGCAGGCGGAGTGGCTGAAGACCCGCTATCACGCCGTAGGCGACGACCTGGCGCAGCCCGTGAACATCGAGGGTGCCGGACGCTTCACCGAATTTCTGGCGGCGCTAGTCGACAAGACATCCACCCGCAAGGCCCGTCCCGTATGGAAAAGAGACAGCTTCTTCCGGCGCTTTAAGAAGTAAGCGCGTATAATCATCCAACGGTATTTTATGAACTTGCCCTTGACTCCCATTCGATTTGTCTATCGTGCCGCCGGGGTGTTTTCGACGAAGGTGGGCATCATCTGCGGCCAGAAGACCTTCACCTACGCTGAGTTCGGGGAGCGTTGCGAGCGGCTGGCGGCCGGCCTGCGGGCGCTGGGCGTGGTGGCGGGCGACCGCGTGGCCTACTTGAGCTTCAACACGCATCAACTGCTGGAGGGTTACTACGGCGTGGTCATGGCGGGCGCCATCGTCATGCCCATCAACGTCCGGCTCTCGATTTCTGAGTTGACCGTGGTTCTGAATCACTCCGGCGCGCGCGTGCTGCTATTCGAGAACGACTTCGCCGCCACGGTCGATCAGCTCAAACCGGCGTGCCCGTCGATCGAACACTACGTCACGCTGGACGCGGCCCACCCGGCCGCGTCGATGACCAGCGCCGAGTTGGTGGACGGCGCGCAACCGGACCGCGTCGATTGGACCCGCGTTGACGAGAACGCGATCGCGGAACTTTTCTATACCTCCGGCTCCACGGGCTCGCCGAAGGGCGTGGCGCTAACGCACCGGAACCTCTACCTGCACGCGCTGTACGTGGCCACCATCATGTCGGATCCGAACAACATGGTGGACCTGCACACCATCCCGCTGTTCCATGCCAACGGCTGGGGCCGGCCGCAGACCTCCACCTTTCTCGGCGTGAAGCAGGTGATGGTTCGCCGGTTTGAGCCGGTCAGCGTTTTAAAGATGATCGCCGAACACAAGGCCACCGACATGAGCCTGGTCCCGACAATGGCAAATGCGATCCTCGCCTGCCCGGAACTGGGACGCCACGATTCGTCGAGCCTCAGCCGGATCCTGCTGGGCGGCGCGGCCTCCAGCCCCACGCTCGTCGAGCGGCTGGAAAAGGCCTTCGGCTGCACGGTGGCCAGCGGCTATGGACTCTCCGAAACGTCCCCGGTCCTGACAACTGCGTTGCCCAAGCCGGGCGTGGCATATAAGAACGACGAGGATCGCTGGCAGCGGCAAGCGCTGACCGGCTGGCCGATTCCCGGCGTGGAAGTTCGCGTCGTCGATCCGAACGGTGTCGACGTTCCGCGCGACAACGAGTCGATTGGCGAGATCATCGCCCGCTCGGACAACGTTATGGAAGGCTACTTTCGCGAGCCGGAAGCCACGGCGGCGGTCATCCGCAGCGGCTGGTTCCACACGGGTGACATGGCGGTTTGGGACGCCGATGGTTTCATGAAGATCGTCGACCGCAAGAAGGAGATCATCATCTCCGGCGGCGAAAATATCTCGTCGATCGAAGTGGAGAAGGCGATCTACGCCAACGACGCGATTCTGGAATGCGCCGTCGTGGCCGCGCCCGACGATAAATGGGGCGAGGTACCGGTGGCGATTGTGGTCTGCAAGGACGGCCGCTCGATCACCGAAGAGGAGATGCTCGCGTTCCTGGGAGAGCGGCTGGGCCGGTTCAAATTGCCGAGGAGAGTGGTGATCGAACTCGAAGCGTTGCCGAAGACGGGCACGGGCAAGATCCGCAAGAATATCCTGCGGGAGCGCTTCTGGGCCGGCCGCGAAAAGCGGATTCAAGGGTAACCGCGCGGCCATCCGCGATACACTCCAATCAATGCGCCAGCGTCTGCTCAATGCGCTCGCCGCCGTTACGCTGCTGGTTCTAGTCGGGCTGGTCGTGTGGCAGGGCTCATTCAACATGGGCAAGCTCGGCCCGGCGAATATCGCGCAGGTCTATCTGTATTGGGCGATGTCGACGCTCGTGTTCCTGCTCATGGTCACGATGGCGTTCATGCTCTTCCGCCTGATGGTGAAGCTTTACATGGAGCGCAGCCGGGAGCAGCAGGGGTCGCACATCAAGACCAAGCTGGTCGTCGGGGCGCTGCTGCTCAGCTTCCTTCCCGTCGTGTTCATGGTGCTGTGGAGCTATTCGGTTCTGAACCTCAACCTGAAGTCGTGGTTCTCCCGGCCTGCGGAGAATGTGAAGCTCGCGCTGACCGGCGTCGGTGTCTCGCTCGGCCGCGAGACGGAACTGCGTTCCAAGGCGCAAGCCAATTGGCTTGCGTCGCTGCCGTCCATCAACGCCTTCGCGTCCGGGACCGAAACCAACACCGATCCGTTTGAAAACTTGTGCGAGGCCAACGATATCGTCGAGGTGTACATCGACGCGCCGGGCCGCGGAAGGCTCTCCGTCTGTTCCTGGAACGCGCGGAACCGGTCGAACTCCGCCAGGCGGATCGTCCAACGCGTGAAGCTGGCCGGCGGACCCGTCCTGGTGATTACGACGCACCCGCCCGTCGACTTGGAAGCGAAGGAACGCGACATCTCTCAATACGTCGCCGAGTATAACCAACTCGGCATGGATCGCCAGGAGACACGCCGCTTCTACCTCACCTACCTGGCGCTTATCACGTTCTTCATCCTCTTTGTGGCCGCCTGGGTCGCGCTCTACCTGGCGCGCCAGATCACCACACCTATCGTCGCGCTTCTGGAAGCCGCGCGCGAAGTCCGCAAGGGCAACCTGCGCCATCGGGTGCAGGTGGGCGCTATCGATGAGTTGGCTACGCTGGTCCGCCAGTTCAATGAGATGACGCAGGACCTGGAATCGTCCAGCAAGGAGCTGGAGGCCCGGCGCCGGTTTACTGAAACGATTCTGGAGTCGATTCCGACGGGCGTCATCTCCATCGCCAAGGACGGCCGGATGCAAACGGTGAATCGCGCCCTTCTGGCCATGTTCGGCGAAGAGCGTGTAAAGAGAGCCGCCCGCCTGGAGGACCTGTTCTCCGCCGAGGATTCGACCGAGCTTCGCTATCTGATGAACCGCGCCCGCCGCACCGGTGTGGCCGGCCGCCAGCTTGACCTCACCGAGGGCCGCAAGACGCTGCACCTGTCTGTAACCGTGGCGCCGATCGACGAGCGGGCCACAAGCGGGTTCGTCATCGTGCTGGAAGATACGTCGGAACTATTGCGGGCGCAAAAGTCCGCGGCGTGGCATGAGGTGGCGCGGCGCATCGCGCACGAAATCAAGAACCCTCTCACGCCCATCTCGCTCAGCGCGGAACGGATCGCACGGCAACTGGAACGAAGCGCCTCCACGCCGGAATTCGCGCGCATCGTGCGGGATTGCACGCGCATCATCCAGGACGAAGTGCACAGTGTGAAGTCGCTGGTCGACGAGTTCTCGCAGTTCGCCCGCTTCCCAGCCGCCCAGCCGGTGCCCAGCGACTTGAATGAGGTTGTCGAGTCCGCGCTCGCCGTCTTCGCCGGGCGGCTGGAGGGCGTGACGATCTACAAGGCGTTGTCCCCGGATCTGCCCGCGGTCAATGTGGATCGCGAACAGTTCAAGCGGGTTATCGTCAACCTGATCGATAACGCCGCCGAAGCCATGCAGAACGTCCCCTGGCGTCACCTCACGCTCAAGACGCAGGCGCCCACGCCAGAGGCGGTCGAGATTGTCGTCGCCGATTCCGGCATCGGCATCACGCCGGAAGATCGCGAGAAGCTCTTTCTACCTTACTTTTCGACCAAGGGCCGCGGAACCGGCCTGGGGCTGGCGATTGTGGCCCACATTTTGACCGAACACGCCGCTCAGATACGCGTGGAAGATAACCACCCGTCCGGCGCGCGATTTACAATCGAGATTCCGGCCATTGTGCAGGTGGCCGTGAAAGCATGAAGGCACATCGCCTATTAATCGTCGACGACGAACCGGGTATACGAACTTCGCTGGGCGCCGTGCTGGAAGACGAGGGCTTCGAAGTGGAGTCCGTGGAAAGCGGCGAGCTCGCGCTGGCGCGGCTGGACCAACAGGCGTTCGAATGCATACTGCTCGACGTATGGCTGCCCGGAATCGACGGCATGGAAATCCTCAATCGCGTGCAGGAACGCGCGGAGGACGAGCGTCCGGCGGTCGTCATGATCTCCGGCCACGGGACCATTGAAACCGCCATCCGCGCCACGCGTCTCGGCGCTTTCGACTTCATTGAAAAGCCGCTGACGATCGACAAGGTGACTCATGTCGTCAAAAACGCCATTGAGCAGCGCCGGCTGAGCCTGCAAGTGGCGCGCCTGGGCCAGGAGCACGCCGAAGCCTACGCCATCATTGGCGATAGCGTCCCGATGAAGGCGCTGCGGCAGCAACTGCGTTTGATGGCGCCGACGAATGGCCGCGTGCTGATCTACGGCGAGTCCGGCACCGGCAAGGAACTGGTGGCACGCGCCATCCACGCACTGAGCCAGCGCGCGAACGAAGCCTTCGTGGAAGTGAACTGCGCCGCGATCCCGGACGGCCTGATTGAGAGCGAACTCTTCGGCCATCGCAAGGGAGCCTTCCCCGCCGCGCATGAGGACAAAATCGGCAAGCTGCAAAAGGCCGACGGAGGCACCCTGTTCCTCGACGAAGTCGGCGACATGAGCCTGAAGACCCAGGCCAAAGTGCTGCGGGCCTTGGAGGAGCAGCGGTTCGAGCCACTCGGCGCCGCCGAATCGTCGAAGGTCGACACACGCGTGGTGGCTTCCACAAACAAGAATCTGGAAGAGGAGATCGAACGCGGCAATTTTCGCGAGGATTTGTTCTATCGCCTCAATGTCATCCCGTTTTCCGTGCCGCCGCTGCGGGATCGCCGCGAGGACATTCCGCTGCTGTCCGAGCACTTTACCCGCGAGTTTACCGCCGCCTACGGGCGCAAGCACAAGGCGTTTTCCGCCGAGGCGCTGAAAGTACTTCGCGACTACCATTGGCCGGGCAACGTCCGCGAACTGCGCAATCTCATCGAGCGCATCGTCATTATGAATTCACAGGTGCGCATTGACGCGCGCCATATTCCTATCAACCCGGCCCGCCGCTCGGTCTTCGATGCGGAGATGCCGCGGTTCTCGTCTCTTCAGGAGGTGCGCGAAGCCGCCGAACGGGACTATATTCAAATTAAGCTCGAGGAGGCTCGTGGAAATATCAGCCGCGCCGCCGAACTCCTGGGGCTCGAGCGCAGCCATCTGTACAAGAAGATGCGCGCGCTCGGTATCTTGACCGGAAAAGAAGACGGCACGGCGAAGGAAGAAAAACTATGAAACCACTCGCAGTCCTCCTGTTCTCCGCGGTAGCCGCCCTTGCGCAGCCGTCCGTGACCGGAGCGCTCAACACCGCCAGTTATGCGGTTCGCGGATTACCCGGCAGCGGCTTGGCCCAGGGCGGCATGATCGCCATCTTCGGCCGCAACATCGGCCCGGCGTCTCTCGTCCAGACCTCGGCGTTTCCAATTCCAACCAATCTGGGCGGAACCTCCGCGCGTATTACCGTGAACGGCCAGAACTTCGATCTGTTCATTGTCTTCACCCTAGCGACGCAAGTGGCGGCGATCGTGCCGTCCAACACGCTCACCGGTAACGGAACGTTGACGGTGACCTACAACGGGCAGACCAGCGCCTCAATTCCGGTCGAAATCGTACAGAGCCAGCTTGGCATCTTCACCATCAACCAGGCGGGCTCCGGTCCAGCCGTAGTCCAGAACGTAAACTCCGAATCGGACCGCCCCGTGAACAGTATCTTGAACTCGGCGCGGCCGAATCAGGCGATGATCCTCTGGGGTACCGGGCTGGGCCCCATTCAAGGCTCCGACGCACAGGCCCCGCCCGTTGGCGACCTGAACCAGCCGATTGAAGTCCTCGTCGGCGGCCGCCGCGCCAATGTGCTGTACAAGGGCCGTTCCGGCTGCTGCTCGGGCGTCGATCAGATCGTCTTCGAGGTACCGGGCGGAATCCAGGGCTGCTACGTGCCGTTGTCCGTAAAGAACGGCAACCGCGTGTCCAACTACACTTCCATTTCCGTCGCGCCTGCCGGCGGCCGCTGCTCCGATCCATTTGGCTATACCGATGCCGAGCTGAGCGCCGCCGAAGCGAACGGCCGGCTGCGTCTGGGCACGCTGTCCCTGTCCCGCATCGCATCGAAGATCTCGGTCGCTGGATTTACCGCCGATACCACTGCGGATGCTGCGGGCGGCGCGTTCCTGGAGTTCACGCCGACACAACTTGTCGCCTCTCGCGGACCCGGCGGCAACGCCGTGACCGTTGGCGCTTGCACGCTGTTCACCTACCAGGGCCAGTCAGCGTCAACAACGGATCCGGTGCAGCCCAAGCTCCTGGATGCCGGCCCTGCGGTCAATTTGTCCGGCCCTAAGGGAGCGAAACGGATCGCCCGGGATCAGAGCGGCTTTTATTCTGCGATCCTCGCCAGCTCGACCGTAATTTCCGGGCTGCCCCCAGGAATCCCCGGGATCCCCGGCCTTCCCGGCGGCAACGACCCGCCCTATCTCGACGCTGGTGCTTACACTGCTGAAAACGGCTCGGGCGGTGCTGATGTAGGAGGTTTCCGGACCCAATTGACGATTCCAGGCAACTTCCGCTGGACCAATCAAGACGCAATCGCGTCTATCGACCGGGGCTCCGACTTGAGTGTCACCTGGACCGGCGCCGGATCGAACGACTATGTCTCCGTCTCCGGTTTTTCAACAGACACGAATCTCCGGGTCGGCGCCTCGTTCGTCTGCCTGGAACGCGGCAATGCGGGTAGACTGACCGTTCCTTCCGCCATCCTGCTGGGGCTGCCCGTTAGCACCAGTATCCAGGGTTCGCCCAGCGGTCTTCTTTCGGTCGGCACGACATCGGAGCCGGTGCGGTTTAACGCCTCCGGACTGGATGCGGGATTTTTCACCCAGACGAACTCCGTCTCCAAGACAGTCAACGTCCGCTAAGAATTCGCACCAGACCGAATGCCATTTACCTTTCAAGAGCTCCAGCTCCCTGGAGTCGTTCTATGCACTCCGCGTGTGTTCGCCGACAACCGCGGATTCTTCCTCGAAACGTACAAACGCTCGGATTTCGTTAAAGCCGGAATCAACGAGCAATTCGTGCAGGAGAACCATTCGTTCTCGACGGCAAGAGTGGTCCGCGGCCTCCACTACCAGCGGCCGCCTCGGGCGCAGGGCAAACTCGTTCGCGTGATCCAGGGCGCCGTTTGGGACGTGGCCGTCGACCTTCGCCGCGACGCGCCCACCTTCGGCCAATGGGTCGCCGCCGAACTGTCCGATGCGAACCACCAGCTTCTTTACGTACCGCCGTGGTGCGCGCACGGCTTCTGCGTCCTCAGCGAGACCGCGCACGTCATCTACAAGGTCACCGAAGAGTACTCGCCGGAGCACGAGGGCGGGATCGCCTGGAACAGTCCCGACATCGCCATCCCCTGGCCGGAACCGGACCCGGGCCTGTCTGATCGCGATCAGAAGTGGCCCACGTTTACGGAGGCGGTCCGGCGGCTATAACCGGTCGGCCTGGCCCACGGGCTGTGTCCGCAATGACGCCCGCATCTCGCCGGCGATAGCCGGGAACTCCGCCGCCTTACTGCGCTCCTCGGAAGGGTCGTCGAAGATCCGGAACAAAAACTCACCGTTCTGCGTCACGTACTTCCACTCGCCCCGGAACAGGTGGCCGAAGCCCAGTCCATCGCGCACGTACCGCAACAGGTTCACGCCGTCCAGCGGCACGTCCTGCGCAAGCGGGAACCTCAGACCGTCTCCGCTCGCCGGCAGCCAATCCTTGACGGTGATCAGGCGATCAAAAAACCAGCCACCCTCCAGCCCCTTGACGACAGTCCGTCCAGGTTCGGAGTCCGTACCTCCGGGTTCTGGTATCCAACGCCGCCGCCCGCCACAATCTGCAAACATTTTCGCCGCTCCATCCGCATGGTCCGATCCTACGGGCGTTTGCCGTCGGCGCACTGTTGAGTGTTCGTCAGGGTAGCGGCCGCACTTCGGTTTGCAATGCGCCGGTCAGGCCTCTCGCGCGTCTACTTCCAATTCGCTCGGCGCTTCGATTGTTTCTGATAATCTGAAGACGACGGTCCGGATACTCAGAAGGATTCCGCCGTCCGCAATCCTCGTAATTGAGGGAGAAACATCATGTCCCCTATTGCACACCGCACGATGCCGAATAGTTCGCTGGCCGCCGCCTAAGTAAAGACGGCTGCACACCGGGCATTCGCCCATCGTCTCAGACACAACGGTAAATAGTCTTCCGTGCCATCCCGGCGCGTGAGGGACCTGTGTGCGAACCAATAGGGGAACAATTTGAGACAGCATACTCGTGGCCGCAAAGGCCCACGATTTTCAGATCCGGAGTTCGTCGAAGCTCTAAACCAGGAACCGTCAAATCACTCGTCTTCCGGCCGGCAGGCCGAACGGAAGGCCCAGCAGTTCTGCCGCCAGGTGCAGCGCGCGCTGAATCTCGCGCTCGCGGGCCGAGTTGGCACCGACAATCTCTTCGTCGAGGAAGTCCATCCGGCCCCGGACTGCGGGCACCTTCTGGTGCACTTGGCTATTCCACCAGGCGTGTCCGTCGCCGACACGCTGGCAGCGCTCGGACGGCAGGCGCCCGCGCTCCGTTCGGAGGTCGCCGCGGCGATAAGCCGGAAGCGTGCGCCGGAGCTGTTTTTCGCCCCGGCGTATTAGGACGGGGCCTACGATGAGTGAATCGTCCCTGCCCACAATGCAGACGTGGCTCGCGGCGCCGATGGGACGCGAAGTCTCGGAGGCGCTGGAGCGTCTGCGCCGCGCTCCCGATATTCAGCGGATCGCCGTTATGCCGGATGTCCATCTGGCCTCCGGCGTTTGCATCGGCGTGGTCGCCGCCACGTCGCACTTGGTCTATCCGCAAGCTGTCGGAGGCGACATTGGCTGCGGCATGCTTGCCGTCGCTCTCAATGTTGACGCAAGCGCTCTCCGCGCCCCCGCGGTAGAGGGCCAAGTCCTGGCCGAGCTTGGCCAGGCGGTACCGGCCCGCAGGCGGAACCGGCGGCGCATCGTGCCCCGGCCCGAGTGCGTTGCGAACGACAGACTCAGCCATCCGGTCCTGGAGTCCGTCCGCCGGAAGGAGGGCGAGACCGAATTCGCAACGCTCGGAAGTGGCAATCATTTCGTGGAGATCCAGGCAGGCGAGGACGCCCGCCTGTGGTTGATGGTGCATAGCGGGTCGCGAGCCCTCGGGCAAGCTATTCGAAACCATCATCTGGCGCGCGCGCGGCCTGTGGACAACCAGCTTCGCGCGCTGGACGCGGACACCGCCGAAGGCAAGGACTATCTTCACGATGCGTCCTGCGCCCGGCGTTTCGCCGATGCGTCGAGGCGGGCCATGGCCACCGAGGTTGGCCGCGTTCTGGACCGGAGGCTCGGCGCGCAAATCGACTGGGACACGGTCATCACAACCGATCACAACCACGTCTCGCGCGAACATCACGGCGGACAGGACTTCTGGGTGCATCGAAAGGGCGCGATGCCGGCCCGGCTCGGCGAAGCCGGAGTCCTGCCAGGCTCGATGGGCACTCTGAGCTTCCATGTCGAGGGCCGGGGCTGCGAAGCGGCGTTGTGCTCCAGCGCGCACGGCGCGGGCCGGGTGCTCAGCCGGACCGCGGCCCGGCATCAGGTAACCGAACGGGACTTCCATCGCCAAATGGCGGGCATCTGGTTCGACTCCCGCAAAGCGGACGGCCTCCGCGACGAAGCGCCGTCGGCATACAAGGACATCCGCGCCGTGCTGCGAGCGCAGAAAGACATGGTGAAAGTCACGCGCACTCTGCGGCCCGTGCTCAACTACAAAGGCCTGTAACAAAACTGGCTTCTCAGAGTCAGGCGGGGAACGGCCGGATCCGAAAGGGGGCCTTTTCCCGCCCTCGATGAACCGCTCTCAGCGTGAGCCGCGGTTCATCCCCGAAACTCACCAGAAGCGTGAAACCGCCCGCGGGGCCGCTGCAGTCGCCCTCCTCCGCCGCCGGGAAGCGATCTCAAATACGCCATCGCCCCGTCTCATGTAAACTGGCCCGGATGAAGGCCGTTCGCGAGCGATAAGGAATGAACCAGCTTTCCCGGCGCAGTCTGCTAGGCGCACTCCCACTGGCCGCCATCGGCAAGGATGCCTTCTACCGAATCGCGAACGTAAAAGGACGCCAATGTCTGCTGGACCCGGCGGGCCGGCCCTTCTTCTCGATCGGCATGAACCACATCGATTCGGCCCCTTTGCGTTCGGACGACACCTGGCGCCGGGAGTTCGGCGACGATGCCCAACGCTGGCTGAAGACCGTCCGTGCCGACCTGCTGGCGTGGGGCTTCAACTCCGTCGGGTGGGTGCAAGAGTATGTGTCGATCAGTGACCAGCACCACCGCCATTCGCGCAGCTTCACCGCGGAGGAGTACCGCGGGCTGAACATGCCGTATGGGCACCTGCTGCCATTTATCGAGTCGCACCAGTGGGAGATCGAGACCCGCCTTCCGAAGCTCGACAGCCCAGGCTTCGTCGAGTGGTGCGACTATGTCGCGCGCGATCAATGCGTCCGCTTCCGCGACGATCCAAACCTGATCGGCTACTTCTACACGGACTGCCCCGTATGGGTACATACCAGGCCGGAGAACGCCTGGCGAGGCGCTTTGTTCGACGCCAGGGAGTTAGAAACGGCCACCGGCCGCGCCGAGCTCCAGCGCCTCGCAACGCACTACTACCGGACGTTGCACCAGGCCGTCCGCCGCTACGATCCAAACCACCTGATCCTGGGCGACCGCTATGAGGCCCGCGCGCCGCTGCCCGAAGAAGTCGTGCGCGCCGCGCTGCCCTTCGTCGACATATTGAGCTTTCAGTGCTTCGCGCCGCCGGCTGAGTTGAGCGCCACGCTCCAGCGTTGGGCGAGCTTCTCATCCAAGCCGGTGCTGCTGGCCGATGCGGCACACTGGGCCAAGCCGTACGCGCCCTCCTGGCCACCGCCCGAAGACCGCCGGCACGATCCGGCGCTGTATGCGCAGGCGCTCAACAGCGCGCTTGACCTGCCCGCCTGCGTTGGCTATCACCTGTGCGGGGCCTACCTGAAGAACAACGCCCGCCGCTACGGCTTCCGCGACGCGCGGAACCGCCTGGAGCCATACGTGCCGGCCATGGTTCGCGCCAACCAAGCCGCGCTGTCCCGCTTCCGCAGAGAAATCGCCTGATCGGCGAGCAGGGCGCCTCGAAGAAAATCTGACGGACTGTATTCGTTCGATTACACCCAGTGGGTGGTCACGATCAAATCACCGCCTCAATTCACCGTTTGGCTCGACGGCTTCGCGGAGGAGAGGGTACGCGACGTGGCGGTAGCGCGCATCCAACGGCTGGAACTCGGTTGAATGGGGGATCGGAAGCCGGTTGGAGCGGGCATTTTCGAGTAGCGCATTTACGCTGGGGCTGGCTGCGGTATCAGGCGATCGCCGCTTATTTGGCGGATCTCCTGTCTGCCAGCGATGCCGGGCCGCTTGCCGTTGCGGTGGGCGGCATGGGCTCGTGTTCGCAGCATGACGGAGACCGCGAAGTCCGCGGGAACTACACGAGCGGCTCCCTATAGGCATTGCGCCCTGGAAGCGAGCCGCGCCTTCTCGAGGACCCAGCTCGCCGGCCATTGGGGACTGGCTGGATTTTGCCTGCGCACTTGTCAGGGTCGTGCCCGTTCAAAGCGTCTTCAGGAACGCAATCAAGGCGGCCTTGTCTTGTGGCTTGAGCCGTAGGCCATACTCATGTCCCGGCACCGCCCGTGTCGGAGTCATGCCCCGATAGCCGGTCGGTACATAGTCAGCCTTCAGTCGCTTCTCGTCAAACCAATCTTCGAGCGTAGCGACCGATCCTGAGTGCTCAAAGGGGCCGCGATACCAGACTCCCCGGAGCGAAGGCACGCGATAGTACCCCGTTCCTCGACGCGTCTGCATCGCCAGTTCCGGATCGGTCCCCACCGGCACATCGAGCACGTCATAGGTTGTGCGATGCTCCGCCGGCACCTTGAATCCTCTGGCCGGGGTCAACTTGTTGTTCGTATACAGCGGCGCCGGATGGCAGAGTGGACACCCCTGGCTGGCAAACACCTTTTTGCCCAGCTTTGCCTTTGCGTCGTTCGGATTTTGATTCTTGGGCGGCTGCAGTGAGTAGATGTACAGCGCAAGTGCATACAAGTTGGTGTCGCTCGATCGTAATTCGGTTTCTGGCGGTGGCAACTCGTCCGACTGTGAGGAATGAATGATGCTGATCGGGCGGAAATCCCCATACAGCGTCAACTCGTCCACGAAGCCATTGATCGCCGCGTATCGCATGATGTCTTCGAGCGAGCGATGAAGCTGGAGCCCGGTATTGTCGAGATACTTCCGGCCGGCGATGCCAATCAGATCCGGTGGATGCGCCGGCGCTCTCAGGGAAGTGCCCTGCCGCGCTCCAACTCCATGAGGGATACTCGCCAGATGCCTCGCGACATCCTCCAACGTCATGGCGGAGAAATCGTCCAACGGGTTGGGTTTAATCCATGGCGCGCCGAAGAACAGTTTTAAGAGCCCGGCGGCCGGCTCGGAGGTTTTGCCTTCTTTCCGGATCTGGTACGCCCAATGCTTGCCGAACGCGATCGAGCCTGCGGCGCCCCAGATCACCTGGCCATCATCCATCACACGGCTGTGGCAACTGGCACACGAGTCAAACGTAACCTCGACCTTGCCTTTCTGGCGAATCACATAGCGATAGTAAGGCAAGGTGCCGTCTTTGCCCAGCTTGGCCTCAGTAGCCGTCCACCATTCTGGATTGCGAACCTGAGTAAAAGAGAAGTTGGTTGAAGTAAAGGCGTTGGCGGAATGAAAAACTTGTTCTCCAGCACGAATCCAGTCGGCCTTGGTCTTCAGCTTCGCGACATCGAAGGCAAGTTCCGGTTCGAGAGTCTTTAAACGCTCAAAATAGCCGGCGGGCTCGCGACCCGGAGGATAAATCGGATACGTTTTCCAGACTTTCCGCTCGGGAATCCTGTAGTAGTAATCCGCTGGAACATGCTTGGGCTTCAGGCCCGAGGCAAGTGGAAGTTCCAGCGCCTCCATGACCTTGTCATCCCAGATCTTGCGAATCTCAGGCCGGAATTCCTGACTGAACGCGCAGGCAGCCAAGCATAGCCAAAGGATCCACTTCATGCCGGGATTTTAGCACCGGTTCTGATCTTCCCTCCATCACGGCACAGGATACGCTTCGGCGTTCGTTTCTATGCGGGCCTCGACCAGACCAATGAATAGCGGCTGAAGAAATGCCTTCTGTACCGAACTCCGGGAAGCACAGTGCCCGCGAGTTGCTTCACCTGCCGATAGGTCAGGGGCGGTGGCCACACCGTCGGCGCGGAATGCTCCCAGTACCGGCCCATCATCTTCGCTCCAAAACGCACGCAGTGTGGAAGAACCTCCAGGGGCAAGTCCCGCCAGTCGTTAGCCGCAAGTCCAACAACCGCGACAACCCCTCCAGGCCGCATCAGCTCTGAGAATCGAATGAGACCGGCTCTAGCATCAAAGTGGTGAAGCGACGCCACGGAAACGACCGCGTCAAACAGTCGATTTCCTCCGGGAGCGGGCGCGAACAGATCCGCCTGCACCCAATCTATCGACAGACCTGCATGCCGCGATTTGGCGCGCGCAAGGACATCGGCGTCGATGTCCAGTGCCACCACGCCAGGCACGCCGGCCCGCGCCAATTCGGCGGAGAGCATCCCGTCTCCACAACCTGCATCCAGAACACTCATCGTGCCCTTGGGGAGAGCGTTCAATAGAAAAGAATGGTAGTGGATGTTTCCATTCCAGGGCCTTGCGGACTCATTTCGGTTTTGCTGAGCTATCGGCAATCAGGCTGTCTCGAAAAAGGTCTTTGCCGGAGGATGCTCAACAACGTGCCTCTTCGTGCCTCTCCATGATACTGTGGCTTCCGCGCTGACGCACCGGTACGAAATCATGCGCTTCCGGAGTCCTCCCGATTTCCGGACCCGAAGTCGGCCAAACAGGTAACTCGACCTGCATGAAGAAGACTTCGCACTTGAATCGGCGGGAGACCTCTGAAGGACGTGAGGTCTCGCAGGGAAGCGTAAGAGCCTCGAAAAGTCCAGGCTGCGGCTCTTCAATCCCCGTAGGAGGCCAATCTGGCGTTATGCCGGCAACTGCTCCAGGCCGGGTCGGCGCCTTCGGTGCCGGCATCTCAGCGAAACAAGACGGTGCGGGACCGTTTATTGGCGCCGGCGCTGCGTTGTCCGAAGTGTTAAACGGGCATCCTGGTGCGAGTCTTGTTTCTGCCCTCGACAACCGGCCGGCCCCAACCGGCCAACACATCATGAGGGCATTCGCGGAACGTTCTTTCGCTCGCCGAATCCCCGCCCATCCCCGCGGTCGCCGGAGGTGTCTTCGGAGGCCGAAAACGGCCCCCCTCCACCCGGTCCACCACCACTGCGAGGCTTCCAATCCGAAATCCACGTGCAACCCGCTCACCATTCATAGGTCCTTTCCACTCTTTAACCCGGCCATTCCGCCTCGCCGCCCAACCCCGTCTCCGAAGCCATCCCCATAGCTTCGGCTTCTTCCTCCGGTTTCGTTCAACCCACGTTCACCAAACTTCGAAAAAAAGTCATCCTAAATCGATTCAACGACTTCCGGCCACTCGCGCCCCCTAAAGAGCCCCGAAAGTTTTTGACGCTCCACTACAATGGTCTTGTGGAGCGCACTGCGCCCACTCCAAAGCCCCTGGCCAAAAACCGGGGGCCTTTCAATTTCTAAGGAGGCATTTCAATGCAACAACAAAAGCGATCGCGGTCCGAGCAGGCCAGAATCAACGGCGCCAAGTCGAAAGGCCCGAAAACCGAAGCAGGCAAGGAAAAGTGCGCCAAGGTGAACTTGAAACACGCCGCCTACGCCGCAAAAGCCACCGTCCTTTCGCACGAGGATCCGAAAGCCTACGAGCTCCTCTGGGCCACCGTAGTCGACCAGTTCCCTCCAGGCGACGCCTTCGAGTACGGCATTGTCGACGAAATCGTCAATCATCAATGGGCCGCCCGCCGCTTGAGCCGCGCCGCCCAGCAGGTCACCGCAAACCAAATGCAGTTATTCCTCAGAAACTGCCCGACGGACCAAACGCCGGAGGAAGCCTACATCCGCGTCGAGACCGAAGGCTGTGCCGCCGCCGAACGCCTCGAGCGCAGAGCCCACGCCCACACCCGCGACATCGCCCGTTTGGTCAAACTCCTCAACGACATACGCAAGCATTCAAAAAGTGACGGAGGGTCCCAGCCGGTCATCGAGAGTATGGACCGCGGCATCGCCCTCCCCGCCACGCCCAAAGCGGAACCGGAGCCGGCGCCGCCGCCAAGTCCCGAAGAAATCGGCGTGGATATCTCCTTGTGGTCCGATTAGGCGTTGCGTACTATGGATAAGTACTACACAAGGGACGATAAAGAATCGAGAGCAGACGTCCACCAATGCCTGCGGCAGTTCACTTGAATCCGAAAGCTCCTCGCCGGCCCCTGGCAAACTGGGTGGAATGGCGCGCGGGCAGTATCCAGGATCCGGTGCGGCGTTTGGGGTATCTGCGCGGTTCGGCGGAGTACTGGAGCAAACGTCCCATTCGCAAGGCGCTGCTGGACGCCAAGGCGCAACGCCTCAGCGCGTTCCTTGCCGTTTGTCTTTTCTTTCCGGTTCCGATGATCACTGACGGGGCCGCCTCCCGCCCGGGCGTCGCGGAGAGCGCCTCGATTCAGCCGTTGCCGAAAATCTGGCAGGTGGAGGCTACAGCCAGCCACGAGTTGTACTCGAACGGTCTCCGCGTGGAGAAGACATTTCAGGCCCGCCCGGATGGCCCCCGCAAGTTCCAGCGCTGGAGCATCGCTACAAGCGAGCGGGAGGAGCGCGATACGCCCTATGGCATCGTCTTCCACATGACCGAATCCGACGCAATCGACTATCGGGAAAACAACAACCGCCATCTGCGGCGGGCATCGCTTGGCACCATGGAGTTCGTGAGAAACGAACGAGCCTATCACTTCGTCGTCGACAGATTCGGCCGCGTGTTTCGCACCGTGCCGGAGAACGAACCGGCCAATCACGCCGGCAACTCGATCTGGGCTGACAAAACCCATTTCTACGTCAACATGAACCACAGTTTTCTCGGGGTCTCATTCGACGGACAAACGA
>Ga0194119_10003030_pt1 | contig 27450 bp, 11 predicted proteins | sample TA2MahC100mmetaG_FD_148620 | JGI IMG/M metagenome (GOLD analysis project Ga0194119, IMG submission 148620) | Freshwater microbial communities from Lake Tanganyika, Tanzania - TA2015018 Mahale Deep Cast 100m | ecosystem: Environmental > Aquatic > Freshwater > Lake | place: Tanzania: Lake...
TGGCCAGAAACCAGGTTTTTGAGAGCCTTTGTACCCAAAATGTGCACGTTTGCGGGCACTTCTGACCCTCTAGGAAGCATTGCGGAACAGGAAAAACCTGGTTTCTCAACTTTGTCCAAACTCCAAAGTGCTGGCAGTTAATGTTTTTTCTTGCCCGCCCGCAGAAAGAACAACGATGCCGATACACAAGCGTTGCAGGTCTCAAGAATGGACACGGTTCAGTCAACGGGCAGCGATGATAGGTTCTCGCACGCCTGACGGGTTGTCGCACCCTGGCAGGTTCTCGCACGCCACCCCATTCGAATCCAGAGCGTGCGAGAACCTGCCACCTCTGGATCCGAAATGGGTGGGGTGCGACAACCCGTCACCACCCATGCGAATTGTCAAGTGGGCGCGAGCCTGCCAGATGTTCCTCGTTGTGTGCATCCTGCTGCTTGGCGGGCGTTGGACCTGCCCCGCTACATCGCAGTCTATGCCAGGTCGCGGCGTCTGGGCGGCAACCTCCAGTGACCCTTTGCCCCTGCCATTCGAGGCTGCGCCGTTGCCAACCGTCCCTCTGAGCTCAGGTAGCAGTCATCCAACCAGGAATGCCGCTATGGCCAGCCGACCCAACGATCTCAGCGTTGAACTCACAACGACGCCCACAGCCACGCCGCCCCGCCTGGGCTCGGCGGCGGCCACGGCGACGCCCGTCAAAGGGAATATCTGCGTCCGGGTGTTCTTCGACGCCAACCAAAATGGCTGGCTCGACGGGATAGATTATGGTCTGCCTGAGGCCTTAATCACCGTAACCAACGCCAGCGGAGTGGTAGTGAGCACCTACACCACTACCGGTGAGGAAGTGCCCGATTATCGCTGTGACACCTTCGCTGCGCTCACAGACGTCTACACCGTAACCGAGAAGAACCCGCCCTGCTGCCTCATCTCCACTACGCCGGATGAGGTGACCGTCACCGTGCCCGCGGGGGGGTATGTCTACGTCAGCTACGGCGACTGGAGCCCACCACCCACAGCCACACCCACGGTGACACCTAGCCCATGGGTCTCACCGACGCCGAGCAGCACGCCGACGCCCTCACCGACAGACGCACCATCGCCAACACCAACGTCATCGCCCACAGGCACGCCACCGCCCACCCGCACGAGCACAGCGACGGCCACAGCCACCAACACAGCCACGCCCACCGCCACACCGCCCGGCCTGGCCTTCCGGGGGGATTGGTCAGCTAGGTCGTGTGAAAGAGATATTTATATCACCGGCCAACTGTGTAATTTCAGCGATAGTGATGCCGCCGACATCAAATGGCGATGGCAGGCAGAACAGGGTGGCAACTTCGTCGCCGACGTTCTTTTTTCCCCGGACCTCATCTATACTCTGCCCGCCGGCCTTTGCACCGAGGCTCGCGCTGCTGTCTACCTGAAAGCGGCCTGGCTCAATCAGCCCTACGGCACGGTAGTCAAGATTCGCGCCCGCGCCACCGCCTCCAATGGCTGCCAAGGTAACACCATCATCACCATCACCAGCACGTGCCCCAATCCGACCTATACACCCACCGTTACGCCCACGCCGCTCTGTACAGCGACTCCTACCCCCTCTGCCACCAGCACGCCTACCGCGACCCCCACGCCTTCCGCAACCAACATACTTACAGCGACTCCCACCCCCTCCACGACGCCCACCATTACGCCGGGCGGCCCCACTTTCACACCTACCCCCACGCCCACCGCGGGCCTGTGCGTCCTGGTCTTCAATGATCTGAACAGCGATGGGTTATACAACGAGCCAGAGCGGCCTCTGGCTGGGGCCTTAATCACTGTGACCAACCTCAGCGGTGCTCTGGTGGTAACCCGCACTACGGATGGCAGCGAGCCGTACTGCTACTTACTGGAGCCAGGCGTCTACACGGTCACCGAGCAGAACCCGGTATGCCACGCCATTTCGACCACGCCAGACGTATTGACCCGGACGGTAATAGCAAATAGCAGAGTGAACGCCTACTTCGGCGACCGCGAGGGAAAGTTGCCCACGGCCACAGCCACCAACACAGCCACGCCCACCGCCACGCCGTCCTGCCTGGTCTGCCAGGGAGACTGGTCAGCCAGGTCGTGTGAAAGAGATATTTATATCACCGGCCGACTGTGCAATTTTAGCGATAGTTATGCCGCCGACATCAAATGGCGATGGCAGGCAGAACAGGGTGGTAACTTCGTCGCCGACGTTCTCTTTTATCCGGACCTCATCTACGCTCTGCCCGCCGGCCTTTGCACCGAGGCTCGCGCTGCTGTCTACCTGACCGCGGCCTGGCTCAACCAGCCCTACGGCACGGTAGTCAGAATTCGCGCCCGCGCCACCGCCTCCAATGGCTGCCAAGGGAACACCATCATCACCATCACCAGCACGTGCCCCAATCCGACCTATACACCCACCGTTACGCCCACGCCACCCTGGACGGCAACCCCTACACCGACCGCCACCAGGACACCCACATCAACCCCTACCCCCTCCGTGACGCCCACTGTGACAGCTACGCCTACGCCCACGCCCGCAGCTACATCCACACCCACGGGCACACCTACTCACACCATCACCCCTACGCCACTTTGCCCGGGGGTTCAAGGTGTGGTCTTCAATGACCTCAACGGCAATGGCCTGCGCGATCCTGGCGAAGCTGGGCTGGCAGGAGCTGAGGTAACCTTGGGAGACCTCTCCTTCCGTTATTTGGCCACTTATGTCACAGGTGCGGATGGTGCGTACTACTTCTACCGCCTGGCGTTGGGCAATTACTCACTGGTGGAACGTAACCCCGCCGGTTACACTGAGTCCACCACTCCGAATGAATGGGGGATTATGCTGACCGGGTGCCACATCATCAAGGTGGACTTCGGCGACCGCGTGCCCCCCCCACCGACGCCTACCTCCACGCCAACGCCTACAGAGTGTCCGCACATCATCAAGGGCTACGTCTGGAATGATGTGGATGGTAATCGCCAGCGTGAGGATAATGAGCCTATGCTGGCTGGCGCTGTGGTCTGCCTGCGGCACGAGGATGGTCGCCTGGTCGGTTGCCAGACTACAGGCTCAGATGGCACCTTTCAATTCTCTAATCTGGAGCCGGACATCTACCTGCTCACCGAAACCAACCCGCCTGGCTACCCGGTGTCCACCACCCTGGACAACTGGGCGGTAACAATGCTCTCTTGCTCCATCCAGGTTTTTCACTTTGGCGATCGCGCCCCGTAAACAAGCTCTGTGTGCCCTGGCAGGATAGGCATTTGCCCCGATGAGGCTGGAAGGTGAGAACTCTAAACACCAGGCAGGTGGATTTGTTGACGAAGGCCGCTATCAGCCCTTATCTCGGCAACGAATCAGGCGTTGCCTCAAGATGATTCATGAAGCGTAGCGAGATGAAAAGATGCACAGTGACGGCAACTTGCCTGGCGCCAGGTGGTTGAGCTATCTCGACTTCGAACTGGAGATTGGCCTCGGCCACGCACGCCAGTACCCCGTGTCTGTCGTCCGCTCGCCGGCGGGTGAAGCGCGGGAAACCATGCATTTCCCCTTCGACGACCTAGCGCTGGAAAACCGCCTCAAGGACCTGCAAATCGCTCTTCTGCGCTCTGGCGGGAAGCGCCGCCAGGTCCTTTCACCGGAAGAACAGGCCGTGCAGGATTTTGGCCGGGACTTGTTCAATGCGCTCTTCACGGGCGAAGTGCGCAGCCGTTACGATGTGAGCCAGGCGAGAGCCTGGCGGGAAGGCACGGGCCTACGGTTGAAACTACGCATCCAGTCGCCGGAACTGGCCGCCCTGCCCTGGGAGTTTCTCTATGACCCGCGCCAGGCCGAATACATCTGCCTCTCCCGTCACACGCCAGTGGTCCGCTACCTGGAGTTGCCCCAGGCCATCCAACCGCTGACCGTTGCGCCACCGCTGCGCATCCTGGGGATGATTGCCAGCCCCCGCGACCTGCCCACCCTGGATGTAGAACGCGAAAAAGAGCGCGTGGAAAGAGCGATCAAAGACTTGCTGGCGCATGGCCTGGCGGACTTGACCTGGCTGGAGAGGCAAACCTGGCGCGACTTGCAGCGGGCGATGCGTGGTGGACCCTGGCACGTCTTCCACTTCATCGGTCACGGCGGCTTTGACCGCAACACTGACGAGGGTCTCATCGCCCTGGTGGATGAGAACGGGTACACTTACTGCCTGCCCGCCACGCAGTTAGGTCGGCTGCTGTCCGACCACGATTCCTTGCGCCTGGTGCTGCTGAATTCGTGCGAAGGAGCGCGAGGTAGCGAACGTGACATCTTCTCCAGTACCGCCGCCATCCTGGTGCGCCGCGGTACCCCCGCTGTGCTGGCGATGCAGTACGAGATCACCGACGGGGCGGCGATTGAGTTTGCCCGCGCCTTCTATGAAGCCCTGGCCGATGGCCTGCCCGTGGATGCGGCCGTGGTCGAGGCACGCAAGGCCGTCAGTTTGGCGGTGACCAACACGGTGGAGTGGGGAACCCCGGTGTTGTATCTCCGGACACCGGATGGTGTCCTCTTCCAGGTGACGCGTCTGAGCGTAGAGGAACTGCAGGCCCGCCAGAAGGCGGTGGAGGCCGAGCAGCGTCGGCAGGAGGAACTGGAAACACAACGCCGCCGCGCCGAGGAAGAGAGAGTAGCGCGGGAAGACCAGGCGCCCTTGGCCGATCGGCTGAGTCGAGCCCGAGCGGCCATGAGGGGGAACCGTTGGGCCGACGCCTTCAACCTGTTGAATCAACTTAAGGCTGAGGCGCCGGATTATGAGCGAGAGGCTGTAGAATCGCTCTTGGCCCAGGCTCAGGAAGCAGTGCGGCGGGAGCAGCGTCTGCGGGAGTTGTACCAGCGGGCCGCGACGCACGCCCGCCGGGAGGAATGGCCGCCGGCGATTGAGGCCTTAAAACAAGTGCTGGCCAGCAACCCCGATTACCGTGACGCCGCGCAGCAGTTAGAATACGCCCAGAACCAGGCGCACTGGGCGGAGTCGTATGCCCAGGGGCTAGAGCACCAGAAAGCCAGACATTGGCAAGAGGCACTGGCGACCTTTCAGACACTGCAAGGATTGGCGGGGAACTACAAAGACATCAAGAAGCGGATTGCAGCGCTACAGCGCGAGATGGCTCGCCGGGAAGTCGCCCCTACACCTTCAGTCATGCCGTGGGCTAAGAGTCTGTGGTCGTCAGTAACGCGGTGGCCTGGGGGACGGCGGCTGTGGGCGGGTATCTTGGCGCTGCTGGCGCTGGGGCTCCTCTTGGGTGGTGGCTATTTGGTGGCTCTGTCCTTGTTCCGACCCATGCCTACACCTACCCCAACCCCGACATCCACACTGGCGCAGGCGATTATACCTGTACCCATACCAACGTCTACGTCTACACCCGCGCCGGCGCCTACGGTCACACCTATGCCCATACCAACGTCTACGTCTACACCAACATCTACGTTTACACCTACGTCAACGCCTAAGCCACCTACACCAACCAATACACCCAGGCCGCCCATAGCAACACCTGTGCCTACTATCCCTGCTTTGCTTTCTGCACCTGGTTTGCTTGAACCGAAGAATGGGACTTACGTTGATCGCGGAGACGTTCTGCGCTGGCAACCAGTCAAAGAATTAGGTCCTGACGAATACTACGTGGTAGAGATTACATTCTCTCATGGAGAAGCAACCTGGTATGATGGCGGATGGGTGAAAGAGACCACTTGGACCGTGCCCAACTACTTTGGTCCACCGCATTCCAGCACGGGTTTGTACAACTGGAGTGTCATCGTTATGAAGCGGACGGGGACGGACGCTGCTGGTAAACCGATAGGCGAGCCAATCAGTCGCCAGAGTCAGACCTGGAGCTTTTATTGCCCCAAGTCGCTTCTCCCGTTACCTCTGCCGACCAACACACGACCGCCCCCCTATCCATGAGACGGTTTGCATGGTGGACAACTTTGACGATACGTACCTCCCAGGTTGCAGGAGGGGGGAACACAATACTCATACCTCATATCTCCCTATGGTTTCCGGAGCCTAGTAGTCTGTGCGGGTGCGCTAGTGCTTCGTCGGAGAGGGGCTGGAGGCCGTCTTGCAGCGACGTCGCCCGCAGCGGGAATACAGACGCAAACTGGATGGCGAACAAGAAGCTCATCTGACCACCATCCCGTTGGCGGTGGTGGGCTACCTGGCTTTCGACAACGGCCGGCGCGGATGGATTCCTCGCGAAATCCAGGTGGAGCACCAAGTTGATGCCGGAAGTTCGCCGCTTGTTCCCTGACACCGTGAGCTCTCAGGACAGGGGGAATGGATCATGGAGACGCAACAATCAATCCGTGAACGACTGCAATTGAGGTTGGGACCACGGCTCATCGGTCTGGTGGTGCTGACTGCGCTGGTCGCCGGTGGACTGGTCGGCTTGGCGTTGATTCAGAACAGTCGCACCGTACTGCGCGAGGGCATTCTTGAGAGCAATCTCGCCACCGCCGATCTGGCTGCCCAGTTTGCGGCTGAATACGTCGAGGGCGCGGAGACGAACCTGCGCCAGTTTGCCACGCGCCCTCTTTTCCTTCGCGCCGTGCTTGAAAACGACTTGGCGGAAGCGGAAATGCATCTCGCGCAATTCTTACAGATTGACGCGCGTTTCGACAACATTGCCGTCTATGATGCCCAGGGGATTGGCTGGGCAAGTGGACTGATGGACAAGTGGCAGAATCGCGGCGGCTCGGTTGCCGACCGTGAGTGGTTTCAGCAGACGCTGGTGACCAGGAAACCCTGCTTCGGAATCCCGGTCATCTCGCGCGGAACCGGACACGCCGTCGGCGTCTATGCCGTTCCGATTTTCGACGACCAGGGCGAGATACGCGCCGTACTCGTCGGGGGCATTTCGCTTGCCGCGCTCTCCGACGCGATTACTGGCTTACGGGTGAGCGCATCGGCGCGGGCGAGTTTGCTGGACGCGCGGCAAGGCGGCCTCATCGTCGCGCACTCTGACCCCCAACGTATCTTGACGCCGGTCACCGAACAGGACGCGGCGGCATTGCGCGCCATCGCCGGTGAACGCGGGACAATGGAGACCCGCAGCAGCAGCGGCGAGTTGGCTCTGGCGGCATTTGCCCCGGTGCCGCGATTGCCCTGGGCGGTTGTGATCCTGGAGCCCGCCGAAGCCGCCTTTGCCCCGGTCAATGCCCTGACCCAACGCGCGTTATTGCTGATTGGCATCACAATGCTCATTGCCGCCGTGCTGGGAGTATTGCTGGCGCGCACCATCACCCAGCCGGTGCGCCAACTGGTCAAGGGCGCCGAGGAGATCGGCCGGGGCAACCTGGAATACCGGATACAGGTGGGAGCGAGGGATGAGATCGGTCAGTTGGCGGGCGCTTTCAACGAGATGGCAGCCAGGCGCAAGCGGGCGGAGGAAGCGTTGTGGGAGAGTGAGCAATGGCTCTCCACAACGCTCAGGAGCATCGGCGATGCAGTGGTTGTCACGGATGCCGAGGGCCTTGTGACCCTCATGAATCCCGTCGCCGAGGAGTTGACCGGCTGGGCCGAGGCCGTGGGCCAGCCTCTGGAAGACGTTTTCAACATCATCAACGAGCAAACAGGCGAACGGGCCGAGAATCCTGTGGCCAGGGTGATTCGAGAAGGCGTCGTCGTGGGTTTGGCCAATCATACGGTGTTAATAGCGAAAGACGGCACGAAACGGCCTATTGCTGACAGTGGGGCGCCGATGCAGGATGAGAAAGGGAACATCATCGGCACGGTCATGGTCTTCCGTGACATCACCGAACAGGTACAGGCGGAGCGGGAATTGCGCCTGCAAAGCAAAGTCATTACCAATATGGCCGAAGGCGTGTACCTAGTTCGAGCCAGCGATGGAATTATCGTCTACGCCAACCCCAAATTCGAATCCATGTTTGGTTACGCCCCCGGTGAGTTGAGTGGGAAGCACGTTTCGGTAGCCAACGCCCCAACTGAGGTAGACCCCCAAGAGACAGCCGACCAAATCATAGCAGTTTTGAATGATACTGGTGAATGGGCTGGGGAAGTCCATAATATACGTAAGGATGGCACAACTTTCTGGTGCTATGCTACCGTTTCGACGTTCGAACACCATGAGCATGGCACAGTTTGGATATCGATCCATCAGGATGTTACTGAACGCAAGCAGGTCGCCCAAGCGCTGGAACGTCGTTTGGACGAGTTGTCGGCGCTCAACGCCATGGCGGCCATCGTCAACGAGTCGTTGGACGTAGACGAGATCCTCAACCGAAGCATAGGCGAAGCCCTACGGCAAGTCGGCGTCGAGGCGGCGGCGATGCTGCTGCTCGACGAAGGGGCGGGCGAGTTGGTGATGATCGCCCACCGGGGACTCAGCGATGAGTTCGTCCGGGCCTTCAGCCGAATGAAGCTGGGCGAGGGGCTGGCCGGACGGGTAGCGCAGACGGGCCAGCCGGCCATCTTGGGAGACCTGACGGAGTACCCAGGGGCGCTGAAGGCCTACGTCGAAAAGGAGCGTGTCCGGTCGGCAGCCAGCGTGCCGCTCGTCGGGCGCACCGGCGTGATCGGGGTGATGAACCTGGGTGCGGCCAGCTCACACTACTTCGACGCCGCTGGCCTGGAGTTGCTGATGGCCCTGGGCCAGCAGATCGCCACCGGCGTGGATAAGGCGCGCCTGTACGCCGAGACCCGCGCCCGGGCGACCGAGCTGGAAGCGGCCTACAGAGAACTGCAAGAGGCCCAGGAGCGACTTGTGCGCCAGGAGAAGCTGGCCGTGCTGGGGCAACTGGCCGGCGGGGTGGGCCACGAACTGCGCAACCCCCTGGGGGCCATCAAAAACGCCGCCTACTTCCTCAACATGGTCCTGGAAAAGCCCGAGCCAGAGGTGAAGGAGACGCTGGAGATCCTGGAGAAGGAAGTGGCCACATCGGAGAGGATCATCTCCAGCCTCCTCGGCTTCGCCCGTCCCAAGCCCCCCATCCGGCGGAAGGTGGATATCAACGAAGTCGTTCAGGAGGCCCTGTCTCGCACCACCGTGCCAGAGAAAGTGGAGGTGGTGCGCCAACTGGACGCGACGTTACCGGCCGTCTTGGCCGACCCTGACCAACTCGCTCAAGTCTTCGGAAACGTCATCCTCAACGGTATCCAGGCCATGCCCCAGGGGGGTCGGTTGATCGTCCAGTCCGAAGTCCTAAATCCTGAGTGGGTGGCGGTCTCTATCGTGGACACCGGAGTTGGTATCCCTGAAGAGAACCTGGGTAAAATCTTCGAGCCGCTCTTCACCACCAAGTCCAGGGGCATCGGGCTGGGGCTGGCGGTCACGAGGACGCTGGTGGAGGGGCATGGGGGCGTAATTGAGGTGGAGAGCAAGGCGGCAAAGGGAAGTACGTTCGTGGTCAAATTGCCCGTGGGCGGGAAGGCGGAGTAGGATGGGAGAGCAGGCAAGCATTCTGATCGTGGACGATAACGTCAGCCTGTGCAAGACCATGTCCTTCGCCCTGGGGCGCAAGGGGTACGCGGTCACCACCGCCAAGGACGGGCCGGAGGCCCTCGAGAGAGTCCAGGAGAGCCCCTTCGACATGATCTTCATGGACATCAAGATGCCCCTCATGGATGGCGTGGAAACCTACAGGAGGATCAAGCAGATCAGGCCTGAAGCGGTGGTGATGATGATGACCGCCTACGCGGTGGAGGACCTGGTGCAGCAGGCGCTGGAGGAAGGGGCCTACGGGATCGTCTACAAGCCCCTGGACATCGAGAAGGCGGTTGCCCTCATCGAAGAGGCCAGGCAGGCCAGGAAGGGGGCGCTCATCCTGGTGGTGGACGACGACCCAGCAACCTGTATCACCTTGAAAAACATCCTGACCAGGAAGGGCCACCAGGTGGGCATTGCTCATGCTGGCGAGGAGGCCATCGCCGTGGCCCAGAAGGCCGCCTACGACATCATCTTCGTAGACATAAAACTGCCGACTATCAATGGCCTGGAGACCTATCTGGCCATCAGAAAGATCAACCCGCAAGCAGTGGCTATCATGATGACCGCCTACCGCCAGGAGATGGCCGATCTGGTGGAGGAGGCGCTGCGCAATCACGCCTACACCTGCCTCTACAAGCCCCTCGGCATGGAAGAACTGCTCGGACTGGTGGACGAGATCCGGAAGAGGAAGCGAGACCGGACGTTTCACGTAACTGGTCCTGAACAGCAGGGGGGAGAGGGGAGAGATGAGAGATGAACGAGAAGCCTCGCATCTTGATCGTTGACGACGACGAGAGCACCCGTAGAACCTTGATGCTCATATTTAGCAAGCAGGGCTATGGGGTTGAGAGCGCTGCGACGGGACAGGAAGCCCTGGCAAAGGCGCGGGAGAGGTTCTTCAACCTGGCCCTCTTGGACATCAAGCTGCCTGACATAGAAGGGGTAGAGTTGCTGGCACTTTTGAAGGAAATGCACCCTGACTTGGTGGCTATCATGGTCACTGCCTACGCCTCTCTGGAAACAGCAGTGCAGGCCCTGAACAAGGGGGTATCGGCCTATATCACCAAGCCCTTGAACATGGACAAGGTGTTGGCTACCGTCAGGCAGGTCTTGGAAAAGCAACGCCTGGTTTGGGAGAAGCGGCGGGCGGAGGACGCACTCCAGGAAAGCCGCCGATCTATGGAAGCGGTGGTGGAGACGGTTCCAAACGCGAGGTCCACCACCGCGTCACGAACAACCTGCAAGCCATCATTGCTCTCATCAGCATGCAGGCTGAACAAACGGCAGATGCGCGCATTGCCCAATTCCTCCAAGAACTGCAGGAGCGGGCCTATACCATGGCCCTCGTCTACGAGCATTTGTATCAAGCGGAAAGCCTGGTGCGGATTCCAATGAAACCATACCTGCAAGACTTGAGTGCTCACATCCTCCAGACCTTTGGGGGTGGTCGGGCTATCACGCTTAGCGTAGAAGTCGCACCTGTCTCGCTGGATGTAGAGACAGCCATGCCCTGCGGCTTGATTGTGAATGAACTGGTCACCAATGCGCTGAAGTACGCCTTCCCAGCGGGCGTCAAAGAGGCAGATGAAGTACGGGTGGAGTTCCGGGCGGAGGATGCTACCTACACCCTGGTGGTCAGCGACAATGGTGTCGGCCTGCCGCCGGGGTTGGATTGGCGCAAGCCGAAGACGATGGGCCTGCGGCTGGTGAGCTTTTGGGCTACGCACCAGCTTGGGGGCAAGCTGGAGGTGGATGACCGGCAGGGGACAGCTTTCAAGGTTACCTTTGTGGGGAGAGAGTAAGGAGGGCGTCCGATGGCTAAGGCCAAGGTCATGGTCGTAGAGGATGATGGTATCGTGGCTGTCCATTGGCCTCACCCATCAAATGATGGTTGACAAGATACTAGGAAACCCTGGTCCGAGAGGAGGAACCCTGTGCACTCAATTGATAATTCGTTGACCTACACCCTGTGTCGGCTAGCGGCGCATTGCCGCCTCGCGCGGCCACAGGCAGCGCTAGCCAGCAGCCTGGGGAGATGTTTGGACGCACTCCTGATCCTCTGCGTCCTGGCCTCCCTGGCGCTTACCCCCCCGGCTCCACCAGTGGCGGAGAGGGCTTTTGCTGCTTCTACTCCCAGCGTGCTCATCGAGCCCTGGTGGCCAGGTTTGGAACTGCGGCCTCTCCCCGAGGCAGCCGCTCCTGCCCCGACTATCCGGGATCCGCAGGCGGCCACGCTCCTGGCGGCCGGACCACCGGCTACAGTGACCGTGACCGCCAACCCCACCAGCCGCCACGCTGACGGCGCCTCCACAGCCACCACCACGGGCGAGCCGTACACGATCACCCTGGCGGCGGTACCCGCCGTTATTCGCGCTGATGGCATCTCCACGGCGACGATTACGGCCACCGTGCGCGATGTGGGCGGCAACCCGTTGCCCGACGTCGTCGTGGGGGTCACGGCAACGCGGGGCACGACTGGCCTGTCTTTTGTGGAGGGCGAGGGTACAGGGGTGACGAAATCGCCGGGCGCCTGGACTGAGGTGATCAATCCTCAAGCCAGCGGCGGCAAATACGTCCAGTCGAACGGCGCCTTCTACCCCACAGCCAGCGCCTCCTGGACTTTCACGGCCAGCACTATCTCCTTGCTTTACGCCAAGAATTCTCTTGGCGGCATCGCCGCCGTCCAGGTGGACAGCAGCCCTACCATGCTCATAGACATGTACAGCGCGGTCGCCACCTTTGACGAGTATATCGTCCCCTGGCTGAGCGCCGGGCCGCACACCATCACCGTGACGCAGACCAGCCCACCCACCAATAATCCCAACTCCGGTGGTTACTTGATCTACGTGGACGCCTTCCGTGCCGGCGGACGAACGAATGCCAATGGCCAGGTCGTCACCTGGCTGCGCTCCAGCAATGTCACCTCTACCTCTACCGTGCGGGCTACAGTCTTGGGCAGTGGACCATTGTTCTACACAGAAACCAACGTTATCTTCGCCTGGCCGCCAGCCATCACCTTCACCGCCGCGATCACGCCCGTCGTCCTCTCCTGCGGGATAACGGACACGATCACGGCTACTGTTAGCAACGGCGGCTATCCCATCGCCGGGACGGTGGTGACCTTCACCGTCAGCCCCGGCACCCTGGGCACCGTCGCCCCACCCACCGCCACGACAAATGCCAGTGGGCAAGCAGTCACAGTCTTCACCGCCAACAAGGTCGGGACGGGGGTCATCACGGCCACGGCCACGGATACTTCTAACACCTTGTCCATCACAGTTAATCCAGGCTTACCCATTACACCCACCCTATCTGTCAGCCCTGGCCAGCTCGTAGCTACCGGCAACACCACAGCCACCGTGACCCTCACGGCCACGGACACCTGCGGCAACGCCATCACTGACGGCACCTTGGTTGGCTTCCAGACCTCGCTGGGCAGCATCGCGCCTGAGTATTACCTTGCTCCATACAACGATGCCAGGATCGCCAAATCTGGTTCGTGGTCGTCTACAGCAGACTGCGGTGGCTACTACTACACAATCGATCCATCTGCTGTAGCCACCTACGCTTTCACGGGAACGGCAGTCTCGCTTATCTATCGCCAGCATCCGGCCAATGGTGTGGCCAATGTTTGGATTGATGGCTGGCAAATCAAAACTATTGACCAATCAGGGACTGACAAATGCGATCAAAAGGTATCTATTGCCACTAACCTCATCCTGGGCACGCATGTTTTGACGATGACCTGGGCCTCAGGCGGATTTGTAGTCTTCCAAGGCTTTGAGTCCGGCGGGGCGACCTTGGGTGGTGTGGCTACCGGTGTGCTCACCTCGACGCGGCTGGCCGACGCCGATCCGGTGACGGAGACGGCGACCATCACCGGCACCGTCTACGGCAGCATCGTTACCGGCACTACCTCTGTCATCTTCGGCAAGCCGGTGGTCAGCATCCCGGATTTGAGCGCCGGCAAAACCACGCTGGTCGCCGACGGTGCGGATACCACCACGCTGACGGCCACCGTGCGCGATGCCTTCGGCGGTTTTTCGCCCAACGGCACCATGGTAGGCTTCACCGTCACTACAGGCATGGGCAGCTTCCCTTACACCTACGTGGAGTCTAGCGACAGCACCGTGACGAAGACGGGGGACTTTCTAACCCCTCGCCCGAATCCCCAGGCCAGCGGCGGCGACCTGCGTTACTCCGATGTTACCGGCGAGTATGTGCGCTGGACCTTCACGGGGACTGCCGTTTCCCTGATCCACAACACCCAAGACAACGGTGGTGAAGCCGATGTCACCGTTGACGGCCTCTACACCAAGACCGTGGACATGTACAGCCCCGCCCAAACCTGGCAGGTAGAGACGGTGATCTCCAACACCCTCTCCCCAGGCGCACACACCATCACCGTGACGGTCAAAGGCACTCACCACTTCACGTCCTCTGGTTACTACGTCTTCGTGGATGCCTTCCGCTCTGGCACCACTACCTCTGGTGGTAAAGCTACGGCTACGCTCACGGCGGGAGCGAACCTGGGCCCGGCCACCATCATGGCTACGGCTGTAGGCAGTGTGGTCACCAAAACCACGACGGTCAACTTCATCCCTGGCCCGCCGCTGACGGTCACCCTGGGCCAGGATGCCTACACGGTCACCTGTAACACCACCAGCACGGTCACGGCCACTGTGCTGGCCTACGGCAACAACGTGGTCACCGACGGCACGCCGGTGACATTTACTACCAACGTGGCTAGGGCCAGCTTCAGCCCCAACCCCGCCAGCACGGTGAACGGTGTGGTCACGACCACGGTTAGTGGCACCACATCCAGCAGCGGCCTGTTCACGGCCACGGCGACGGCGAGCGTGTGGGACACGGCCAGCCTTACGGTCAATCCTGGTCCACCGGCCACGCTAGTAGTGACGGCGCATCCTGCCAGGATCCTCGCTAACGACATCTCTACCGCCCTGATCACCGCCACCGTGCGTGATGCCTGTGGTAACTTGGTAGCGGAGAACACGCCGGTGACCTTCACCACCAGCCTAGGTACCATCGTGGAGGCGCAGCCGCGGTCCACCAGCGGTGGCGTGGTCACCTCCACCCTGCGCTCCGGCTTAGCCCCGGGTCCAGCCACCGTCACAGTGGTGGCGGGGCAGGTACAGACCACCACCATCGTCTACTTTACCGGTGCTCCATGGACTATCACCGTAACCGCTGTGCCGCCCAGTATTCCTGTAGGCGGTGACACCTTGGTCGTCACGGCCACGGTGCAGGATGTCTTTGGCAACCCCATCTCCGATGGGACGTTGGTATATTTCCAGACCAGCCTGGGCAGCATCGTAGAGACGCAGCCACGCCTCACCAGTGGCGGTGTGGCCACGACCACGCTGCGCTCGGGGACGGTCGTGGGCACGGCCATCGTCACGGCCACGGCGGACTCCCGCTTTGGGACGACCAACGTGAACTTCACCGCCGGCCCGGTGGACCACTTCGCCTTCGCCCCTGTCGGCACGCAGCAGGCAGGAGTTGCCTTTGGCCTCACCATCACGGCTCAGGATGCCTTTAATAACACGGTTACCAGTTACACCGGAAGCAACACCCTTACCGATAGCACCACAACCATCGCCCCTACCACTACGGGCAACTTTGTCCATGGCGTCTGGTCGGGCAGCGTAACCATCCTCAAGGCCTGGACCAGCGCAGTCATCACCACCACGGGCAGTAGTAAGCTGGGGGTCAGCAATCCCTTCACGGTGACGTCGGGCGCGCCCCTCACGGTGACCGTGACCGCCTCGCCGACGAGTATCCCCATCGTGAGCGGCTCGGCGGTTGTAACGGCGACCGTGCGCGACATCGGCGGTGACCCGGTGGCCGATGGTACGGTGGTCACTTTCACCACCACCCTGGGGGCGATCGCGCCTCTGACTAGAACCACGACTAACGGCGTGGCTACCGCTGTGCTGACCTCCGGCAGCACCTCTGGCACAGCAGTAGTAGTTGCCACTGCCGACTCCCGGTCGGGTTCCACTAATGTGACCTTCACGCCTGGCCCGGCGGCGAGCGTCGCCCTGGTGGCCTATCCGGCCAGCATTCCCATCGGTGGCCTGACTTCTACTCTCACGGCCACGGTGCGGGATCAGTACGCCAACCTGGTGACAGACGGCACGGTGGTGACCTTCGCTACTAGCCTGGGCGATTTCTTCCTGTCGAGCACGGTTACCAATACTACCAGCGGCGGTATGGCTACGGCAGCTTTGACCTCCGGGCTAATCATGGGCACGGCCACGGTGACCGCCACAGTGGATGCCATCTCCGGGACGACCACGGTGACCTTCACCCCGGGCCTGCCCTTCACGGTGGCCCTGCTGGCCGTGCCGCCGCGCATTCCGGTGGGGGGGAGCACGACCACGGTGACGGCCACCGTAGTAGACAGGTACAACAACCGCGTGACCGATGGCACAGTGGTGACCTTCGCCACCAACCTGGGCAGCATCGCCCCACTCACGTGCCCCACGAGTAGCGGCCTGGCGACGGCCACACTAACCTCGGGCAACCTCGCCAGCACGGCTACAGTGACGGCCACCGCGGGTATGGCTGCGGGGACGACCCCCGTGACTTTTACGCCGGGCTTGCCCTTTACGGTAACAATCACGGCCAATCCCATCAGCATCTCTGTGGGCGGTATAACCGCCATACTCACAGCCACCGTAGTGGATCAATATAACAACAACGTCGCCAACAACACGCCGGTTACTTTCACCACCAGCCTGGGCTCCATCGCCGAGACGCAGCCGCGGCTCACCAGCGGTGGCGCGGCTACAGCCACGCTCACGTCTGGCAATATGGCCGGCACGGCTACCATCATCGCCCTGGCCGATGCCCACGCTGGCACCACCATCGTGCAGTTCCTGCCCCTGGCGCCATTTACGGTGACGGTGATGGCGTCTTCTGCCAGCATTCCAGTTGGTGGGAACACGGCCATCACCGCCACAGTGACAGACCAGTACGGCAACCTGGCGGCCAACGGCACGGTGGTATCTTACCAGACCAGTCTGGGGGTGATTCTACCCCCGACCAGCACCACGACCAGTGGCGTGGCCACTTCGACGCTCAATGCCCTCACCGTTGCGGGCATGGCGACCGTGACGGCCACCGCCGGCACGGCCTTCGGCACGACGCCGGTCACCTTCACCGCCGGGGCACCATTCACGGTCACGCTTGTCGCCTCGCCCACGAACACGATGGCAGGCACCTCCGCCGCCCTGACGGCCACAGTGCGCGATCAGTTCAATAACCCGGTCGGCGGCACGGTGGTGACTTTCACCGCTAGTCCAGGCAACACCGACCCACTGACCAACACCAGCAGTGCGGCCGGCGTGGCGACCTCTACCGTCACCGCGCAGATCGTCGGCCCGGCAATGGTGACGGCCACGGCGGATTCCCGGGTAGGCACGGCTGTTGTGACCTTCACGCCGGGCCTGCCTTTCACGGTGACCCTGATGGCTGTGCCGCCGAGCATTCTGGTGGGTGGCAGCACGTCTACGGTGACGGCTAGGGTCGTGGACAGGTACAACAACCACGTGGCCAATGGCACAGTGGTGACCTTCGCTACCAACCTGGGCGCCATCGCCCCGCTGACACAGCCCACTACGGGGGGCGTGGCCACCTCCACACTGACCTCCGGCAACATCGCCGGTACGGCTAGGGTCACGGCCACGGCTGGTATTGCCGTAGGGACACTGCCGGTCACGTTCACGGCTGGCGCGCCCCTCACGGTGACCGTGGCTGCTTTCCCGATCAGCACGGTCGTTGGCACGTCGGTGGTCATCACCGCCGCGGTGCAGGATCAATATGCTAATCCGGTGACCGATGGGACGGTGGTGACCTTTGCCACCAGCCTGGGCAGTCTCGCCCCGCCCACCGGCACGACCACCGGCGGTCGCGTCGCCGCGGCTTTGACCTCGACCATCGCTGGCCCAGCTATCGTCACGGCCACGGTCGGAGCCAGGTGGGGCACGACGATCGTGACTTTCACGCCGGACGTGCCCTTCACCGTCACCGTGCGCGCCTGGCCGCTGAGCATCCCCATCGGCGGGTACACGTCCACGGTGACAGCCACAGCACAGGATCAATACGGCAATCTGGTGAGTAATGGGGTGCTCGTCAACTTCTCCACGAGCCTGGGCGCTGTTTCACCATCGTCTACCGGCACGGTGAGCGGGGTGGTCACCACGACGTTGACCTCCGGCCTCATCACCGGCACGGCGCGGGTGTATGCCTACAGCGGCGTAGGGAGCGGCTCCGTGGAGGTGACTTTCACCGTGGGCCCACCACATAGGGTCATCGTTGTGGCGCAACCTCCGACCATTACAGTGTCAACCGGTACTTCGCTGATTGGCGCTACTGTGCTGGACGTTGGCAACAACACGGTGGCCAATGGTACAGTAGTGACCTTCGCCACCAGCCTGGGGGCTATCAACCCGCTCATGGCCACGACCACCAATGGTGTGGCCCAGGCCACCCTGGCCGCCAGCACGGTAGCGGGCACGGCGGTGGTGACGGCTACCGCCGGCACGGTCTCAGGTACCACGTCGGTGGTGTTCGCGCCTGATCTGCCGGTGAGCATGACGCTGGCGGTCTTCCCGACGAGCATCCCCATCGGTGGGGACACCTCCGCCATCACTGCCACCGTGCGCGACCGCCATGGTAACTTTGTGGCCGATGGCACCGGCGTGAACTTCGCCACCGGGCTGGGCACCTTCCGGCAAAGCGGCTCAACTACCTACTATACGACTACCACCGGCGGCATCGCCACGGCCACACTCGTCTCTGGCCTGAGCATAGGCATAGCGCAGGTCTCCGCCGCGGCAGGCGTGGCGCTGGGCTTGAAGGAGGTGACCTTCACGATCGGGCCGCCACGTTACGTGACCGTGACTGCCTTGCCGAACAGTATCCCTATCGTCAACGGCTCGTCAACGGTGACGGCGATCGTACGCGACGTGGGCAACAACCCGGTGGCGAATGGCACGGTGGTAACCTTTGCCACCAGCCTGGGCAAGATCGGTCCGTTTACCGCCACCACGATCAGTGGTCTGGCCCTGGCTACCCTGGAGTCGTACACCAGGACGGGGACAGCTATCGTGACGGCCACGGTTGATTCTCGGCTGGGTACCACCAGCGTGACGTTCACGACGCCGTATCCGCCGGAACTGGTAGTCGTCACCGCCGATCCGGCGCGGATTCGGGCGGACGGCGTATCTACCTCCACCATCACGGCCACGGTGACCGAAATCTACGGCAATCCTGTGGCCGACGGCGTCACGGTATACTTCTTCGTCACAGCGGGGGCTACGATTGCTCCCACCAGCGCACCAACCATCGGTGGCATCGCCAGGGCGACCCTGACGGCCGGCACCATACCCACCACGGTCACTGTGCGGGTGATCGCCGGCTCCAAGATGGGCGAGACCAACGTGGTTCTGTACCCACCACCTCCCTATAAGCTCTACCTGCCAGTTCTGTACAAGAACTATGGCGGCGGTTGGTAAAGCCTGATGGTGACGTGAGCGACAATAGGACATAATGACCTCAACTTATCCTGCTGGACTTTGGACAAATCCAGAAGAATGGCCAGAAACCAGGTTTTTGAGAGCCTTTGTACCCAAGGAACAGGAAAAACCTGGTTTCTCAACTTTGTCCAAACTCCAATATCCTGGATGAGATGATCTTACTTGATGAACGCCTGAATCGCCGGTTGCTGGCCGTAGGCCTGGCGACCACCCTGGGTCTGGGGGCCTTGATCGTGGGTGCTTTGTTTGCTGCCACCGCCTGCCGCCCAGCGGCTATCTCGCTGGCCGACAGCGTCGGTTTTGGCGAGCCCGCTCCTGCCGCCGCCCCCCGGCTGGGCGCGGCGGTGGTCACAGCGACGCCCTCACGGACGGACACACCATCGCCAACACCAACGTCATCGCCCACAGGCACGAGCCCAGCGACGGCCACAGCCACCAGCACAGCCATACCCACAGCCACAGCTACGCCTACCTCTTTATGCCCTGGTGTCTTCGGCTACGTCTTCGTTGATCTTAACTGCAATGGCGTCCGAGATCCCACTGACCCCGGCCTGGCCGGTGCGGTGGTGACCCTCCGCCGTGCTTACGATGGTTCCATAATAGCCAGCCGCACCACCGGTTCCGATGGCTTCTTCTTGATATACGCCCCAGCATTGGGTGATTATGTGCTGTGCGAGGATGCGCCACTGGGCTACCGTGCCACCACACCGGAATGCTGGGGCATCCGCCTGCATGATTGCCAGATGATGTTCATGAGTTTTGGCGAGTACCCACCCTATCGCTTCTATCTGCCTTTGCTCTTGCGCCGGTGGTAGGGCAGGGCTACGATTCAGTGTTGCTGCCCTGCGGCTGGGCGCGGCCAGGGGTCTGTTGGCGCATGCCTCGGAGCTTTAGGCGAACAGGGAGGCTGTCTAGCATACCGGAAAGGGGGTGTTATATGGAAAACATCCGTATAGACTGCCACTAGGGGGCTTAGGTGGACGATTGTCTATCTAACACGCCAAATGACAGTTTAGGCGGAAAGATCCCGTATAATAACGAGTCCTGCCCGCAAGATCAGGTCCGGCGCTTGCAGGTGGTGGCGCTCGGGCGTGTGGTCATCAAAGGCAGCCCCAACTAAAATAAGGAGGAGACCATGGTCACCGATAAAAAAATGCTTGATGCTCTCGACAAGATCGAGAAGACAATTGGACCACCAACAGAAAAGGTGGCGATACCTAGTCTACCAGAGGTGTGTGAGAAATACCACCTGATTCGGCCCTGGGTGCTGATACTCCTGCCATTCATAGAGCAGATCCCAGTTTATGGAAAACGGATCGCTGCCGTCATCCGGTTTCTGATGGGGATCGCAGACACAGTGTGCCCGCTTCCGGCTTAGGCGGGTATGACGGCGGGCGGCCACAGCATCTAGTCTTATAGCTCGAGTGCTGCGCAAACTCCCCAGTGGAATCTTCAGAACGCGCGTAGAGGCCATCCGCTGAGAGATGGGTGGCCTCTACCGCTTATCAGACCAAAGACTCGGTTACAGAACCTGGCTTGATGCCTTAGCGGTTTGACCCAGCGGACAGTTTAGTGCTGCCCTCCGGGTAAGGGGCAGATCCAGGCAGGTTTGCGCGCCAAGCTGCCAGCAACGTATTCCCAAAATCGGCCATACCAGATGCAACCGAGTCCGTCTCACTCCCCTATTGACAACTACGAATGGAAGTGCTACGATAATTTGTGCCCATAGACAAAAGCTAAGCAATGAGGGCTGCTTTTTACGGGCACAATGGGGAGGTGATCGCACTTCAAGAGATTGGCTCCTGGCGCCAATTTGGTCAGTCTTTGGTCAACGCCGAATTCCCAACAGGGGAACGGGGGAACCAAATAGTCAGGTAGTTCTTGGTCCACAGTCTATAGTCCTTGGTCCGTAGTCCTTTGTTTGAGGACTCACGGCTATCCGCCCAGGGACCACAGACTATGGACTAAAGACCACGGACCACGGACTACGGACTACGTGGGGTGAATCTCGCTTCGGCGAGTAGGGTAAATCTTCCAGCCCGAACCCGTCAGCTAACCTCGTAGGCAGCAGGAAGAGGTATAGCCTCGCCGACCAGAGCTATTGCCTCTGGTCTTTCTTGTTGCTTGCGGGCAATGGCTGGCCCAAGTAAGCAGCAGGAGGTAAGCCATCATGGCGCAGAGGTTAGATCGACTAGGGGTGGTCCTGACCCTGGTGGTCATCCTGGTGATGGGGGCATCCACCGTGGGACCAGCAGGGCTACCCGGTGACAGGTTCGCACCCGCCGCCCTGGCACTTGGCAGAACGGGTGAGCACCTGTCAGGCCCAGAGGTGGCAGCACAAGCCGCTAATTACCAGGAAATGAGCTGGCGGCCCGGCAGCGGCGCACTGGACACTGTTCTGGGGGATCCAGGGTACGTGCCGGACGAGATCCTGGTCAAGTTCAAGCCTGGCGTTGATGTCGCGGCTATAGCCACCATCAACGCCGCCCTGGGGGCCACCTACAAGGCGACGATTACCTCAGTAGACGTGCAAATACTGACCGTGCCCGCCGGCCAGGTACTGACCAAGGTAGAGGACTACCGGGCCAACCCCAACGTGGCCTACGCCGAGCCCAACTTCATCGCCTACGCCTTTGACTCCCGAAATTCGAATTCCGAATTTCGAAATTCGAAATTCTTGACCCCCAACGACCCCCTGTTCAACCAGCAGTGGGACCTGGCCAAGATGCAGCTCCCCCAGGCCTGGGACCTGGCTACGGGCAGCGGAGTGGTGGTCGCTGTCGTGGACACCGGGGCCGACGCCGGCCATCCCGACCTGGCCGGGCAGTTGGTGGCCGGGTACAACTTCGTGGGCAACAATGGCAATACCACAGACGACAACGGACACGGCACCCATGTCGCCGGCACCGTGGCGGCCCTCACGAACAACGGCCTGGGCGTGGCCAGCATCGCCTACAACGCCAAGGTGATGCCCGTGAAGGTCCTGGACTCCACGGGCTCAGGCTCCTACACGGCCATCATCAACGGCATCACCTACGCCGCCGAGCATGGGGCGCGGGTGATCAACCTGAGCCTGGGCGGCTACTACTACTCGGCCTCCCTGCAGGAGGCGGTGAACTACGCCTGGAATCGTGGCGTGGTCATCGTCGCCGCGGCAGGGAACGACAACACCTCCAGTCCCTCCTATCCGGCCGCCTGCCAGAACGTCATCGCCGTGGCGGCCACGGATCAGAATGACAACAAAGCCTCGTTCTCCAACTACGGCGCGCACATCTCGGTCGCTGCGCCGGGGGTGAGCATCCTGTCCACGGTGCGCGGGGGCAGCTACGCTGCCTGGAACGGCACCAGCATGGCCAGCCCGCACGTGGCCGGTCTGGCCGCTCTGCTGATCTCCCAGAGCCCGTCGCGCAGCAATGCCCAGGTACGGCAAATCATGGAGCAATCGGCGGACGATAAAGGCACCTCTGGCTGGGACAAGTACTTCGGCTGGGGCCGGGTGAACGCCTATCGGGCGCTAGCAGGTGGCTCTGTACCCACGCCGACGTCTGGCCCAACGCCGACCTCCACGCCGACCGTGCCTGGCCCCACGGCTACCGCCACGCCCCCCTCGCCCAGCGGCCCCAACGACTTTGAGCTGGAGGTCTGGCAGCTCACCAACCAGCAGCGGGCGGCGAATGGTGTGCCCGCCCTGGCTTGGTCGAACGAGCTGTGGTGTGCCGCCCGCCGCCACAGTCAGGACATGGCCACCAACAACTGCTTCTCGCACTACGGCTGCCTGGACGGCTCCAGCCCCTGGCAGCGCATCAGCGATTGTGGCTACCAGATGACCACCGGCGGGGAGAACATCGCCGCCGGGTTCAGTACCCCGGCGAGCGTGGTCCAGGGCTGGATGGGCTCCGCAGGGCACCGGGCGAATATACTGAACCCCAACTTCCGGGAGATTGGCGTAGGCTACGCCTATAATCAGAACTCCACCTACGGGCACTACTGGACCCAGGACATGGCGGCGAGGGCCAGCCCGCCCGCCACGGCCACGCCGACACGTACCCCCGCTGCAGGGACGGCGACACCGACGCGCACACCCACGACTTTGGCCCCCACAGCGACGCCCACGCGCACACCCACGACCGTAGTCCCCACGGCAACGCCCACGCGCACACCCACGCGCACACCCACGACTTTGGCCCCCACAGCGACGCCCACGCGCACCTTCACGCCAGCGCCAACCTCTACCTGGACACCCACGCCCAGCAGGACGCCCACGCCCACCTGGACACCTTCACCAACGCTGCCTGCCCCCACCGCCACGGCCACGCCGACACCAGGGGGCTGGACAGTAGTCTTCCAGGACGACTTCGAAGGGCCGGACAAAGGCTGGACGCACTCGGCCGCTGTGGGCCAGGACGATTGGGGGCCAGTCACAGATCGTTCCCACAGCCCCAGCCACGCCATGTTCTCCAACGATGTGTCCTTCCGCAAGGATGCTTATCTGATCAGCCCGGCCATCGTCCTGCCGTCTCAGGCCGTGCTCACCTTCTGGCACACCTACGACCTGGAAGGCAACTACGATGGGGGTGTGCTGGAGATCTCTACCGACAATGGGATCAGCTACACCGACCTGGGGGCGCAGATCACCAGTGGCGGGTACGACGGGACGATCAGCTCCAGTTACAACAGTCCCATTGCCGGGCGACAGGCCTGGACAGGAAACAAGCTGGCCTCCTGGCGTCAGGTCACGGTGAATCTGGGACCATACGCCGGACAGACAGTCAAACTGCGCTACCGCCTGGCCTGCGACGTCTCCGTAGCGGCCACAGGCTGGTACGTGGACGATGTGCAGGTGGCCGGTGTCGCTGGGCCGACGCCTACGCCCACAACCGTGCCGCCCACCGCCACGCCCACACAGACGCCGTTGCCCCCGACCGCGACGCCTACGTCCCTGCCGTCCACGGCCACACCCACCGCCACGCCCACACAGACGCCGTTGCCCCCGACCGCGACGCCTACATCCCTGCCGTCCACGGCCACGCCAACAACTACCCCAACACAGACATCTTTGCCGCCCACGGCCACGCCAACACGGACAACCGTGCCTTCGGCCACACCCACGCCCACGCCAACGCTGGGGCCGTCCGACCTGATCGTCAACGGAGGGTTTGAGACGGGCACCTTTAATCCCTGGAGCACGGGCGGGGGCACGACCCCGGTGCTGACCACGGCCAAGGCGCACAGCGGCAGCTACAGCGTCTTGCTAGGGTCCACCACAGGCGCTGAGCCTTACGGCGACAGCGCGGTGAGGCAAACGGTGACCATCCCGGCCGGCGCCACCAGCGCCGTGGTCAGCTTCTGGTACTGGCCAGCCACGACGGACATGATCTACTACGACTGGCAGGAGCTGCAGGTGCGCGACCTGGACGGGAACGTGCTGGCCCAGGCCATGCGGATTTCCGCCAACACCCAGACCTGGACGCAAGGCAGCTTCGACCTGTCCCGCTTTATCGGCCGGACCGTGCAACTGTGGTTCAACGTCCATCAAGATGGCTACGGCGATCTCACCTCCATGTACCTGGACGACGTAGCGGTGATGGTGAATGCCCCCACGCCCACGCCGACGGTGCCAGGGCCCACAGCCACGCCCACGCTACCACCGGCGCCGCCGGCTCTGGTGAGCAACGGTGGGTTTGAAAGCGGCGGGTTTAACCCGTGGGTGACCGGGGGTGTGAAGCTGCCGGTCATCGCCACCAATCCGGTGCACGGTGGGAGCTATGCGGCCTTGCTGGGGGCAAACGCAGGCGCTGAGCCCCTCGGCGACAGTACCTTGAGCCAGGCCATTGCCATCCCCGCCGGGGCGAGCAGCGCCACCCTCCGCTTCTGGTACTGGCCGGGGAGCGATGACAGGATCTACTACGACTGGCAGGAAGCGCAGGTGCGCAGTGCCGATGGGCAGACTCTGGCCCAGGTGCTGCGCGTGTGCAACAACACCCAGGCCTGGACGCAGGTCACCTACGACTTGACGTCATTCAAGGGGCAGACCATCCAACTCTGGTTTAACGTCCACGGGGATGGCTATGGCGATCGCACCTACATGTACCTGGACGACATCACCATCACCACCCAGCCGTAGGGTGGGCGCCGCGCCCGCCATTCCATCTACCGGAAGGGTATAGTTCGTAGTGAGCGCTTGCCCCGTCACATCGCCAGGTCAAGCCATGTCTGGAGGATCTGAGTAACGCCCTGGAAGCGCGCACTACGCGCCGGATTTCTGATTCGCCTGCTGCCGGAATTGGGGCCAGCCCTGCTTCCGGCAGCAGATGCATGGCCGGGCAGCGACTGCCCAGCCGTGCTCGTGTTATCCCCCGTAGTTCAACGCCCAGCAGGATGTTTATCATCTCACCTCCATGTACTTCGACAGCACTACTAGTCCCACGCAGTAATTACCAATCAACTGGCTGAAAGGAGAGCCCTATGTCTCTACTGCAAATCAAAGCACAGCGTCAATGTCTCGTGTTTATGGCGACTCTGGTTATGCTGGTGGTCTTGTTGGCGACATCCTACCTCAACGTCAGCCAGGCCAGCCTCCTGCCTGAACCGGACGATGTGCCCCCTCCACCGGCTCTGCTCGCGCCAGGCGGCGTGTATCCCCCGGGCGCCTCAGCGCTCAGCGCCCCCGACCTCAACGAAATCTGGGTAAGTGAACCAGACAATGGTCGCCAGATTGAGATCAGGGAAGGTCAAGTTCTGGTTGTCGGCCTGGAAGGCAATCTATCTACTGGTTACGGGTGGGAGATTGAGGAGATGGGCCAGACTCTACGTCAGGTGGGTAGCGTAAAGGTCGAGTCGTTATCCCAGCCGCCTGGTGCTTTGGGTGGAAAGTTTGAGCCGGTATCGCCACTGCTTGGCGCTCCTGATAGGCAAATACTGCGCTTTGAACCAGTGGCTGCAGGTTGGACTTCCCTAAAACTGGTCTATCGTCGCCCCTGGGAGAAGGTAGAACCCAGCAAGACTTTTACCATTCAGGTGCGGGGCGTGGGGGTCTTTACTGGTATCCCGGCTGCCTCTCTTCCTGCTCCCACAGGGGAACCATCGTCCAGCCTTTCTCTACCCCACGATGAACAGCTTTACCTCACTGTCCCTGCCAGCTACAATTGGTGCGACTTGGGAGGATGCACCTCGGTGAAAAATCAGGGTAATTGTGGGAGTTGCTGGGCCTTCGGCACGGTCGGTCCGCTAGAGTCCAAGATCAAAATCCATGACGGACTGGAGAAGAACCTTTCCGAACAGTACCTGGTGTCCTGCAACACGGATGGCTGGAGTTGCAGTGGTGGCTGGTGGGCGCACAACTATCACCAGTGGAAGATACCACCAGGCGAGCCCGCCGCCGGGGCGGTGTATGAGGCCGATTTCCCTTACCAGGCGGCGAATGTTCCTTGCAACCCACCTCATCCGCACCATGAGAAGATCACTTCCTGGAGTTATGTGGGCTCGCAGTATGGTGTTCCATCCGTGGCCGCCATCAAACAGGCCATCTACGACCGTGGGCCCGTTGCGGTCGCCGTCTGTGTTGGCCCGGCCTTCCAAAACTATAGCAACGGTGTTTTTCAGACCAACGAAACTTGCTCCGGCAGTGTAAATCACGCTGTGGTCTTGGTGGGCTGGGATGACAACCAGGGATCTGGTGGGGTTTGGTACCTGCGCAATTCCTGGGGGGCAGGCTGGGGCGAAGATGGTTACATGCGCATAGGATACGGGGTATCCAAGGTAGGCTATGCGGCCAACTACATCGTTTACGGCGGTGGTACATCCCCCTCGCCGACGCCAACCCGGACCTACACGCCCATGGTGACGCGCACACCAACACCGACCCGCACAGTCACAGCGACGCGCACACCGACGCCAACTCGTACAGTTACGGCGGCGCGTACACCGACCCGCACAGTCACAGCGACGCGTACACCGACGCCAACTCGTACAGTTACGGCGGCGCGTACACCGACCCGCACACTCACAGCGACGCGCACACCGACGCCAACTCGTACAGTTACGGCGGCGCGTACACCGACCCGCACAGTCACAGCGACGCGTACACCGACGCCAACTCGTACAGTTACGGCGGCGCGTACACCGACCCGCACAGTCACAGCGACGCGCACACCGACGCCAACTCGTACAGTCACGGCGGCGCGTACACCGACCCGCACGCCAACGCCGGCTCGCACGCCGACGCCGACGCGCACGCCACGCTGGCGCTAGCACCTTGAGCCGCCACGGTCCGGGGCGCAGGAAGGCTTTTCCTATGCTGCCGGAAGCAGGTTTGTATCTGTTTCCGGCAGCAGATTCTGGGAAATGACATGACGCGGAGTGTGTGGATGCCAAACGACAGTAGTTTACCCAGCGTCAGGCAGGTGAA
>Ga0194119_10003033_pt1 | contig 27435 bp, 8 predicted proteins | sample TA2MahC100mmetaG_FD_148620 | JGI IMG/M metagenome (GOLD analysis project Ga0194119, IMG submission 148620) | Freshwater microbial communities from Lake Tanganyika, Tanzania - TA2015018 Mahale Deep Cast 100m | ecosystem: Environmental > Aquatic > Freshwater > Lake | place: Tanzania: Lake...
TACCAGTCACACCCGTCGGACCAGTCGCTCCCACATACGTGTTTAATGAGAGAATATCACTAAGCCCGACAGCATTTACTTTATATACATTCAAGTCAAGAGGTATGACAATAATCGACCCCGTTCCAGAGAGCATCTTATATGGAATATCACCCACCTTTGCTGTCGTAATCGCAACATCCGCTCCATTCAAAATCGAAGACCCGTTGCTTTTATATGTCGCTCCATTCAATGTAATTGCCTGATTCGTTGCGACGAATATTTGTACAATTTGTACTCTTGATGGCGTGATAGAAACGCTAAATCCGCCTCCACTCGTCGCCAATTTAACACTGACACTTGTAACAGTTGTTATATCATCGAGAGATGCTGATGGGTTTAGTGCCACAAACTCAGCGAGAGTAAGTGATGTAAGCGTATTTATTGCAGTTATTCCATGATTCGATGAGTTCATTAGTAATTGCCCCTTTTGTAAATCAGAAAATGTTAATGTATTGATAGTTGCACCAGTTATCAGGGCATTTCGAAAGTTTGCGAGAGTAATAGTTGCACCAGTAAAGTTTGCAGATGAGAGGTTTGCATTTGTGAAATTAACCCCTGTTGCATTTGTATTGGTGAAACTTCCCCCCGACAGATTCGCCCCAGATAAATCAGTATAACTTATGTCTTGGTTTGAATAATCCACAGGCATTACTGATGTATATAACTGTATATATATAATTTATGATTTATTTATCCATAAATTACATATTACTGTAACGAATATGATGTATACTATACCTATACCCGCCTTCTTGCTTCATCGTTCAACATCTCGATTCTTTTAACCTCGTTCCTTAATTCTTTTATTTCCTTTGCAAATACTGCAAATAGCTGATTATATTGGATTGTTTGATACCCCGTCATATCATCCTTTATGCCAATCACCATTTCTGGATATTCTGCTGCTAATTCATGTGCAATAAACCCATATTCTAATTGATTCGTTATTCGATTCATATATGATACGGGACGTAATCGATCAACGCTTGCACTCGAAGGAACATCTACTATATTATATTTCACTCGGTAATCACTAATACTATTTAGATTTGTCGTCTTAATTACGCCACTTACATCGAGAGAATATCGCGTATCGGGGTTTGCCGTTCCAATTCCAACCGTTCCACCCGTGTAATATATATTTAAATAGGATGTACTTGGTTCTGGGTTCGTAGAAGAGTATACCCATGGAGACAGTAAATATGGCCCTGTTGGACCTTGTATTCCACGTGGACCCATTCCGACAATTCCACCACTTGTACCCGTAGTCCCCGTTATACCCGTTATACCACGAGGACCTCGACCTGACTCTTCACCCGGTATTCCTTGAGGACCTGTCACACCCCATACTCCTGTAACACCGGTTGGTCCTGTTGGTCCTGCCCCAGAGGCTGTACCCGGTTCGCCTGGTTCACCCATAATACCAGTTACACCTGATTTGCCACCTATACCAGTAAACCCAACAAGACCATATGGACCAGTCGCACCAACCTCTCCAGTATGTCCGGTTGGACCAAATACACCAGTGTCGCCTTCAGATGATGGAATGCCACTTGGCCCAGTTGAACCAATTACACCATTATACCCAGCCAACCCACGAGATCCAGTTGGTCCAGTTGCACCAGTTACATACTCAGTTACCGCTAATATATCATATAATCCAACATTATTTACTTTATACAAGTTAATATCAATTGGCAGGGCAATAATTGACCCAGGATACAGTTTATACGCCACATTCCCCAACTTAATCGGAGCAGTAACCACATTCTGTATCGAGTCCAGAATCTGCGTCCCATTTGATGTAAATGGCTGTGATACCCCATTCACTACAATATTCACCTGTTCGTTATTCTGAGTCACAATATAAAGAGCGGTTGTAGAAGCGGGTGTTACTGTTACCGCACCACCAGTAGGGACATATCCAGATACAGATGTTATACTCGCCAAATCCTTTGCTGGAATACTTGGATTCAGTGTTCCCAAGTTTGATGCCGTCATATTTGATAATCCAGAAGCAAGTGCAGCTATCCCTGCATTCACCGGATTCTGAAGAAGTTGCGCACATTGAAGACCATCAAATGTTACGCCAGTTATTGTCGCATTTTTTATAACTGCACGAGTGAGTGTTGATCCCGTAAATACGCAATTCGTTAAGGTCGCGCCAGAAAAGTCGACATTCGTTAAGTTGCAGCTCGAAAATACACACCCAGACAAATCTCTCGATGAAAGTGATTCCCCGCTTAATCCAATATTCGACAATAATACAGTCGGCCCAATAATATATCCAGCATTTGTTCCACTTGTAACAGTATAACCAGATGGCATTGTCGCCCTCGAACCATTTACAATACCGCTACTTCGAATCCGCGTGAATGTTGCACTTGTAAATACGAGACCACTTATGTCAATATTTCGAATATTTGCTCCAGTGAAGTTTGTATTCGTTAGTGTTGTCCCCAAAATCGCCGCACCACTCAGATCCGCATTCGTAAAGTTGGTAGATGAGAGGTTGCATCCTCGCATGTTCGCTGAAATAAGTGTTGCACCAGAAAAGTCGACGTTTTCAAGAGAAGTATTTGAAATATCAACACTTGTAAATGGGACCGACCGAGCATTTACTCCTGCTCCAATAATATACCCATTTCTACCAATATACCCAGTTGGAAGGGTTGCGAATGAAAGGTTTGTTATACTACCCGTAGTAATTCCGGTAAACACCGCACTTGTAAAAGTAGCACCACTTACATCCGTCGATGTTAATGTTGATCCAGTGAAGTTTGTTCCAATAAATGATCCAAGGCGGAAGTTCGCGCCAGTAAAGTTCATATTCTGCTTTGAGAGACCATCGAAATTATAACGAACAGTTACAGTAAATGTTGCAGTGCCGATGCCATACCCGCCATTTGCTGCCTGGGTAGCAGTAATTGTTGTTACTCCAACCCCTACAACCGTAAATATTTTACCGACGACTGTACCAACTAATAAATCAGAGGATGTATATGTAAATGAGCCTGAACTATTGGAAGATGGGTCTGTAAATGAAAAAGATACATCGGTTGTTGACTTTATTAGATTTGATACGTTTGTTATTGTTGGAGTAACTAATGCACACATGTTAGGAAGTCTGTTTCCGCTTGAAATATAATCTTATTTTAATTATTCTACTTTTCATTCGAATAACCAGTATACACATATTTATTCGCGACTACTTACTATTCCCGCTTATATTACCTCCAATCTCTCGTGTCCGTTCTTCTAATACATCAATCCTCTCATCCAAATACTTCAAATCATTCACTAAAATCGCAAACATCTGATGATAATTGATTCCTTGGTAGTCATTCATATCATCTTTTAGTCCTGTCACAATTTCCGGATAATGTTGCTGTACTTCATGAGCAATAAACCCATATTCTCTCGGTTTCGATGCATACATTGAATTATTATATATCACCGGTCGCAACTTCTGCATCGTTTTTTCCGACTCAGCAAGTGATGAATCTAAATATACTATATCTTTTTTGACTCTCGCATCACTAATATTATTTATACCAACCGTCTTAATCGCTCCACTTACATCTAGCATATACCCCGTGTTCGCAGTCGACCTTTGTATGCTTACCCTCCCTAAATCATAATATACCCTTTCGGTTGTTACATAACGCCATACATTCGGCCCAGTTGCTCCTGCTATACCGGACATACCTGTATCACCCTTTGCTTGATATGCTCCAATCGGACCAGTCGGTCCCATCATTCCTGTATGACCTGTATATCCTACACTACCTGATATACCTTGGGTTCCAGTGACTCCAGTTGGACCGGTTATTCCTGTTGGTCCAGTAATACCAGTATCACCCTTTGCTGTACTTGTCCCTGTTATTCCAGTTGGACCAGTAATTCCTGTTGCCCCTTGTAACCCAGTTGACCCAGTTACTCCTGGTGGCCCAGTAACACCAGTAATTCCCTTTGGACCAGTCACACCCGTTGGACCAGTCACACCCGTCGCCCCAATAATTCCCGCGGCACCAGTTGGACCTGTTGCACCATTTACACCAGTAACACCAGCACTCCCCGTCGGACCTGTCGCCCCCACATTCCCATTTCCGAGAGCAACCGTCACCAATACCGTCCCTAGACCAACATCCTTTATCTTATAAAAGTTTGGATCGAGAGGAATGCCGACAATTGACCCCGAATATATTTTATATAATACCGCGCCAATCTTGATTCTTTCTACCGGATAGTTATTTGAATCAACAACCGCCCCGTTATTTGTTGAATAACTCGCGCCTTCAATCACTACATTCTGTCCACTTGATGCTGGAATGTAAAATCCAACAGTGGTTGATGGAGTGATTGATACAGCCCCTGTAACAGGATCCGGCTTTACAAAGGATATAGATGTAACTGTTTTCACATCAGCAAGAGTAATAGCAGGGATCAGATCTATAATAGTAGATACTTGGATCGATGCAACCTGAATTGATGATATATCCGCATTTGCTGGATTATTTAATAACTGAACCTTCTGAGCTTCTGTAAATGTAATTCCAGTTATGTTTGCACCTTTTATATTCGTATTTGTAAAGTTCGCATTTGTTATCGTTGCCCCCACAAAACTCGAATTACTACATACCACATTCGTAAGATTAGCACCACTCAGATCACATCCTGCGAGAGATATGCCGGAAATGTCTGCGCCAGTTAAGTTCGCTGATCGCAAATATACACCCGCTCCAATAATGTATCCTACTTGATGTTTGTATGAACTTGATGAAAATGTGGCGCTTGAACCTCCAATAAGAGAACCGGATCGAACGCCTGTAAATGTTGCGTTTGTAAAGTTTACTCCAGTTATGTTTACACCAGTTAATGTAGCAGATGAGAGATTGGTTCCGCTGAGATCTGCCCCGGAAAGAGATACCGAAGAAAAGTCGATCGATGAAAAGTTAGCACTGGTTAATTTAACACCAGGACCTACGATGTATCCTATACGACTTATATATCCACTTGGAAGTGTGGCGAACGATAGATTCGATATACTACCAGTAGTAATTCCAGTAAGTATCGCGTTTGTAAAAGTCGCACCACTTACATCCGTCGATGTTAATATTGACCCTGTGAAGTTTGTCCCAATAAATGATCCCTGGCGGAAGTTTGTGCCAGTAAAGTTCATATTCTCCTTTGAGAGACCATCATAGTTTACACCACTTACTGTTAATGTACATGTTATTGTTCCACTGTCATACACCAGTCCTGCTGCCTGGGTTGCAGTTATTATACTTGTACCAATACCCATAATTGTTACGACATTTCCAGTAATCGTTGCCACACTGGTCGTTGCACTTGAATATGAAAATGCCCCACTTCCATTGCTGGTTGGTGCAGTAAGAGAGAATGAAGGGTCGGTGGTAACCTTTGTTATGTTCGGAAAGTTGGTTATGGTTGGTGCAAGTAAATAATTAAAGTCATTTGCTAATATAGATGCGGTTGTTATTCCGGTTGCAGGAAGAGCAGTTAGAACGGAACTGCCTGAAGCATATGTTATTCCATTCCCAATAAAAGCACCTCCAAACGAACGTCCACATGTTTTAATTGTTCCATCATTGAATATGTATTGTGCGGTTGTGTGTACTATGTTAACCATTTTAACATTTGACACACCAGATATAGTAGTTAATGTTCCACCATAATTAGTGGTTGTTCCATTGCCAACATAACCAATATCATCATAACCCCACGCTTGAATCGTTCCATCATTTTTTAATACTATATTAATGTAAAAATTACATGTTATATATTTAACATTTGAAACATTGAAACAAAAAATTGGTGTAGAATATGTTATTACACTGCTTGAATTGGGATTTACCGTTCTATAGTCATTAACTCCACATACGTAAATATCACCATTTGTTTTTAAAAATAATGTTCGTTTACCATTACGATCACTATTCACTTGTAATACATTTGAAATCGTCATCAATTGTGTAAATGTTCTTCTGTTTGTTGTATCGCCGAATCCAAGATTACCACTCTCGTTCCGCCCGGCTGCATATACTGTTCCATTTTTATATACAATATGTGTTGCACTACTAGGATTACAAATTTGTGCAATGTTGCTTACATTTGTTACATTTGTAATCTGAACAAGAGATAATGAACTTGTTGTTGTTCCATTTCCAAAGGGACCAAATGTATTATTATTACCACACACATATAATGCATTATTTTTTATTATAAATGTTCTCGAACCACCATTATAAAAGTTATCGACATTTGTGTGAATTATTTGAAATGATTGTAAATTAGTTGTGTTTCCAGTTCCGAACACACCTTGACTATTATTTCCTGTTGCATATAAGTTTCCATTAACATCCAACACTAATGTAAAATTGAACCCAATCGCTATTTTTTTTGCAACAACATTTGTAAGTTCAGTGGGTGTAAAAGGGGTGGAAAATGTTCCAGTACCAATAGAACCAAATACATAGTCCCCGAATGTTCCCCACATTTTGACTTGTCCATTTAACAGTATGATTCCTGAAAAAGTACCATTTCCACCAAGAACATAATTATATTCATCAATTGCATCTGTAAAGTACACCGTCTTCAGGTTAACCCCTGTATGTGTTTCCAAAAACCAGTTTCCACCCATTGTCGCCGACCCCGTCAAATCCGTCGATGCTCGAATAATCATTCCTCCAGGTAACTGTGTTTCCAATGTATCAATCACGTATTTCCAGTTATTATCAGAATACAACGCACATGCAAGCATATCAAAATGCATAGCCCCCAACTCAGTGTTACACCACGATATAAAAGAAGAAAACTCTGACCATGAATCGAGTTGAGGGTCAATTGTATTTACTCCTACTATGATACACGGTTTATACATTTGTGCAGTAAGTCGATAATCCGGTAAATTATAATTATGTTGAAGTATACCAATGGACGTAACCTCATTCGTTCTTCCAACCTCCTCATTCGAGGTCAATACAACATTTATTCTCTCTTTTATATCATCGATCGTGTCTTGATAAAAGTCGAATAATACATACTTTGCAATATCATTATTGATTGAATTACATATATAATCATAATTATGCACTCTTTTATCAATTAGTATGATGTTTACCATATTTGGTTCAATCTACTATATGTATTCAAATGTAGTACTGTATTAAATTATGATTATACTATTTTATACCATAGAATATTTTGAAATCGGCACCCCATACGAGTGATCTATTTCAATTCATTATTGGTATCTCTCTTGAATGTTATACCTGCTATACGGAAGTAACTCTTGAATGATGTATATATTTTATTTTTTATCGTTCATTTCATAACAACGGGTTACTCATATAATTTGCTTGTTACTTATTTACTTATTTACTTATTTACTTATTTACTCAATCTCTCATTCTCTCGTCGAAGTTCTGCAAGTCGTATCTTAAGTCTCTTTATTTCAGCTACACACAATGCGAATAACGGAACATAGTTAATTGCCTGTGTTTCTTCATCTCTTGTACCTGATACAAACATCGGATATACTTTTCTAAACTCATCGGCTAAAAACCCATATTCGTGTCGTTTCGTCAATGTATTAAAATAATGGACAGGCATAAGACTTCTTAATTGTCTAACATCTTCCTCATGTATCGGAATCAAGTCTTCCACACTTTCTTTAATTCGGTAATCACTGATGTTATTTACTCCAACACATTTAATTCCGCCACCACTTACATCCAACCGATAATTTTGGTCTGGGTTAGATAATCCAATTCCTACTGTTGTTGCACTTGTATATATGTTTGATGCAGCACCCGATACACTATTCCATACTACCGGACCTGTCGCACCCGTCTCACCCACCGGTCCAGTATCTCCAATAGTATTATATGATCCATCCCGTCCTGTATAACCTTTAGCCCCATGTGGACCAGTTGCACCGAGTGTGGTATATATTCCATCAGGTCCGATACTACCAGTAGGACCAGTCACGCCTGTTATTCCTGTCGGACCGGTATCACCCTGCTGGTTTGCTGCTCCTGGTGGACCGCGCGGTCCAGTTGGCCCAGTTGGCCCAGTTATTCCATTCGGGCCTGTTTCTCCATCCATCCCCGTTACTCCAGTTGAACCTGCCTGACCAGTATATCCTCTCACTCCAGTTGGCCCAGTTGGTGCTTTAATTGCCGCCAACCCAGTTATTCCAGTCGCTCCATTCACTGCATTAAACCCAGGAATACCAGTCGGCCCTTGTGGACCACGTGCGCCGCCACCATATCCTCCATCCACCAATATATAATAAAGTCCGACACTATTTACCTTGTAGTAATTAATATCAAGAGGAAGGCCAATAATCGACCCTGCATACACCTTATATGGAATTGTTCCAAGCCGAATAACTGTTACTATATTGTTCGATGCATCCAAAATAGATGAACCATTACTTGTATATGTTGTCGTAGAATTATCATTCGCGATGGTTAGCGGTGTATTATTCGGAATGTTTACATAGAAGGCCGATGATGTATTCGGTGGAATCGTAATCTCTGCCGCACCTCCTCCTCCCCCCGACGTTGGAGTATATACTGCAACATTCGATATATACGGTACATCTCCTAATTTAATTGTAGGATTAATTGACGGCAACTCGTTCACTGATACAGTTGTTATATCAATCGCTGCAATACCTGCATTCGCCGCATTCTGTTTTAATTGACTTTTCTGCGCGGTTGTAAATGTCAGACCAGTAATTGTCGCAGACGAAATGTTCGCATTCGTGAAATTGGTATTCGTAATTGTCGCATTTGTAAGATTCACGCCTGATAGATTTGCATTTGTGAAATTGGCACTAGTAAGATCCGCCCCCGCTAATGTTAATGAGAGACCCGAGAGATTGGTTGATACAAAAGATACTCCTCGAACATTCACAGATGGTCCAAGAATATATCCATTATTTATGATATAGTTTGTTGGTAATGATGTCGGGGTTCCAGAGATACCCCCTGATATAATCCCTGTGAAAGTTGCCGATGCAAATGTAACCCCGCCAACCGATGCGTTTGTAAGTGTAGCATTTGTAAGATTGCATGACGAGAGGTTTGCATTTGTTAACACAAGAGCCGCCATATTAAATCCAGTGAAGGTCTTCCCAGAGAGGTTCACATTTGGACCGAACAAATACCCAGATCGTACTACGTAATTCGTCGGTAATAATGCAGTTGCTCCTCCAGTTATTGTGCCGTTACTTACCGCTCCGCTCATATTTGCATTTCGAAGATTTGTTCCCGAAATATCAACATTCGCCCAATTCGTATTTGAGAGATTTGCACCAGATAAGTCGCTAGACGCGAGCCGACATCCCGAGAGATCACCGCCGCTTAAGTCAACCGTTAGGTATGTCATGGATGCACCTAGTAAATACCCATTTAATAGGGTTGAAGGCGACGCACGAATCACATAATTCGTTGGAAGGGTTGCTCCCGTCGCAATAACACCACCACTACATGTTGCACCCGAGAGAAGAACACCCGTGAGATTCGCACCACTTATATCGACGTTCGTTATGTTTGCACCCGATAAGTACGCAAGAGAGAGGTTCGCAGAGGTCAATGCCACCCCAGATAAATCTTCACCTGTTAAATCGGCATTGCTAAGATTTACACGCGGTCCAACTACATAATTATAATAATCGGTATATGACGACTTTTTTGCATAATACCCCGCAGGGAGTGTAGCCGTCAATAGGTTTCGCATATATCCGCCACTTCGTAGTCCAGTAAATATCGCATTCGTAAAGTTGACATTTTCTACATTTGCACCTGCAATACTTCCTCCCGAGAGATCTTGTCCAGATAAATCCGCGCCAGAAATAACCACGTTTGCTCCCACAATATACCCATTTCTGGCTACGTATCCAGTCGGAAGTGTCGCGGTGTTTGCCCCGATAAGCTGTCCAGATGAAAGCCGTACCATACTTGCACCAGTCAATACTGCACCAGTTATATCCGCGCGATATAAATCAACATCGTCCAAATTGACAGAAGTAAGCGCCGCATTTTGTAGATATGCATATGGTCCAACAATATATCGTCCTCTCGCTGAATATCCGAAAGGGAGAGAGAGAGAGGATGCGTATGTTGACAAAGTCGCGTCATCCGTTTTTATACCACGCATAGTCGCCCCCAAAAAGTTTACACTATTCAATGTACAACCAATTAAATTGAGATTTGTCAGGTTTGAGTCGCGGAATGTCGCACCCGTTAACACCATGTATGAAAAGTCGTTTCCACTTAGGTCCGCTCCCGACAAATTGACACCTGCACCAATAATATATCCATTTCTCACGGTATACGATGATAAGAAGAATGCCTTATCACCATTTAATACTCCACCACTCCTAACACCAGTTAATGTTGTCGCTTGTAAATACGCACCAGATATATCCGCATTCGTAAATATCGCATTTGCAAAATTGGTTGAAGTAAACTCACCGTTTGCCAAACTCAACCCCGAGAGATCAATACCTGTTAATGACGGGGATATAACCCCTGATAATCGAACCGACGGTCCCACCATCACTGTGCTTCGTATATAATAATTCGGTGGCAACTGAACACCCACTGACTGAGAGACGTCATACACGGTTGTTAAATAAGGTACTGTTCCACGTAAATCTGCGTTGGTGAATATACATGAAGCGAACGTCGACCCTCCAATCGAGCAGTTTCGTAGATTCGTATTTGTCATGTTAATGCGTGTCAATGTAATGTTGGAGAGGTTTGCACCACTAAAGTCGCTATTTGCGAAACTGAATCCTGTATATGACCTACCAGTTAGGTTCGCTCCTCTCGCAATTAGGTTCGGCCCAAGAATCGACCCATTATGTGCAACATATCCTGATGGAACAGTGATTCCAGTAATAGTTAGTCCACCACTTATAATATTTGTGATGTTCGCGCTAGTCAGTACTGCATTCGTCATATTTGATCCAGTCAATGTGATCCCCGACAAATCCGAGCCAGTAAGTGCGGCATTCGTGAGATTTGTTGATGGACCAACGATATACCCACTACGAACATAATAATTTGCCGGCAAGGTTAACGCATCACCTCCAACAAGTCCACCCGACACCACGTTTGTAAGTGTTGCAGATGAGAGATTCAAGTTTAATACATTCGCATTCGTTATAATTGCCCCCGATAAATCACTCGCAGATAAGTCGGATGTTATTCCAGAGAGATTCACACCTGTTCCAAATAAATACCCACTTCGAATACTATATGTCGCAGGAAGTGTTGCGAATCCACCACTTGTTATACCCCCACTTGTTATGTTTGTTAACGTAGCCGACGTAAATATTGTTCCGCTTACATCCACATTTCGCATATTTACACCAGATAGGTTAGTGCCGGTGAAATTAATTCGCGTTAACTGAATCCCCGATAAATCCTGCGATATAAGTGTACCATTCTGAATACTTACATTCGGTCCAACAATATACCCATTTCGTGCATAATATCCTGTTGGTAATGTTGCATACTCTGCACCAATTAATCCACCCGACACTAAGTTTGTAAGTGTTGTACTCGTTAGTACCGCACCAGAAATATCGCAACCAGTTATTGTTATTCCGGATAAATCCACACCAGTCAAGTTTGCATTCCGTAAAATTGTCCCTGCGCCAATAATATAACCAAGTCGTATTACATACCCCGTCGGCATTGTTGCAAATCCGCCATTGGTTATACCGCCGGATGTAACCCCCGATAATACAGTGGTCGTCAATATTGTACCCGAGAGATCGGTGTTCGTGAATGTTGCACCCAGAAAACTTGTCCCTGTGAAATTACTGGATACGAGAGATACGCCACTTACGTCCGCATACCGTAATGCAGTCGTCTCTGACTTTGCAATAACATTGGGTCCAATTATATACCCACCACGTCCAACATATCCAGATGGAAGTGTCGCACTTTCTAATCCACTATTTCCAGGTCCAGTGATCGTCGCTGAGAGGGTTGCACCAGTGAGTACTGCCCCCGACATCGAACAATTTGAAATAAATGTACGAGTCAGATTGACACTACGCATATTTGTAGACACCAACACTGCAGTGTTTAATGAACAATCAGTGAGATTGGCGGATGACATATCCGCATTTGTATAGGTTGATCGAGACATAATAGATCCTGTCATGTTCGTTCCTGTAAAAAGCGACCCAGTATAATCAATATTCGACATATCAATTGATGTCATTGAAAGAGAGGTATAGTCCATATTTTTTCCCAGAATGACACCGAGTGCTGTTGTTATTTTTCTATATCCAGTTGGGACCGTCGTGGATGCAAGACCAATCAATGCACCCGTTTTTACAATAGAAAACGTGGTTGTTGAAAAGTTGACATTCGTAACATCGGCACCGTAAATACTTACATTCGACAATGTAACATTACTGAATACTGCATTATTGAGTTTTATATATGGCCCAATAATAAACCCACTACGAGTAATATACCCTGATGGAAGTGTTGCAGTATCTGCACCAACGAGAGAACCAGTTATCATATTTGTAAGTGTTGCACCAGTTAGTACCGCACCAGATAGTGTAGACCCTGTAATTGTTTGACCAGAAAGGTCGGCGTTGGTTAGTCCTGTTGCCCCTGTTAGATTCACGGATGGACCAATAACATATCCATTACGCACTACATACCCGGTCGGCATCGTTGCGAAACTACCATTCGTTATTCCACCGGACAGTACCCCCGTTACCGTCGTATTTCGCAGATTTGTTCCAGAGAGATCCGTGCCTGTTATGACAACATTTCGCAGATTTGTGCCAGAAAGATCCGCGCCAGTGAGAGGAATACCCGATAAATCCGAGTTAGATATATCGCCCGACCTCGTAATAACACGCGGTCCAATAATATATCCATTTCTACCTGCGTATCCTACTGGTAGGATGGCACTTGAAAGTCCGACTAAGCCCCCAGTCGTTACATTTGTAAAAATGCATGATGATAAATCGGCGTTTGTAACGGTTGATCCAGTGAGAGAAATACCGGATAAGTCGCCATTTACAAGAGTGCCGCCACTTATATTTACTGTTGGGCCGACGATGTATCCTGCACGAATGAAATACCCCGATGGCATTGTAGCCAAAGTACCATTCGTTATTCCACCAGAAACTACATTTGTTAGTGTTGTACCAAATAGGTTTGTACCTGAGAGATCCGTGTTCGTAAATGTTGACCCGGATATAGATGACCCAGATAAGTCAGCACGTGTTAGTAATATGCCCGAGAAGTCAAATACACCGGATAATGACCGAATTATAACCCTTGGACCAATAAGATATCCCAATCGAAAATAGTAATTTGTTGGAAGTGCTGCAACAAATGATGTATTTTGAATACTCCCGCTTACTACATTTGTCATTGTTGCACCAGAGAGATTTGTGCCAGATACATCAACTCCAAAGAGAGAAATACCCGATAAATCTGAATTGGAAATATCTGCATTTCGTAAATTGACTCTAGGACCGACAATGTACCCTGAACGGAATACGTATCCAGTAGGTGGTGTCGCGGTTGTTGTACCGACTAGTCCTCCTGTCGTAATGTTGGTTACAGTTGCACCTGTCATGATAACGCCAGATATATCGCTCCCTGATAATGTTGCACCAGATAGGTCGACATTTGTCAAGTTGACAGACGTAAGTCGAACATTTGGACCGATGATAGAACCGGCGCGAGCAACATACCCCAGTGGAAGAATGGTTGTTGAAAATCCACGACAGTTGATTGAATATAAGTTCGTCATTGTTGTTGAACTAGCGAACCTAGTTGCCGAAATATCAGTATTATTAAAGATAACATTCGTTAGGTTAGCCAAGGTTAGATTTGCCCCACCGAGAGATTTGTTTGTGAAGTCCTGTCCAGAGAGATCGAGACCCACATAATCAACACCGACAACGTTCAAAGTACATGTTATTGTTCCACTGTCATACACGCCGTCTGAAGCTTGTGATGCAGTTATTATACTTGTGCCAAATCCGACAATTGTTACGACATTTCCACTTATGGTTGCAACATTTGTATTTGCACTTGAATATGAAAATGCTCCACTTCCATTGCTTGTTGGTGCAGTAAGAGAGAATGAAGGGTCTGTCGTATACTTTGTTATATTTGGAAAGTTGGTTATGGTTGGTGTAATAACATATGCATAGTCATTTGCTAACATAAATGCGGTTGTTATTCCGGTTGCAGGAAGAGCAGTTCGAACGTAAATGTTTGGACCATATGTTATTCCATTCCCAATAAAAGCACCTCCACCTGAAACTCCACATGTTTTAATTGTTCCATCATTGAATATGTATTGTGCTATAACGTTCGTTAAGATACACATTTTAACATTTGACACATCAGATATAGTAGTTAATGTTCCACCATAATTATTTGCTGTTCCATTTCCAACATAACCAGTCGAATCATTACCCCACACTTGAATCGTTCCATCATTTTTTAGTACTAGATTTAAGTAGTCCCCCGTTGTTATATATTTAGCATTTGGAACATTGAAACAAAAAATTGGAGTAGCATATGTATTTGAACTGCTTGAAGTGGGATCTACCGTATAATTGTAGTTAATTCCAGATGCGTAAATATCACCATTTGTTTTTAAAAATAATGTTCTTGAACCATTAGGACACACTTGTAATACATTAGAAATCGTCATCAATTGTGCAAATGCTATTCTGTTTGATGTATCCCCGAATCCAAATCTACCACCCCAGTTTTGTCCGCTTGCATATACTGTTCCATTTTTATAAAGAATAAATGTTGCACTACCAAGATTATAAACTTGCGAAATGTTGCTTACATTTGTTACATTTGTAACCTGAACAAGAGATGATGAACCTGTTGTTGTTCCATTTCCAAATTGACCAAATGTATTATTACCACACGCATATAATGCATTATTTTTTATTATAAATGTTGTCGCACCACCATTATAAAAGTTATCGACATTTGTGTGAATTATTTGAAATGACTGTAAAGCAGTTGTGTTTCCAGTTCCGAACTGACCCTCATCATTATTTCCTGTTGCATATAAGTTTCCATTACTACCCAGTACCATTGTAAAATGATATCCAATCGCTATTTTTTTTGCAACAACATTTGTAAGCTCAGTGGGTGTAAAAGGGGTGGAAAATGTTCCACGACCAATAGAACCAAATACATAATCATAATCGTATGTTCCCCACATTTTAACTTGTCCATTTAACAGTATGACTCCTGAAAATTGATTACTTCCAGCACCAAGAACATAACTATATTCATCAATCGCATCTGTAAAGTACACCGTCTTCAGGTTAACCCCTGTGTGTGTTTCCAGAAACCAGTTTCCGCTCATTGCCGCCGACCCCGTCAAATCCGTCGATGCTCGAATTATCATTCCACCAGGTAACTGTGTTTCCAATGTATCAATCACGTATTTCCAGTTATTATCAGAATACAACGCACATGCAAGCATATCAAAATGCATGGCCCCCAGCTCCGTGTTACACCAAGAAATAAAAGAAGAAAACTCCGACCATGTCTCTAGCCGTGGGTCAATACATTCCACCTCATGTATAACCCCTCCTGGTATCATCGAGTTTATCATAAAAAATGTAGGTAACCGGTAGTTATGCTGTAGTAACCCGACAGACGCGACACGTATTTTCGTTCCGACGGGTAAAACTTGAACCAACGATAATGTTTCCATAATGCGTGTTTTAATCATGTCAAATGTATCACAATAAAAGTCAAATAGAACACCAACTGCGATATCTGGGTCGATTGCGTCCATCACTTTATCATAGTCATGTACACGTTTATCTACTAGTAGGACATTTATTGCGATGTCATTTGGCGGTGGTTGATCAGGTGGTGTTTCATTCAATTCCATTATTTCAGCACCCCTTTATGTGTAGATTTACTGATATATGTAACTAAAATATATTATCTTTCTTTTCCGCTGAAACTAGGTGTAAATGGGGGCAACATATCAAAACTCTCCAACACACATACTCTTTTGACGAATCATAATATCATCATAGTCTCTACAATATATGACTTTACCTGTTTTACGTGATACAAGAAAATATCGACTGAAGTATTGACTAATATACTTACTCCGTTTCGCCGTATCATGTTTATATTTTTTCTGTATCTGCCAGTGAATATTATTTCGCATTACCTCTCGGTCCGCTTTACTACAGTCACTGAATGGAATAAGGGCGGTTTTATACTTCGGATCATATTCACTTTCATCTTCGCTCGGCAATGTAAAGTCGGTATTCGAATATACATATAACAATTTGGGTTGAACAGCATACGGTCCTTCTCCGAATCCATAGAGTTCAAACAATCGCTTGTGTGGGAAATAATTCGAAATAATAAGTATTTCGGATTTGTTAATATCATTAAATAGTTCATTAGAGAGGTTATACAATATGTTTGTCGATACATAGTATTTTAGAATCTGGTTTGTTTTTGCGTTAACAAAGTAGAATAGTGTCGGGTTCGAATGTGGTGGAATCCCTTTTGTGTGATTCGATAATAAGGATTCCGTTTCTTCTTTATCATCATCATTCGCATAACGGTTTTTTCTACAAGATGTGAATCGTACAATAGTTGATGTAAACATTGCTTTGGCTTTATCCTTCCATTTCATGACTTTGTAAACATATTCATCATCAAATATATATGACTTCTCTCTGTTTAATGTGTAGCCGTATGCTTCGCATTTGGAAATTAGTGATGGAATAAAGTTATACCTGTATTCAATTGGCGAGTAGTGGTCAGAGACATCATCATATTCACTTCTAGGGAGGGTATCAACAAATATAAACTCAGTAATATATTTATGCGTAAAGTCGGTAGATACTGTACAATTATCTCCGATTGTTACACGTTTATCTGTTACTTTCTCGTTTGCAAGATGAAGTAGCGGATCCATATCGCATCCTGCGCCTAAATATAATGCTTTCATTTGTTTTGATTTGATTTGTTTTGATTTGAATGGTTCTTATTATTATGGTACTAATAATATTATTATATTCAATTTTATACATTCAGTTCATGTCAAGCAATCAAATGAATGTATGTTCAGATATAACGGTTTTTCTAATATGATATAATATACCGTTGATTCTCTCTCTCTGTTTTAAGAATGGCTTTATTTCGTAAAAAGTCAACAACGAACTCCGCATTCACATCATCAAATGATTCATCAAACTTGGGTGAGTTAAAACAATATACGACTCTTACTACTAGCAAAATCTATAAAACAATTACTGGCCTGAATAAAGATTATACACTCGGTAATTTCGACACAGTTCGAGAGGACATAACACCCGATACATATATTCGATACTCTGAAGAGTTACTAAAAATGCGTCAGACCGCATACCCTGTATATGAAGATATACGAAGTCAAGTGTCCGCCACATTACAAACATTACTACAAGCATCTAACAAATATGATGAACTTACTGCCGCACAGTTTCAAGTAGCTGACCTGCAACAACAAAACACGATTCTGAATGACATGGAGAAACTACTTGCACATATTACGCAACTTAAACGGTCGATGACAATCTTCCCCGATCAGTCAATCAGCGTTATCCCTGTTCAAATTAAGCCGGAATATTTAGCATACATTCAAATGTTTGGTCTTCCTCAAGGAAATATTTGGGACCCGGATCGACTCGCTCTTGCGACAACCAAAGTTGCAATGGCTGCTGCGGCTGCCGCAAATGCCGCAAATGCCGCAAATGCCGCAAATGCCGCAAATACATTGTAATTATGTAATACCTCTCTCCTCATAACAACGCATATAATATACGATGTATTCATTATAATATACGATGTATTCATTATAATATACGATGTATTCATTATAAAATAATCAGATGGTATTATAGCTCTCAATTATTCCACGTCACTTCATCGAATGACAACTCCACGAAAACCCATATCTTCCGCAAAAAACAGCATTGAATATAATTATGGATACTCCGACATGATCGGTACATCCGGATTTGCAGGACGAAACATGAATGATGTCGACGGAGGACTCAACTTAAATGTAAATGATTACACTGTAAAAGAGTTATTAGACCTCCTAAAAATAACGGAGGATCAGAAAACTCTCTCGGAGTATCAAGTTTCAGACGCCGTCGATTCCTGGATATCAAAATATAAATCCGCTATCGGAAAACAAAATGAGGATATGTATGAAGATGCATATATTCTTTTTTATCGCCGGATTCAACATAAGCTTCACGAATATGTACGCATATTTATCGGCACTCCTGCAAATGTAAATGCGGCGGTTTACCAACAAATCTATAACCACGATAAAATGTATAATACGAGCGAACTTCATGCGGCAGCAGGAGAGCAGCATCTTATTAAACAGAGACCTGCACCTGTTCAAAACACATACAACTATGAATATCCACAAGGAACGATAAACCCTGTTGAAAAACGCATCATGAAAAAGGTCGTCAATATTGACACACTTTTTCGCAGAAAGTATGAACTCACTGAATCGACCAACTTTCTCTGGGTTCTTCCGATGCCGATCAATAATGTTATATCTATGAAAATTGTATCCACTGAAATCCCAAATATGTCATATTCTTTCTCAAATCGAAAACAAAATAACCAATGCATGATTTATTTATATAATGTGAATGACGGAACTGGAAATATGTATGACACCTCTCATAATGTTGTTATTCCCGAAGGAAATTATATGGCAGATGAGTTTAATGTCGCAATGAACAACTTCTTTCATAACTCAGGAAATGGTCTAAACTTTTTAGTTAGCGGTGTGAATACGTATACATCGAAAACATATGTTAGGGCAAGGTCGGTCTATGATCTAGATGATGGATCGCCGATGCCATTTGATCCTAGTGGAGCATATTATTCCCCAAACTTCTTCTTTGTAGTTGACTTTAACCTCTCGGATGACCCGTCCGTTAGTACACCTCCACCACCCCCAGATCCGCTTTCTCTCGCGTGTAGAAATAATGCATGGCAACGAACCCATACAACCATGTCAAAAATAAATTATAATAATGGTAAGGTAAATCCATATGATATCGGACAGTCCACTCTTAAACTTCGACCTCTCTGGAAAAACCTCGGGTGGATGATGGGATTTCGAAAAGATATATATTTAGTCGATTCATCTAATGTTATACACGATAAGACTGTAAATACGAATGAGACCGTTCATTATAATTGCTACCTCTCGAGTGAATCGTCATACGGCAGCAGCGTTAACCAGTACTTTTTTATTGAAGTCGATGACTTTAACAGCAATTTCACGTCGGATGCAATTACATCATCGACGGGAAACTCATATCTAGGTAGAAATATTATGGCAAAAGTTCCGATTGTAAACGGCCACTTTAGTATGATCAATGCAAATCAGTCAGATCATATTTATCGACAGAGAGATTACTTTGGTCCAGTCAATATTGAGAAGTTGAACATACGCCTATTAGACCGATATGGAGAGGTAATAGACCTTGTTAATAATGACTATTCTCTCGCGTTTGAGTTCACAATCCTTTATTAGGGTTCTGAGTGGTATGTATACAAGGAATGCCTGATTATTTGCTCTTTTTGTTTTAGGAAAAATACATAGGGGTGCTATTAAAAATCTTATTTTCTTACATAATAGTATAAAAAAAGAATAATGCCCGCTATTAACTTCGTTCTTCCCGCTTTGGACAGTTCTCTCCTTTGCGATCTCTCTGGTACTCTTGAGACCTCTTTTGTAACTGTTGATGCCTCTTCTACTGCTGTTTTCTACTTGAAGACTAGTGATTTGAAGAATGTGTTCAACTTCCAGACCGATGCCGCTGATATCAATGATGTTGATGCTACTGATATCAAGTACTATGTGTCTGTTGCTAGCTGGCCCGCTGGTGTCAACCCCGCTCATGCTATGATGCACTCTGGTGCCGGCGGTTCTTCTGATCTCCCTAACCTCGGCTCTTATGATAACAACAAGAACCTTCTTAAGCACGACTTTGTTCGCTACCTTGCCTACAAGCTGTTTAACACTGTTCATGGTGTTGATCTGTTTAATAACGAGGCGGCTCTTCTTACTAACATCGCCTCCAAGGGTGCTGATGTGAAGGCTAGTCTTCACTCTACTCTCACTGCTGTCGATGATGTCAGCGGTGTTTCCATGGCTGGCACTGATGCTTCCGGCAAGAAGTACTTGACCAACAGCAACACCACCTCTTCTAATGTTTGCCGCGAATTGATGCGCCAGATTGCTGCTCGTGACCCTGCTCGTTTTAACACTGATATCTCTGGCACCATCGTTCGTCAGTCTGTTCCTCTTAAGGACAACGACACCATCAACTTCTTGTTGACCGTTTCTCCCGCTTCTGGTCAGCACTTGTTGACTGGTCGCCCCTCCGCCATCGAGAGCCGTGTCTACAAAGTTTCCCTTGTTCTTAAGGCTAACGCTGATGCTGTCAACACCACTGTTGTCGAGTCTGATGCTTATGTCGCTGACTTCCCCTACTCTGTTTAAGTAGCCAATTATTTTTATACACACTTGATAACATTTGTTGTCAAATGTGTAAATGTATGATTATAATTACCGATGATTATAGCCCGATGTATGGTCGTTAATTACGATTTTGACTTTAATATCGCAACCTCTTGTTTTAATGTTGTAACCTCTTGCTTCAACACTGTTGCTTCTTCCTTCCAAGTAACCAGCTCTTGTTTAATATTCTTGATTTCATTCACCAACACCGCAAACAACGGAGTATAGTTGATCGATTGATAGTTATCTCCATCTTTATCACCTATAACCATATCTGGGTATTTTTCCTGGAACTCATGAGCAATAAACCCATACTCATATTTCTTTGTTAATTTATTGTAATACCAGACTGGTCTCAACCCATCAACATTATTTGACCCACTCAAATCAGTGACAGAATCCTTGATTCGGTAGTCACTAATATTATTCACACCTAGGGTCTTAATTATACCACTCACGTCTAATGCAAATGATATATCTGGCGAAGTCAACCCAATTCCAACAGTCCCTGCAGCATAATAGATCGTCGTGCCACTTTGAGTCCACAAGTTAGGTCCTGTTGCACCTGTTGGACCAGTATACCCAGTATCACCCTTTCCTGCAAAGGCACCATTCACACCAGTTATACCCTGAGGACCCTGAGGACCTGTTCCACCTGTTAATCCTTGAGGACCAGTTGGACCGGATGGACCTGTTGGACCGAATGGACCAGTTCCACCTGTTATACCGGTAGGGCCGGTTGACCCTGTATTTGCCGCTGTACCTGGTGCACCAGTAGATCCAGTTGGTCCTTGTAACCCTGTTGGACCAGTCGGACCTGTTCCACCAGTAATACCGGTTGGGCCTGTTATACCGGTTGGACCTGTTCCACCAGTACTTCCGGTTATACCTGTTGGACCAGTGGGTCCAGTGCAACCAGTTGGACCTGTTCCACCAGTAATACCTGTTGGACCAGTGGGTCCAGTGCAACCAGTTGGACCTGTTCCACCAGTAATACCTGTTGGACCAGTGGGTCCAGTGCAACCAGTCGGACCTGTTGAACCCGTATTTGCAGCTGTTCCTGGAGTACCGGTAGGACCTGTTGCACCTAATAACCCAACCGGACCTGTTGCCCCCGTCATCCCTGCATCCAACACTCCATACGCTATATTGTTAATGATGTCATTTTGAGCATACAAAGAAAAGTATGCACGAACACTTGTCTGATTTGCGGCAGTTATCGCCGTATATTTCAATGCTCCATTATGAAAGAAACTAACACTATATTGCGTTAGACATATTGTAAATACATCCGACGCGGCATATGTTGTCGAAAATACATTCACTGAATTAACATACACTGTATATGTTGTGCTTGCACCGAAATTAATATGATAATAAGGGGTAGTCGACGCACTAATGTCAGTAAACCCGATGATTCTACTTACTCCAGTCTGACTCGGAACAAATGTAAGATATGCTGTATAATATGACTCGACACTGTATACTTTCTCTCCAGATCCTGTTGCGGATGTCTTCTTAATAGAATTATTTGTAGGGAAGAAGAAACTGGATGTACTTGCTGCATCAGGAATAAGTGTGAATAGGGCTGGACCATTTGCGCCAGTGGGACCGGTTGGACCCGTAGGACCAGTACCACCAGTTCCACCAGTAACACCTGTAGGACCGGTTGGACCCGTAGGACCAGTACCACCAGTTCCACCAGTAACACCTGTAGGACCGGTTGGACCAGTAGGACCTGTTCCACCAGTTCCACCAGTAACACCTGTAGGGCCAGTAGGGCCAGTTGGACCCGTAGGACCTGTTCCACCAGTTCCACCAGTAACACCTGTTGGACCCGTAGGACCTGTTCCACCAGTACCACCAGTACCACCTGTAGGACCTGTGGGACCTGTTGGACCTGTTCCACCAGTTCCACCAGTAACACCTGTAGGGCCTGTTGGACCCGTAGGACCTGTACCACCAGTACCACCTGTAGGACCTGTCGGGCCAGTTGTACCGGTACCACCAGTTGGACCCGTTGGACCAGTATATCCTCTCGGACCAGGTAAACTAAAACTCAAATAACATGCGTGTGCATTTGTAATATTCGAATCAGCAACCACATTTGTAACATCAAATATAAACCATCCACTCGCTCCTGATGCCTGTTCTATGATATTCGTGACTTCAAATGTATGAAACCGCGTATAGTCTTCAACATCTTGTACTTTCAAGAATCCATAATTTCCTTCTCCCCCATAATTCTTTATACTTTTAAGAAATGTATACAAATTATTTCCAATACCTGCACCATCCGTATTGTTGATAAATATCTTAGTTGCAGTATTCTGAGTATCATAATTAAATCGGAATAATCCTGTTCCTGGATTTGATTGAGTGGTTGTTGTGTCCAAAATGTATCGATATGTTCCTTCCGATGTTGCAGCTGCACCAATTGGACCTGTAACACCAGTAGGACCCGTAGGACCCGTACCTCCTGTAGGACCTGTCGGACCTGTCGGACCAGTTGGACCTGTTGGACCGGTTCCACCAGTACCGCCTGTAGGACCTGTGGGACCTGTTGGACCAGTCGCACCTGTTGAACCCGTTGGACCGGTTGGACCAGTCGGACCAGTTGCACCGGTTGAACCCGTTGGACCTGTTGGACCTGTTGGACCAGTACCTCCAGTTACACCAGTCGGACCAGTGGGACCTGTTGGACCTGTTGGACCAGTGGGACCAGTACCTCCAGTAACACCAGTCGGACCAGTGGGACCTGTTGGACCTGTTGGACCAGTGCCTCCTGTTACACCAGTCGGACCAGTTGGACCAGTCGAACCCGTTCCACCAGTAATACCAGTAGGACCAGTTATACCTTGAATACCTTGAGGCCCTGTTGAACCAGTAGGACCAGTGGATCCCATTGGACCAGTCGACCCAGTAGAACCAGTGGATCCCACTGGACCAGTCGGACCAGTCGGACCTTGAGTCAAATACCCAAATGATACATTTGTTACCGAGTCATTTTGAGCAAGCAAACCAAAGAATGCTTTAAAGTTGAATATTGTATTTACATCACTGTATAATAACACTCCATTCTTATAGAAGAATACATTGTACTCATGAACCGCTATTGTAAATACATCCGATGTAGTATATGAAGTTGGACTATTGGGTGAAGTCACTGCACTACCAGAAACATAAATGTATAACTGATTTGCCCCAGTACTTGAGAAGTTAAACTGATAATGAGATGATGTCCCATTGTCTTCAGTTAATCCAACAATACGAGAGACACTAGTTTGAGACACCTTAAATGTCAAGTAGCATGTTCGATATGATTCAACTGTCAATGCTTTGTCGGGTACTACGCGATTTGCAGTAACCTTTTGAACTTTATTCGCAAGAGGGAAAATAAAGTCAGACTCATATCCACTCATTGCTTGAAGTGTAAATAATGCAGGGGCCGATGTACCAGTTGGACCGGTTGGACCAGTACCTCCTGTTACACCAGTTGACCCAGTTGCTCCATTTGTTCCATTCGTTCCAGCAGTACCCTGAACACCTTGTATACCTTGAATACCTTGGATACCCTGAATACCTTGTGGACCAGTAGAACCAGTTGCACCATCAGCACCTACATATCCATCTGCACCACGCTGTCCAGTAGGTCCAGTTGCACCTTGGATTCCTTGAATACCTTGTGCGCCAGTTGCACCTTGAATACCTTGGATTCCTTGAGGTCCAGTTGCTCCTTGAATACCTTGGATACCCTGTGTGCCAGTTGCACCTTGAATACCTTGGATTCCTTGGATTCCTTGAGGTCCAGTTGCACCTTGAATACCCTGGATACCCTGGATACCTTGAGGTCCAGTTGCACCCTGAATACCCTGAATGCCCTGAATACCCTGAATACCCTGACTACCTTGAGCACCAGTAGGACCAGTATTTCCGAGTCCATTATAGTCAAATCGAAGCGATTTATTACCAGAAGCATCCACTGCACCCGTGATATTAATCGCATTTCCTGATTTAAAGTTAACAGTATCCAGACCAGTTGCAGTAAGAGCAAGTTGACCATCAACCTTCCAGTACTTAAATGTACTATTCATTGTAACAGTAACTGTTCCAGTTGGACCATGTAATAAATCGAATCCAGCATCTTGGTTAAAAATGAGATTATTAATATGGTAGTAACCAGTTGGACCAGATGCACCTCCTGTTATTCCAACAAAAAGCGTATTTCCTACACCGGTTGGACCTGTTGCACCAGTTGGACCTGTTGCGCCAGTTGGCCCATCAATTCCATCCAAGTTCACGTTGTATACTACTGCTGAACTGAATGACCCATACACATTCTGGATTCCATTAATTCCGAGTGAACCAGTGGATTTATTATATGAACTCACGCGACCTTCAAACCAATTATCCGCATTTGATGAACTAACGACAACAACACTATTTCCAACAATATACGCCAATTTATCGTTCACTGTTAAGGATACGCTACCATTTACTGCAGGGGTAATTGTAACAGCCGTTGTCGTTTGTGTATTATAACGGTCGCCATCCATACCTGTGCAACCAGTAGGACCTGTTGGACCTGTTGCACCAGTAGGACCGTCAATTCCATCCAAGTTAATATTGTATACTACTGCTGTGGTGAATGATCCATACACATTCTTGATTCCATTAATTCCGAGTGAACCAGTGGATTTATTATATGAACTCACACGACCTTCGAACCAATTATCCGCATTTGATGAACTAACGACAACAACACTGTTTCCTTCAATATATGCCAATTTATCACTCACTGTTAAGGATACGCTACCATTTATCGTAGGGGTAATTGTAACAGCGGATGTCGTTTGCGTGTTATAACGATCGCCATCCATACCCGTGCAACCAGTAGGACCAGTACCTCCCGTACCTCCAGTCATGCCAGTAGGACCAGTGCCTCCTGTAACACCCGTTGGACCCGTTGGACCTGTTGGACCTGTACTACCTGTACCACCAGTAGGACCAGTACACCCAGTAGGTCCTGTACCACCTGTAGGACCTGTACCACCTGTACCACCTGTAGGACCTGTTACACCAGTAGGACCCGTTGGACCAGTACCCCCCGTTGGACCAGTTCCACCAGTAACACCCGTTGGACCAGTTCCACCAGTAACACCCGTTGGACCAGTACCACCAGTTCCACCAGTACACCCAGCCGGAGTAAATGAAACCGCAACCTGTTCACCGTTATATCCTATATTATCATAGTCGATATACGTAAGAGTAAGAGTATAATACCCCGTTGAGTTTACAACTGATGTAAGTTTTCCAACCCATCTACGACTCGAATCTGTTTGCGCTTGCATAGTGATTGTTCCATAACATGCTGTTGAACCAAACATAGCCATGCCGTTAAACCATCCACTACTCTCTCGCCCATCTGCATCATTCACATCAATATACATTGTCACAGTTCCTTCGGTTTGATCATTCCATGGACGACTTAACCGAACATACCCTGATCCTGGATCACCAGCGATTGTGATAATACTGTATGTAAATAACTTGGTGTATCCACTATATGAACCAGTTGCACCCATTGGCCCAGTGGGGCCAGTACCTCCAGTGGGACCTGTCGGACCAGTACCTCCAGTTCCACCAGTTGGACCAGTACCTCCAGTGGGGCCAGTACCTCCAGTGGGACCTGTAGGACCAGTGCCTCCTGTACCACCAGTAACACCAGTGGGACCAGTAGGGCCTGTTACACCAGTAGGGCCTGTTACACCAGTAGGACCCGTTATACCAGTAGGGCCTGTTACACCAGTAGGGCCTATTGCACCAGTCGAACCTGTCGGTCCAACCATACCGAATGATGTATGTATATGAGAATATGTTGCGTTGCTCTGATAATATACCACAGCTTCATGAGATGATGTATTCGTATTTCTGACATATACCTGAACCTGAATATGAGGGGTTACATATATACCCAAGTTAACATACGGAATGACGATACTTGATATATAATCGACAATATTTGTTGACTCAAGTGTTCTATAGCTCGAGAAGTTACTAGTTCCACCTATTTGAATAACATTTGATGGGAGATTTACAGGGGGAACTGTTGCACTATTCACTGTATCTACGATAGTTGTTCCTGCTGTCTGAGGAGCAGGAAATGCACCTGCATCGACAACATATGCCGCGAAAAATATATTCAAATGAGAAACATCATTTGAGTTTGTTGCTTTTGCAAATATATTCAAATCCCAAATACCAGCGGTAATAAATTGTTGATGAGTGAATGTAACGGATAATCCTGAAAATACACCTGCGACCACATTTACGCCGCTACCAATATTATTTACAATGTAGGTGTTCTGAGTTGCAGTGTTTGGAAGAGTAGACAAACTATTAATTGTTGCACCTCCGCCATTTTTGCGATTTAAAAATAATATGAGACCTCCTGATCCTTGTAACCCTTGAGGACCGGTCGGACCAGTTCCTCCTGTGCAACCTGTACCTCCTGTCACACCCGTTGGACCGGTCGGACCAGTTCCTCCTGTGCAACCTGTACCTCCTGTCACACCTGTTGGACCTGTCGGACCAGTTCCTCCTGTGCAACCTGTAGGACCTGTACCTCCTGTAACACCAGTTGGCCCGGTTGGCCCTGTGCAACCTGTAGGACCTGTACCTCCTGTAACACCAGTTGGCCCGGTTGGCCCTGTGCAACCTGTAGGACCAGTCTCGCCGGTTGGACCA
>Ga0194119_10003035_pt1 | contig 27429 bp, 21 predicted proteins | sample TA2MahC100mmetaG_FD_148620 | JGI IMG/M metagenome (GOLD analysis project Ga0194119, IMG submission 148620) | Freshwater microbial communities from Lake Tanganyika, Tanzania - TA2015018 Mahale Deep Cast 100m | ecosystem: Environmental > Aquatic > Freshwater > Lake | place: Tanzania: Lake...
TCTATGAGTCTTTTGAAGTGAAGCTCTACATCTTTCTCACAGGCGGCTTCGATTTTAGAAGTGGTCTTGGATAACTTCTTCATGTGTTTGTCTTTCTTGGTCACATTTTTAATGGGAAGTTAGGTTAGACTTGTTGGAGGGCGAATCCGAGCCCTGAGATTGAAGATTCCATCAATGTTCCTCCTTTCGGGGGATTGTCGGAATTCCCTCGTCTAGCTTGTAAACACTTAGACGACCTCCCCTTATCAAAAACAACACCCTCTTGTACTCAGCTCGACTCAAATCCCTTATCCTACATACACCCAAATTGGATAGTGGTCTGTCTTGTGTGTTGCCTATGTAGGTTATGTGCTTATCGTCCATACATACAACCACTCTATAGTGAGAGTATGTCCCATACAACCCATACAATAATCCACACATCATCAGCGGAAACAACATAGATGTTATCTTCATCATTCTCCGTAAAGACTCATTAACAAGAATGGATTCTCTATCACACTCCGTAAGAGATCAACCATATCCATAAGCGTATAGGAATGACTCCTCTTATCGAGTTCACTCTCTAAATGGAAATCAGGCGAAGGCATCTCTTTCATCTCTCTCACCCATAATCTCTCTCCGCTCGCTACTGACTTCACCAGCCTATGATTACCATCCACTATCACTCCCCCACACACCAATATCGGATAAGACAAATCCGCCTTCAAGACCCTCGGTAGATGCAAATAAGGAGTCTCCTCTCCCCATGTCCACCCGTCCAATAGACCATCAGGCAATACCCACTTATCCGTAGGGGGAATGTCCGCTGTCACCTCCCATAGCCGACTCACATACCACCCCTCCCCCTTCTCATTCACATGAATCGCCCCTCCCCCTCTATGGTCACTCATCAGCCCACTTCGGCTTCTTAGCAGGGTGACCCCACAGCTTCACCTCCTTGAGGGTCAGAACATCCCTCAAGGTACAGGGAGGGCGTGTAGGGTCAAAGAGGTTCACCCCTGCCGTGGGGCTGACCCCCCCTTCGAGGAGCTTGAGATTGATGTTGAGCGGGTCCACCCCCCGCTCCGTACACTCAGAACACGCATCGCCCCACTCATCGCCCACATCCCCAAGCCAACCCGTACCTCCACATTCGGGACAGGCGTGAGGAAACTCCGCCTCGACCGCGTTCTCGATGACATCGAGATCGAGATCGTCGATGTTGGCGATGAGGAACTTGATGTTGTTGGTGTTGTTGGTGTTGCTCATGTTCATTTCTCTCTTGGGTTTGGTTTATCTCTCACACACCCCACTAATACTGAATACTTTAGGTTGGGATACTCTAGCCGTCACCTAGATGTACATCACTCAAACCATCTCTGTACATAACCACCCAAAAAGAATCCAAAATGTACCCCATGAAATTCCACTCAGCCAGCTTTGCTTCTCATTTTCGGGGCTTTTCATCTCATTAGGAGCTAGCCGAAACCACACCCTTTGGGGGTTTTCCACCTCATTTTGGGGGTTGTCCACCTTATTTTTGGGGCTTTCCAACTCATTTTGGGGGTTGTCCCTCTCACTTTGGGGGTTGTCCCTCTTATTTTGGGGGCTTTCGACCAGGATTAGGGAGGATAGTTGGTCTGTGGTGATTGTGTCGGGAAGCGTGGTTCGATGATCGTAGATAGCCCCTCTGAGATTAGCCCCTTCTAGGTTAGCCCCCTTAAGGTTAGCCCCCCTGATGTCGGGTCCCTGCCAATCACGGTGCCACACACCCCTAAGATCAGCCCCCTCTAGGTCTGCCCCTCTGAAATTAGCCCCCCCACCTAGGTTCGCCCCCTCTAGGTTAGCCCCCCTAAGGTCAGCCATCTCAAGGTTTGCCTGCGTTAGGAAAACACCCTTAAGGTTAGCCCCCCTAAGGTCAGCCGTCTCAAGGTTTGCCATGTTTAGGTACGCCTCCCTGAGATTAGCCCCTCTGAGATTAGCCCCTCTGAGATTAGCACTTATGAGATTAGCTTGAATGAGATTAGCCCTCATGAGATAAGCATCCGAGAGGTTAGCCCCCCTGATCTCAGCCCTCGTGAGATCAGCCCCCCACATTTCAGCCCCTGTCAAGTTAGCCCCCTTGAGGTTAGCCTTTGTGAGGTCTGCCCATGTGAGATCAGCCCCTATGAGATTAGCGTTCTGAAGGTTTTTCATCTTATATCTCTCTCTTGGTTGGGTTATCCGTCCCCCCACACCCAACTAATAATGGATAGTTCAGATTGGGATACTCTTATTGGATAAATCCGAGGGCAGATTTCTAGGGTGTGGTTTCGGCTAGCTCCTTTAGAGCTTCCCCACCCTTAGAGCTTCCCCACCCTTAGAGCTTCCCCACACTTAGTTGGAGTAGGGGATGTTCTCCCACTCGGCAGGTGCGACAACCACATCTCCGAACAGGTGAGGGAAGTGGTTGTTTCGGGGGAGTTTCAGCGTGATCCCCTCCTCGTTCACAAGGAGGTCTCCGTCTTTGGTGCAACCTGCGACTGCCACATAACCTCCAACTAGCTTTTGGATGTCGCTGAAACTCTTGATGTTGATGGTGAGGGCTGGGGCGGTGCTAGGATAGAGGGTAGCTTTCATCTCTTGTCTCCCTTGGGGGTTGGATTACTCCCTACTAATAATGGATAGTTTGGGTTGGGATACTCTTACCCCCGACTATTTTTAGTATCCCAACCCAAACTATCCATTATTAGTTAGGTGTGAGAAACGGATAAACCACCCAACCGACAAAGAGAGGATAAATCATGCAGTACATGAACGCTACTTGCCCCATCTGCCAGCTCAAGTTCCACTCCCGCTTCAGCTACGACAAGACTGAGACTTGTTCCGATGAGTGTCATCAGAAGCAGGAGGAGATCAAGGTTCTGCGGCAGGAGAACATTCAGCGGTGGGGGGGCCCTCAGGTGGACTATGAGGACTACGATGCACCCGATGAGGTGTGGGATGACGAAGAATAAGTATCCCACACCCCACTATCCAATATTAGTAGAGTGTGAGAGATAGATAAACCAAACCCTCCCAACAAAGAGAGAGACATAAGATGAGCAACATCAGCTTCAAGATTGACAACAACAACAACTACATCACCATCTACACCGCCGACATCATCCCCTCCCTTGAGGGGTGGGAGGATGCCCTTGAGGGGGGCTACTCCCTCAGCCTCCCGGACTTCATCGAGATCGCCTCCCCCGACATCGTGAAGCAGTCGGGGGTCGAGGTCCCCGACCACTACGGGCTGCCGCTCGTGGGCGGGCAGAAATGAAAGACCTGTCGGGTCGAGACCTGAGGGGGGCAGACCTAAGGGGGTCTAACCTTGAGTTCGCAAACCTGTCGGGAGTTAACCTGACAGGGGCAGACCTCTCGGGGTCTTATCTCAAGCTGGCGAACCTCACAAAGGCGATCCTCAAGGGGGCGAACCTCACGGGAGCTAGACTCTCAGCGTTTCTGATTGATGCAAACCTTGAGGGAGCAAACCTTGAGTTCGCTGACTTGAGGTGGGGGACGCTGAGGGGGGCGAATTTTGAAGGGGCAAACCTCAAGGGGGCTAACCTTGAGGGATGCTCCCTTGAGGGAGTTAACTTCACTAGGGCTGATCTCAGGGGGGCTAATCTCAAGGGGGCGGCTCACGCGGATGCTTGGAAGTGGGGTGGACAGGGAGCGGTCTTCAAGGGAGCTATCTATGATGCCTCCACCACACTCCCCCATCGTCTAACCTCCGATCAGCTCTCATCCATGACCAAAGCTCCATCATAGCTCCTCAGGTATGTCGTGGGAGATCAAATATCCCTGATATATATCGGATAACGCAGTCCCCTGTTTTGACCTTGCCCCGCGACAGCGGGCTTCATTTTCCGTGCGTGTTTGAGACCACACAAGACAGAACGCTTCTGCGAGCGGTTGTCTTGTCTAAGATACTTTAGACTATCCATTTACTGCATATCTGAGTATTGGATAGTCGGTAGTTGTTTTATATTGGTGAGGTGGGATATGAGATATGGTAGGTTCATGAGATATGGTAGGTTCATGAGAACCTGAAAGGGGGTAAGGGGAATGAGTTTAGCTGTGGGGGTGATGAGTGGAGCGATAACGGCGGGTGGAGTATCATTAGGGATAGTGGGTAGTGAGTGGTCTCGGGTAGCGTTGGGATTGGAGTTGGGTTTGAGGTTTGGTTTATTGAGGGGAGTGGGGTTGGGATTGGGAGTAGGGGTAGCGGGAGCAGGGGTTAGTGTGGGGGCATATACAACGATGGGTGTGGATATTGGGTTAATAGAGGGGGGGTTAAGGGGAGTGGGTTTATTGGGTAGTCATGCGGGGTTAATGGGGAGGGCTGTGGGGATTGGGTTGGGGGGATTGGTATTCACATTAGGGGGAGAATCACCTGTATTGGGAGTGGGGGCATTTACGGGGGTGGGATTAGTGTTTAGTGGTAGGTTAGCGGATGATTTGAGATTAGGGTTAAGGGGAGTGGGATTAGTGGGAGGTGGGGTGGATCAGTTAGCGGAGGGTTTTGGGTTGGGATTAACGGGATATTTTGGATTGGGGGTGATGCAGGGGGTGGTGTCGGGTGCAGGGAGCGTAGCTCCTATGAGTGTGGGATTGAGGTTAGGGGTGGTAGGGTGAGGGGGGGGTTGGTTGAGATTAAATGGGGGAGAGATTAATCACAAGAAGGAGAGAGAGACAGATGAGTAATGTAAGGCTTGATGTTTATGCGGGAGAGAAGAATGGGACGCTGACGGGTCTTGGTCAGCGTATAATTCGTGTAGGGTTAGGCTATGATTATGAGGAAATCAGGGGGGAGGGGGAGGTATTATGGATAGCGGCATCGGATGGAGATGTGGGTAACAGGGTATTGGACATAAGCTGGCGTAATGTAGATGGGAGGTGGTATGGAGGGTTGGAGTTGGGGGGGTATAGGATAAAGCGAGCGACTCGTGGAGGGGAGGAGTTGGAGGTATTGGAGGGGGGGTTATGTGTATTGAGTTTGGGAGGGGAGCCTGACAGCGAGGTTTTATTGGAGGGAGTGGGATATTGGTGGACTTCTAATGACAGCGAGAGGGAGAGGTTTAGGTGGGAGGGGGGGACATGGAAGTTATTAGGGGGAGGTAGAGGGGAGGTGAGGGAGGAGGTAGTGGGAGATGTATTGGAGGGTTTGTTATTGGAGTTGGGAGACGAGTTAGTGATAGATGGGGGGAGGTATATAGTGGGAGGGGAGGATTTGCCGATATTGGATAGTGAGCCTGAGGGTGATTGGTTGGGTTATGGTTATGTCTTATTGGGAGAGTTGCATTGGGGGCTGGGATCAGAGTCGGACAGGGGTATGGGGATAGTGGTATTGAGGGGGAGGTTGGGAGTGGTGTCATCGCGACTGAGGTCAGGGGATTATTTATCTCCGAGTCCGCATATGAATGAGTATCCGTTATTGAGGCGAGTGGGGGGGGATTATTATGAGGGGTATGAGATAGAGGGTGGCAGGGTATATTTTAGTGGGGTGGAGGAGTTGGAGTATTCGGGGTTGGTGTTATGTGACAGACCTGTGGGTATGGAGTTGGAGAGTGAGTTGGTAGGTGGTTACATAGAGGAGGGTAGTTTTGGAGTGAGTGGGCATGAGGGAGGGGGATTTTTTGGTAATTTGCTAAGGGGGTCGTACATACTTCTTGGGAGTGGGGAGGTATTGCGAGTGGTGTATGGGGAAGTGGACGAGAAGTCGATGAGGGTAGGGGAGGCGTATGTATCACTAGTTGATTTGGGGCGTGTGGGGGGGAAGCGGATATATGACTTTAGTGGTGCGAAGTATGGTACGGGTTTGGTGTGGTTAGACAGGGGGGGGCTGGGTTATGTATCGAGTAGGGGAATAGGTATCAGCTCAGGGGAGATATATGTGAATGGGGAGTCTGTGAGTTGGTCTGAGGGGGAGTTACTGAGTGGGAGTGATTTAGTGGAGTTGGACGGATATGGTTACATGAGGATATTGGGGAGTGTGGAGTCATTATCGGGAGATTTGGATAAGTTGGGATTAGTGCCGCACGAGAGGTATGCGGGTGGAGTATGTTTGAGTGTGGGTAGTTTTGGTGTGAGGGGATATATTTCATATGATGGAGAGGAGGTAGGGGAGGTGAGTGCTGGCTTGGGGAGTGTGAGTATATTGGGTGGTATTGGAGGTGAGGTGAATTTATGGAGGGGAGGGGAGGAGATAGGTTTGCGTCATTTCAGGGTAGGGTCTGCGGGTTATTTGGTAAGGGGAGAGGACATAGCGTATGATTTGGACATGGGTGGATCATTTACATGGCTAGGTCGAGTGAGCAAGGTGGGGTTAGTCAGGGGGGTATTGGATAGTGTGGAGAGTGGATCGGGGGTATTAGAGATGTTGGGGTTATCGGTGGGTGGTATTGGATTAGAGGAGGGGTTGGATTACGAGGTGTTGTATGGTTTGGGAGGTCGGGTAAGATTTAAGAAGGAGGTGATGGGAGAGGTGAGCAGGGGTTTGAGATTGGAGGAGATGGATTTGGGAGTGGGTAATTATGTATTGGGTAGTGATGGTTATTGGAGGCGAGTATTGGAGGGGGGTTTATTATCATCAACGGAGAGGTTAGATGAGTCGGGATTGGGTTGGGTGGAGTATGCAGGTTATGATGAGGGTGGGGGAGAGCCTGATCCGAGTAAGTTATTGGGTGAGTGTTGGGAGCGTCTGCGACCTGCGAGGCGGAGTGTGGAGGTGTACTGCATAAGGGGAATATCCGAGGCGTGGGGTTTTGTGCATCCGACATCGGAATTGTATTTGAGGCAGGTTGGGGGGCTCGACGATGTGTATTATCCGTTGGTGGTCTTAAAGAGGCGGGAGTTTAGGGATTTCTATGTAATGGATAGTGAGTATAGGGGTGGATATTATCGTTTGGAGGTGGGGGGGGTAGTTTATGAAGAGGGGGTGATTGTATCGGGGAAGGGATTTACGAGGGCGAGTGATGGGCGGATAGATTTTGTAAAGGACGGTGTATTGGATAGTGGGTGGGTGACGGAGTGTTATTACAAGGGAGTACCGCGTCCTGATTTATTGGATAGAGCGGAGGTGAGTGTTGGTTATGATGATTTATCGAGTCCGTTTGGTGAGGGGGTAGATTTGGAGGTGATGGAGTTATTGTCGGAGGACAGGGTGAAATATGAGGTGAGTACGGGTTCGATCTCATTTGCGGAGCCGTTGGGATCAGGGATAGGAGTGGAGGTGTCGTACATACCTGAGGGTGAATTGGAGAGGGTTTTGGAGTCTTCGTTATTTTTGGTATTGGAGGAGTCAGCGGTGTTGGTGGGTGAGGGTGAGTTTAGTTATGGTGGATTGGAGAAGGGTGTGGATTTGGACATAGCCCCGAGTGTATGGGTAGGTTCGGAGTTATTGGTTGGTGGTTATCGAGTAACGGGGGATAGGATATACTGCAAGGCGGAGGGGGATGTGAGGATCAGTTATTATGTGTCGAGGTCATTGGGAGGGGAGTATGTGGTAAAGACGGGGAGTGGGATAACGGAAATCGAGGAGGTGTCGATAGCGGAGGGAGGGACAAGTTTGAAGGTGGAGGGTGTGGGAGTGGGAGATATGTTGGATGTGGGTGGGCATTTATTCATGGTGACTGCTGTGGGTGCGGGTTTGGTCTCTGTATTCCCATCAGCGAGATATGGATTGAAGACGAGGGAAGTGAGTGTATTAAGATCATCGGGTTATGTATTTAGGAGTGTGTTGGGGGTATCGTGTAAGAGTAGGGTTAGGGGTACGGAGATTACTTTAGGCGGGGATTTAAGGGGTTTGATCAAGGGATTGGTGGTGGTGGGGGGGGTGCCTTACAGGGTAGTGTCTGTAGAGTTTAAGGATGGCGTGACGATATTGAGAGTATTGGGACAAACATCAGCACATGAGACGGATAGTTTATTAGTTTCGATGAGAGATGTGTTAGTGGAGGGATCGTTGGAGCTGCCGCTTTTGTCGGGAGTATTGAGAGACAAGGGTTACAGATTAATTCGTTATGTAGTGGGAGAGGGTTTGGGTTATGAGTTGGAGGAGGGGTTGGATTATGTAATGGGAGAGAGTTCAATCAGGCTGAGTGTGGGGATAGAGGTGGGAGAGGAGTATTACCTGAAGCACACAGCACAGGGGTACATATCAGAGCGGGTGTTATCTACGGGTGAGGTGGAGTATCCGACATATGAGATGGAGTATGTAGAGAGGCGAGTGCCGAGTAGTGGATATGTGGGGAAGAAGATATATGCGAAGTGTTTGATTTACGCCCCTGATGTCTTTTATTTCAGGACGGTCAATGACACCACATACGCAGGTGAGGTGGAGCGTGAGTTATTGGATAGTTTGAGGATAGAAGATAAGAGGGGTTATGGGGGCAAGTTGGAGCGAGATGTTAGGGTGAAGCGAGGTTTGTCGTATGGTTATTTTGATTTGCTTGCCTCTGATGTGGTGGCGAGGAACAAGATAAAGCAATACAATGGATTTATTGAGCCGATAGATTGTTTGTTATCGAGTGTGATGGGGAAACTTGTGGGAGATGGAGACGGGATATTTAGGTTTGAGTTATTGGATGGTTTAGGGGCAGGATTAGAAGACCCTATAAAGCGAGAGATTACACCGAGGTATTTGGTGGAGACGGGATCAGTATCGAGTGTGGTGGAATTCAAGGAATTGAGAGAGGGACAAAGAGCACTTGTAGAGAATGAAATGGATGATTTTGCCTTGGTGGGATACTCCAAGAGGATGTCTCAAGTCCTAGAGCTAGGTTATCCGTTTGTGAAGTATGAGTATGATCCTATTTATTCTCCCTTGTGGAAGCCGAGTGTGGAGTCGAGATTATTTCCCCAATCGGCTAAGATGATGAGCTATAGAGCGGGAGGGGATTTGTACTTTTTAAGGGGTTTATCTAGCACCTTTGGAGAGGTGATAGGATTGGTGGAGAATCCTGCTTTAGGTCGGATGCAGAATGTCTCATCTTTAAGTTTAACAAAGAGGGGAGGCAGGTTTAGAGTGGTTGCGTATTCGGCGGTGGGTTTCCCTGCATATGCACCGAGTTCAAGTGGGCGACCTTCGTTGATTTTGTCTGCGGTTTCGTTACAGGACTTTCCAATCGACATCTCGACGGGTTATCCTGATACGGCGAGATTTATTTCTCAGGGTGGGGATGTGTCTGATGTAGTGGTGGGGAGTTTGGATAGGGTATTTGGTGGGTTGAGTGTAGGAGACAAGGTGGAGTTGGGTGTAGATGGTGTAGGTTTCTCAAGGGTATTAGACATGGGTAGATATGCGTATGACATAACATCTGTTTTCAGTTTATCCGGCGAGCCGAGGAATGCGACCATCAAAGAGATTGTGAATGGTTGCGTGGTGGTGCTGAATGGATCAGCGACAAATTTGGAGGCATTTGGGGGTGTGTTTATGCCTAAGAGGGGCGATACCATACTTCAAAGTTTTGCGTTGGATTTGGACGAGGAAGGTAAGAGCGTTGTTTATCGAGTGGGAGCCGATGTGGGATTGAGGTCGGCATCAGGGGAAATAATCGACCTGAGCTTGCCGAGTGGCTATGACCCAAACTATCCAATTAAGGAGTTATTGGGTCAAAATGTACCTGAGGCAAATGAGGCATTAGAGGGGGATGTTGTTTTTGGTTATTCGAGTTTGGAGCCGTATGGTTATCCTGCTCTGAGAGGGGAAGTCTTAAATGATGATGGAGATGAGACAATCCCATTCAGAAAACCTCTGACGGAACGGGATGTGTTGATTACTCTTCCTCCCTATTTGGAGCGATTGACAACAACAACAGATAATGAAGGAACCTTGGAGTACGCTTATCCTGATGAGGTGAGAGACAATGGGGTGGTGGGTGATGATGGTGTATTGACGGCATCATATGACTACACAGCCCTTGAGGGTGAGTGTGTTCAAGTTCCTAGAGAAGGTGATTTATTGGTATTTGAAGACAGGCTTTTGGAGCTGGCTTACATCGAGGGTACGGAGTTAATGCCTCCTCGCTTCCCTGCTTCAAATGTAGGTGGGTATTTATCCCTTAGCGTTTCAAATGCTTTGGTGTATCACCTAGCGGATAATGATGTGGGTGTGCAGGTCAAAGAAACCTTGAGCGAGTCGATCTTGGGATCGGGCAAGTACGATGTGTCCACGGCGGAATTGGTGTTCTCGAACACAAAGTATCGAACATACTTCTTGTATTTGGATTACCTAGCGGGAGAAGGGATTGCGAATAATCAGATTATCCTTGATGTGTGGAAGAACGGAGGTTTGTTTAGATATGGACGCTTCACCTTTACCCGAGGGTTGGCGGATTGGTCTGTCACCTTTCAAAGGTATCTAGGTTCAGTACAGACCCCGAATAGTTTAGTCTCCATATCCTATCTAGGCGATACCCTAACGATTGTGGATAATCCCACAATCAATCCGAATGTGCCTCCTCTTCCTGCCTTTACAGGAGAGACTTGGCTCTTCAAAACTTCTTCGTTTTGGGGAGACTTGTCAGCATCTGTCACGGGTGAGACAATATCCACGACCATTGGCGGTTCACCTTGGTACATGGATTTCCATTTAGGTTATGATGCGATCTCCACAAGCTGTCATGTACCTTCGGATCGGGTTTCCATACGAGAGACTTATCCATTATTTGGAGCATTTGAAGTACAAGGTTCGTACACCACAAGTGTCCGAGTATTGGATAGTGGGTTTGTGGTAATGGAAGAAGGGGGTGTATCAACTGCGATAGTGTCCTCAGATGTAAACAACACGGAGCAGTTAAATGCGGGCATAGGTTTTGAAGTAAAAGAAGTGTTATCGGATGGACTTTTGTTTTATGGTTTCCGTTCTAGCGGAGAAGCGGACATCTCTTTAAGTGGTGTGGGATTATCCATTATGGTCGGTTCAGAGGTGGACGAGGCTGATGTGATTTATAAGGGCTTAGGTGATTTGGGTCTTGTGTCAGGGGGCATAGATTATGGGAAGGGTGTTATCCGTAATTTATCAGAGGATGCGAGTGGAGTCAGGGATGGTGATTTGGTGTATGTGTCAATTGGACACAATGCAGGTCTTCAGCGTGTGAAATTCTACACCGAGGGTGTAACGGATGGCGTTGTGGAGGCGATAGCCACACAAAGCGTGGTTGTGGGAGTGCAGTTCCCAAAGGTGATTGGACTGAGTACGCTCGGCATATCTGCAACACTTCAGACGGATAGTTTGGAGTTATCCAAATACTTCAATGAAACGGGTGATTTTATCGTTTTGCTTACGGAGGGTTACAGGTCTAGACCATTGTCCACAACACTTGGTGTTTATGATCGCTCTTATGGAAGATCAGCACTAAGGATAAGTTATGTGTCGAGAACCGAGAGTGCTTTTGTGTTTTCGGAAGCGAATGTGGCTTATTTAGATGGGACAGCTGTGAACCTTAGCGAGTTGTTTGGCCTGTTGGGAGAGGACTTTGGGCAATCCATTTCAGGACATAAGAAAGCAGGTTTTGATTTATCCAAGACGGATTTTGTCCCATATGAAGCCCCCTGCACATTGGGAGCGACACTAGATTTATCTTTATCCATAGCAGGGGGTTTATCCATCGCAGCATCTCTTGATGCGTTGGTGGATGAGGACGGAGTTGTCTATGGGATAGAGTGGGGTACTTTAGACGATGTGCAAGACGAAAACTCTTATGGAGAAGCGTTCTTGTTGCCCTTGGACATATTCCGTTTTGAAGTATCCGTAATCGCTGGCATTTACTTGGATAAGTCTTTTCCTAGACTTGTGGGCGATTATGCCACACCTGCTTTGTTTGGAGATGGATCAAGCCAAGTACGGAGTCCCCTAGATTACACATTAGACTTCTTACCTGTTTATCCATTTACCGAGCGGGTGAGTTTAATGATCAGGCGACCTCGTAGGTTTACGGATGTGGTCAAGGGTGTAGTGGAGGGTATTTCTTCATTCCGTTATGTGTATGAGCAAAGACAAGGTTTGGTAGATGACATAACAGATTTGGGAAATGGCTCTTATTCGCTGACAGCTCTTTCTGTGGATTATTTGACACAAGAAAACGCTGATGGGACGGATACCCAAATAGGCAATTTCCCAAGCGTATGTAAAGCTGGCGATCAGGTTTTCCTTTATGACGAAGTGGGTGTAGAAACCCTGCGACTACGGATAGTCTTGGTTGAGGAAGGCGAGTTAACCTGCGAGAAGATTAGGGGTTCTGTTGTAGAGGGTGTGTCATTCAAGATAAGAACTCGTGTAGGGATAGTGCCGCTTCTTCAGTCTTTTGAGAGCTACTTCAATCATGGATTTGATGTGATAGTCGAATCCCCCGCGATGTCGGGCATATCTGTGGACACGGAAGGAGTGTTAACGGATTTGAACGCGGACTTCACGGGCGTAGAAGTTGGTGATTACCTTGTGATAGACCCTCAGGGTAAACTTTTGAATAGCGAGGAGTATGGTTATCCTCCGAGGGGAGATCAGGGTTTTGTAGGGCAGGCTAACTATGTGGAGGGTTCACCACATGAACTAGACGACAATAGAGGAGCCTACAGGGTTATTGAGGTGGGTTCGGATTACCTGATGGTGGAGGAAAGCGTTGGGGATACACAAAGGAGTTCTTACAATCTACTGCCCACTATTGGAGGTGTTGTTTCCAATCCTTTGCGTGTAACCGCAGGTGTTGTCGTAGACACTTATGCGACCACTACGGATAGTATCCATCCTTTCTCATACCGAGTGGTGAGGATGAAGAATGGATTGGTGAGAGCTGTAGCGGAGGAGTTCTTGTTTTACAGAGAGCGGACACTCTCTTGGGCAGAGCGGGTCTTTGCTTTCAATGCGTTTCCTCAGAACATGGTGACTTGGGAAGAGTATGAACAACAAGACTATATGACCAAAGCAGGTATCGGTGATCCGACACATCCTGCCAACGATGTGTTATTGGATAACATCAAGGGATTAACAGGGTTAAAGCCGTTTGTTAATACGGATACTTGTTTGGGAGTATTAGATAGGCGTTTTATGGGTGAAGACCCATTGTTAGAGACGGAAGGCTATGGGGAAGTGGAGTCCGCTTTGCCTAGCGTGTTGGACGATGGTTTGGCTCTTCTTGAGGCAAGAGAAAATCGTTTGGCTTGGATAAACATCCGAACTCATCAGACGAATGGGACACTCGCCAAAATGAGCCGTATCAACTACAACACATCTACCTCTACTGCCACAGCCCTTAGGAGTTTACAAAATGGATAACTCATGGAAGAAAACAGAAGATGTCAAGCCTGATGTGAGTGGGGAGAGCCCTTTGGCTCAGATGATTGCCTACTTGAACTCTTTGCAGAGTCATTACGAAGGAGAGTTATCCAAAGAGAAACTAAAGCTGACTCTTTTAGAGAGTGAACTTCAAAGAGCAACGGCACAAAAGAACAGAAGAAAAGGCGATCATCGTGGCTAACATCAGACCTGAGGATTATGCAGTAGCTCCAAGCATAAATCAATGGGGCTACATACAAGTCCCCAAAGATAACGCCATATATGATTTCCTCAGTCAGGTTAAAGCCACAACCGACCCTGCATTTCAGTTGATTAATTTGGGACTGAGTGTCCTCAATACCATTCTCGATTTTGTGTCGTCTTTACTGATCGACATCACACAGCCCATAAAAATCGCTCTCGATGCCCTTATCGCTCTAATAGAGGGTCTTATCCGAGACTTGAAATCTCTTGGGATTTATTTCACTTGGGATTATGATTTATTCGAGGACCCAATCACATACTTGGCAGGCGGGTACTCCTCTTTTGAGTCTCGAAGTATCCTCAAGCTCTTGGATAAAAAGGATAGAACTCGTCCCGATTTTTCCGATCAGTCTAAGGTGTTTTGCTTAACCTTTTTTGGCGGGGCTGATCCAAGTGGCATCAATAGACTGATCCAAAAGCTAAATGATTTGTTCAGTCTATTCGGTGCTACGCCAACACAAAATCCATCTAGGTCTGTTTCAGGGTTATCCGTTAAATACTATGGGAAGCTCGCTTTTGCCCATACGGAAATGTCGCCCGCCTCCATAGACCTCGACAACAAACCCTCAGGCATCCGCATAAAGTGGGAATACCCACCTACCAATATTGGCGGAATCAACCTCCCCCCCCCAACTTTCATCGTATCTGTTAAAACCACTTCAGCTAAAGAATCTATCCGCTTCAAGGTCGCTCAACCCGCTTCCACTACAGGGGCTTCTTTTGAAGGCTCTTTACAAGACCCAGCTAATCCAAGAGTAGATGCTCCCGCTGAACTCCTAAGTATCCTATCCAATGATGTGGGCAATCAAAACGATAAAGTCTATCTACAGGCTGAAGATGGGGCAAATACAATCACATCTACCCTAGATGATTACTACTCCAAATATCGCACCTATTTTGTTCAATCCGATAGTTCCTTAGGAAGGTTCTTCGGTGACACCACTTTTGGATTGGATATCCCTTTTGAAAGGCTGCCTACAGGTGGAGATGGGGGGTATATTGTATCCGTCCGCTCCTGTTCTCAGATTGATCTCAATACGGAGGACTTGAAAGACTTAGAAGGCGATGGGGGATATGATGGAAAGCCTAAAACCCGCATCCTCAAAGCTGACCTGAAACCCATCTCTAAGATTTCCATAACACCTTCCGTCTTAAGTCTGCCCACCGAAGAACTGACAATCCCCAAAATGGATAGTGACATAAAACTTCAGTATGGCATGGCTCTCAAGGAAGCCTTGTGTTTATTCTTCCTCAATAGATTGGAGACAACAGAGGGTCGGGCATTTCTGAATGTTCAAATGAGTTCTTACCAAGTCGGTTTACTCACAAAGTACCTAGATATTAAAAAAATCTTAAAGGAGAATAAGACTGCTACGATGGTCTCCATAGCCTCTGCTGTAGAGAACGCCATTTCGGAACTTTTACCCGCCATGCCTGCGGAGAGCGTTTTGGCTCCCTTAAGAACGCACATCGAGAAACTAAACAACAAAAACAAAGACCATGTTCCTCTCTACCCCTTTATCCGTAAGTCTCTTACTGATGGAACCAACAACGGCATAGGTAGTTTGGTTTCAAGTTTGAGTTTAGACACGGAGTTGCAGAGTAACGGACAACAGCCCTTAAGTAGTGTGTCACAACCTCAGATAGAGGCTACTACGGAACAAGCTGTAGGTGTTACCCCTGCACCTGCGTCACCACCAAGCGTAAGCCCCTTGCTCGTTACGGAGATAAAAGGTTTGTCGGAGGTGCCGATCATTTATTGCGATAATGCTAAGTTGAGGGGATACATAAGGAATCCCATAACGGCAGAGCAGTATTATTCGAGGGCAGTAGCTCAGATGCAGGGGATGGAGGATTTGTGCAAGAGTGCGGTAGCTATTTTATCCGTAGTGGTGCCGAAGGATAAGGCAGTTGGTCAATGGGTGAATTTACGCCTAGGTGACTTTGTGGGGTTGAGTGGTGTTGTGGATGTCTTGGACGATCTAAAAGATTACACAGAGGCATTGGCAGCGGGCTTATCGGGGATTGTAGAGACCATCAAGAAGTACATCGCACAAATCAAAAATAGGATAGCGGAGATACAAAGGATAATAGCCCGAATAAAGGCGATACTAGACGCGGTGTTGAGTTTTAGATTCCCTGCGGGTTTATATGTATTGCCGACCATATCTGACGGGACAACAGGAGCTGTGCGGGAAATCCTATCTGCACAACGCAAGCCTGATATACAAGCAGGGGGTTATGGAGCGGGGGGGATGTTGGTGTTGGGGGGTGTTCCTTCTTTACTTGTAGACTTCTTCGTTGCCTTGATTGGGGGTGAGTCATGAGTTTTGGATGGAACGCCATGTTTCGCAGGGGAGCCTGGTTGGAGTTCAGAAGATTCTCTCTCTTGCAACGCAAAAATGTGGACTCCCGCATAAGGATTATCAATCAGGAACTATCCAAAATCGGGAATGTGAGGGTGATTTATCATAAGCCGAATGATGCGAGTATCCCTGATGCAATAAAGCAAGCTGTGGACTCGGGTGCATGGAATATAAGCCCTGAGTTTTTACAGGTGACGGAAAGACGAATCGGCTTAGAGGTGCAACAAGGCAGTTCACTTGGGAAGTTGATGATGGCTTACATCGCTCAAGGTGGAAACCCATTCGACATATCCATGTTTCTACAGCCTGACTCTTATGAGCTTCTTGATGTGCCAAATGGTTCAGTCATTCTAGAAGACCAAACCATCTTGAATCCTACTCAGCCCTATGGGGGCGTAGCTGCACAACTCCCTCAAAAGGAAGAAGACTTTAAAGGCGTAGAAACCGCAGGTTGGCTTCCTCTTTGGAGATACCCTGCTCGTAAACTAGGCGGAAATAATCAGAACATCTATCCACGAGCCGATGAAATCAGCAACATCACCTCCGAAGCCCGAAAATGGATAACCCAAGAGATTTCTCAGCTACGCAATAACTTGGAGGCTCGGATACTCAAGCTGTGCGATGTTAGGGAACAGCTCCTCCTTGAAAGAGATGAAATCTTAAAGTCCGCTATACAGGGAACCACATTGTATTATCCCGACTATAACCCCAATGACGCACTCCCTGAAAACCACCTCTCTAAGATTGTATCCAATATTGATCTGAACTTTTACTTTCCTCTTGAAGATAACTCGGCTGCACCTGACTTCTCTAAGCCTAGACAAACGACCAAAGATTCTTACTACAAGTCCCTCGTTGATGATGCTCCCACAGGCGAGGAAAAGTACACCGCTATTGGATAAATGCTGCCAATATAAATAGGATAGTGGTGACAGCAAGAAAGGTTGGGATTTTATTGGGGTTGCCCCTTGTGATAACAACTGTAACTAAACTGCCTAACAAGAGACACGCATCTGCTTTATTCATTTATTGTATCCCAACAAGTGACATGACCCTATTAGTCTAGCTGTAACCCCTCTAAACAAGGAGACAGACTAAAATGGTACAATTAAGCGTCTTTGAGAAGTTCCTCGGCAAGAAGCTCGACCCATACAACTATGACACCACCCTTAAGAACTTCAAGTCTGAAGACAAGGTGTGGGTGATTGAAGGTGAGGCACTTATGGAAAAGGTTGCCTCAGCTATTGAGGAATGGCAGGTTGTGTTTCTAAATGAGGCAGATGGGGGATTTTATCTAAAGCTGTTTAAGGAGACGGAGAATGTTCACTCATAAGATGTCGCAGGAACGCCATGTACTAACCACTTGTGTGTTCTTCGACCACCCTGATTATATCCTTACATATTGGGAAGAGTTTATCGAGGAACTAAAGGGACAATACTCCTCAACTATGGATACCCTAAACTTTACTCTTATGGGCTATAGCGGCAGTATAGCACTCAACTGCAACAAGGTATTCAGTCTCAATTTTGGTGCCTTAAATGTCACCTACGAAACTGAATACCTCCTTGATGCGATGGAGGAGTTATTAAACGAGGCAAGACGGCTTTGGTATGCTGATAACATCTAACCCACCAACCCCTCCGACCGAGAAAATGGATATGAGCAAGAAGAACCTTGTGGAGTTTTTGGAATCTCTTATGGCAATTCAAAAGAAGCATGATGTGTACATAGATGGAGATATTGAAGTCTCCACCCGTAATGGATTGTTCATCGGAAACCTTGAGTTAAACTACAATAGACTTGAGATTTATCACGAGGAAACCGACTCGGTTCTCGCCTCTTATCAAGAGACGGATGACTCGGATAATTGATTTGTAGTTTGTTTATTATCGACCAAAGGTGCTAAACCACTTGAGTAAAGAGATAACAACATGAGAAACGGCAGAACCGCAGGACGCATGAAAGATTTAGCCATTGATCTTGAAGAGATGACCTTCAGCGTGCAGGACTTTAAGTCCTCTGCATCGAAGATGGTTTCTTGCATCAAGGAAATGGATATCATTATGCAAGAGATGCCTGAAGTCATCGTGAGCGAAGATCATTTCGGGGATTGGGTATCTTGCAGTAACCGCATCCTCGATATGATCGTTCGTCTCAACAAAGAACTGAAGATGAAGGGTCTCTAAGACGAGGCAAGACTTAGATTGCGTTTATCAAAACCATATCGGTAATAAAACTTTTTTAGATACTCAAAGTTATCAGCCTCTGTGCTGATTTGGGACTTGGCTTTTAAGGTGGTGTACACCATCGCCTTCACCAACTTCCCACTATCCGTTATGATGTCCGTGCTAGACCGCATAGATGAAAACGGATAGCCCTCTTGCTTATCCAATGCTTTCAGGTCATCGAGGGCGATGTTGTAGAGAACTCCCTCTACAAAGTGATCCCCTTTAGCCTCTACAGAGGGATACCCGTCCTTAAAACAAAGACAGAAGTCTTTTAAAACAGCGAAAGAATAAAACTGCGTGTAGGGATACATCTCCATCATCGCGTTTGTATCTAGGTTTAACCCATACGCAAAATAAAGAAGTCTCATGGTTCTTTCCTAGGGCGAAAGGTTTTGCCCTCTTGGGGGACAAAAGGTGGCAAATGGTACTCCAAGTATAGGATGAATATCCGACCCACAAACAATCGGTCCAAAAGAAGCACCCGGTGAGGATAATAAAACCGAAGGTGCAGATAAAGTGATGTTCGCTGTTCCCGTCATCACGACAGATGTGGCATTTACGGATACTACCAACCCCGCTTGTATCACCACACCTCCCGCAGGGGCTAAGAACTTGAATCCCGTGGGGTCAATCACTTGTGTGTTGGTGCCAACAATGGTGGTGTCCGTACCCGCTACAATCGTTTTTGTTTCCGTCCCTGAAGCAATCGTTTTGGTGTTGGTAGTGACACCCAAATAGGTCTCTGTTCTTCCTCCAAACACATTCAAATAACTATCCGAAGGACCTGCACTACCTGATGCAGGATTGGACGCTATGGTGACTGATCGAGAAGCACCCTGAGCCGTATTGAAGTTTGTCGGTCCCGATACCACAAGGTTGTACTCCCCCAATGCAACCTGTTTCATCGACTGTGCCGATAACTCCATACCCGCCCCCGTGTTCAAAGATAACTGACTTTGACTCGCTAGTCTAATCTCTCCCGCATTTGAGAAATCTACCAAGGGTGCCTTAAACTCTATCGCCACATTGCTCTGAATACTCACTCGCTTCTTACCCAATATGGATAAAGAAACCTCTTGCCCATTTTGGATACTTGTTCCGCTGGCGGATAAATTTATGGCTCCGCTCGCAGATGTCACAGCCAATCCCGTGTCCCCACTCAAGGATAAACTCGACCCTCTAACGGATATCTCACCCCCTGCATTAATCGCTACCCCGCCTTTGGTTAAAACCTGAACGGCATCAGGGGCAGGGGATGAAATGAACGCTCTAAACTTGCCGCCCTTTGTGAGCGTTATGAAGGTGTCGTCCAATGCCTCCACTATCGGCTTTACTCTTAATAAAGTTGCTGAATGATCCACCAACGAAGTGGACTCCGTTGCTCCCTTCAGTATCCCTAATGTATCCTTTATCTCAGAGACTAAAGGCAATCCGTAGGTCTCTTTGCCTAGCGTTGAAAATGGATCATTCCCAACAGGGGTTCCAATGACCCACTCGATAAAGGGCGTGTTATTTGAACCCCCTCTTGTTTCAGGTACTCTATCGCTGTCAAACCCATCCGTCTGTTCCGTTACAGGTAAAGAACCATCCGTTGTATGCGTAACCTCTATCCGATATTCCGTAAACGCATTTCCATTTAACATCGCGTTTTCTTTGAACACATCTCCAACCCTCAATATCGACTTCCCTCCATACACCTCACCTAAATAGTTATCCGTCTCATCCTTAAACTTATCCGAAACCAAGCCAGCCTGATAAAGAAAGCGATAGGGGTCTATGCTCTTAGGCATCGTTCCCGATGGCGTGTCTCTCTCAAACAGGGTATTGGATAAATGAAAAGAGCCCTCAGCATCTACATAAGAGTCATTACCCCGATTGAAAAGTGGATGTGGATCAAGTTTGGAAATGTCTAACAAAGAAGTCTCTTGTGGGATGAATGGATTGCCCTCTTCATCAAGCTGAACAGCCGCGTCCCACTTGATCCCGTCTGAAAACATCTCCTTAGGTAACAAACGAGCATCTCGCTGAACCATGCCCCCATAAACCCTCGCCCCACTCAAAGCGTGAAACTGCTGTAAAGACCTAAAAACAATCGCCTGATCTTGATCTCTTAATATGATCTCATTTGAGCGTCTATTGGATAAATGAACACTCTCATCTAAGAGCAAATCCGATCCCTGTGCAGATGATGCTCCGATGTTCCCCGCATTGTAGTGCTTTAGCTTGTGCCTTATCCGTTGATAAAAAGACCTGATCTTTTGTCGGTCTTTCAAGTTCCCCATCAACCCTTCATCAGGTGTGATGCCTTGAACAGGTATCCACTCATGTCCCAAATAACTAGACGCAGGAAGCCAAGCTAATATCGCAGGGGTTTTCTGCGATGTGTCCCCCTTTGTCTCCGTTGCAAACCATCCCACAACACACTTGTCTCCCCTCTCAGGTATCCCACCCAAAAAGTGCCTGTTCCCCATAGATGGCATCATCAACTCTACGCCATTCATTGTGGTATCCGCTCCCGCTCCATGCAGGATTTGAAGCGTACACCTAAACTCCTCCCATTGTATCTCCAATACTATCGCTATCCCCAATGATAACGCAGACCAACCCTGTGATCTACTCTCAAACTCTAGCCTCTCTCTCATTAAATCTGTTGCTGTCATCTTAACCTCTCCCTCTTAGCTTCTTTGCCGCTTCCACTCTCTCCCTATCCGTTGTACCTATCTCTCCTGCCCTCTCCACCAAAGTATCCAATGTCTCAGATAACAACTCCTCCGTAGACCCTAGTTCAGAAACCAAGTTTTCATAATCCTCAACTACAGACCCCCCCCACCTCCCAAATGCCCCCGTCAGTCTCTTAAATGTACCCTCACCTCCCTGTGCGTCTAAATCATGCCTCAATGCCGCCTCGTGTGTCCTGTAATCCGTCTCTCGGCTCGCTATCTCTCTACCCACATTGTTCACTATATCCATTTCCGTCTTAATCGCATTCCCCACAGATACAAAGTTTGATGTGTCTGATGCTAGTGCCAATAACTCCAAGTCCGTGCTCTGTGCCTTACATCTACACATCGCATCTCCCCTGCTCGGTGGGGTTATCTCGCTTATCCTCTTCGGCACATTCGTTATCACCTGCTCGTCTAGTGTCGTCATTAATTTGTTCAACATCTCCTGCGACACATTCCCTAATAAGTCTCCCCTTTCTAAACCCCGCGATGAGGCTATCTTATCTATGATGTCTAATCTGCCCGCTTTTTCTATTTCCTTTAGCTTCTCTGCAATAACCTTCCCCCTTTGCTCTCTCGTTCCCTCAGGACTCCCATTGTTGTCCAAGACAAAAGATTGCAGGTCTTTAGCCGAAAAGACCCGCGTCGGGTCTTGCACCAAAAGCTGATCAAAACTTCCGCCTTTGGATATTTCTAACCCCCTCCCATATTGATACGCTCCAAAAACCTCAAATCCATTTTCATCCGACACAGGGAATATCGGAGACACAAAGGTGTCTTTTGACCATGTGGTCTTTTCAGCCGTTGTCTTGGAAACCGCCGTGCTTGGGAAGAACCTATCCGCATTCTTAAAAGTTGATCTCATATCCGCCAGAGTCCCATTTAATGCCGTGACGGCATCAAAGCCATCTCCATAATAATTCGGTCTTTGGGCTTCATGATGTTTGATCATCACACCTCTCAAGGAGCCAACCACGGTAAAAACGCTATCCGTTGTGATTAGATCATTATCGGTGGTATCGGGGAACATCTTGTTGGGCAGGACAGAATTGAAGAAAGCCCCTGCGAAGTTATCCGAAAACAACGAGTCAGCTAGGACGCGAGCGTTCTGTGTTCCCTTTTGGATTTCTTTAGTGAGGAAACTTCGGATATTATTAAAGAAGCCCGTCCAAAAGGTCTGACCCCTTACTCCCCACCCTGATGCCTTAGGTGATGTGGTGGTGACCTTGCGTTTCTCAAGAGTCCCATGCTTTTGAAAAGAGAGCGTGAGGATATCTTTTGTGGGGACGATTTCAAAGTCGTTGGAATACTGAGTGCGGGTAAGAAGTCCTTTTTTAATCAGACCTTCGGAGTAATAAATCGAATCTCCTCCACCTTCGCTAAAGACCATATTTACATCGGTGTCATCTATCCGACCTTCTTTCAGAGTAAGCCTAGCCTGTTCCGCATTTTCGGTCACTTCAGCATCCATTAAGTCGGGGGCTTGGTGTTCGGGGGCAGGGTGAGAAGAAGAGAAGTAGCGGTAATATCCAGGTAGCTGAGGTCCAAAAGATGCTTTCTTATTTTGAAGAAGTCTGAGGATATTAGCCGTGCTTCCTGCCTCTATTGCCGAGTTCTCTTTGGTTGAGTATCGTGCTTCCTTAACTGCGGTGAGCAAATCCACTATTGTAAACCCACTCTCCGCATTCCCCCTCAGGGATTGGATAGTTTGCTCAAACTCTAGTTGTGCCTGTTCGCGGTCTTTAATGGATTGTGCTTTGCCTCTTTGACCTTGTGCAGCGAGTTGAGCAGCTTTGAGGCTGGCTTGTTGTCTTTTTACTGCGGCTATTTCTAGCTCGGATTCTCCTTTGATGATGACTCCATCTTTTTTGGAAGTTCTGCGTGTAACGGCAGAGCCATCTCTACGAGTGACCACCACACCTTTTTTATTTCGGGTTATTGTTTGTGACCCTTCACCCTCCAACGACAAGTTACCTTTTATGGGTTCTCCGCTTGGATTATTTGTGTTGGGTAGTTTCAAAACCCAAGGTCCATTGAACAGGTCTCCGTCGTCAGCTACTTCTAGGATTTTGAGGCGTTTGGCTTCAATAATCAGGTTGTTTCTGTAGGCAGTTCTTTGTGCAGTTCCAAGACCACCTATGGCTTGAAAGTCTATGGAAAAGGTCAAAAAACCTGGGTCAATCTTCGTAGGGTCAAGAGCCATAACGACATTAGGAAATCCCGCTATTTTACGGGTTTCATAAGAGTCGCCTAGATCATTGGATAGTTTAACCTTTTTGTATAGGTATTTCTTGGGGAGGTCTGTTCTTCCGAGGTCAACGGCACGGGCGGGATCATTCGCATAATCAACATCAGCATCGCCGGGAGGGATAAACTTCTTTCGTCTACAAGTGAGAGTGAGTCCTGTTGTGGCTGAACTTCCATAAGAGAAGCTATGGCTTACGGATTCGACATAATAGAAACAATCTATGTGTTCGATATATATTGGATAACCTGGTTTAATTTCAGGTCTTAGTGGTATGGAGATGTTGCAGGTATTCATGCCTTTATTGATGCGGTCTAATTCAACAACTGCGGCATAATAGGCTTGTCTTTTAGTGTTGTAGAAGCTCGTGTCAAAGGAGTGTTCTTTCCACCCAAACTTCGCCACTAGATGGTAATCGACATAGGTTCCTTTTACTCCCCATTCGCCTGAGTCGATCACACCCGATATATTTCTAAAGGGTCCACCTTTACAGATAACATAGGTCGCTTCAGGCTCTGTCACTCCGAACGAAATGGATAAAATATCTTCCCTTTGGATTCGATAGACGCGATTATCTGAAGTATCTAGGTTATACATGGGTGGTTTAAAGACCAAATCCCCATCGAGGTCTTGGAAGAACTCATAACCGCACTTTTGAGCGACATCTCCTGCAAGAGAGAGCTTGCTCGTAAAGCTAGACTCAAACATACTCACTTGACCCAAGGCTCCGATATCCGTAATAAACTCTTTAAGTGCTCGTACATTTACGCCGCCTCCTCGATCATCCTCAGATGCCTGAGTTAGAAACTGAAGATCAGGTAAGCGAAGAAGTTTCCTATCGTTGGAGTCATACTGAACCAAACCTGCTTCCATGAAGCGTTTAAGCAGGGGGCTGGGCTTCTTGTCAGCGTGAGGTTGTAAGGCTTCTTTGATTACGGATACAAACTCGTTCTTTTTACCTTTGATTGAGACATCGGATAAAAGGGCTGTTTCAGTAGCTGAATAAAGTCTGCCTGATACGCCATACATCCTCAGCCCATACAATCCATTTTCAAAGCGGTTTTCCCAATATCTAAGGGCAAGAGAATAAAACTGCTGTCCTGTTACGGACTTTGCCTTCATGTTATCCGTTTTCTGTAGAGCGAAGCCTGTACCTTGTGCGGAACCACCCGAGTCTAGATAAAGGTCATAGATGATTTGATGGGGGGTCATATCGGTGTATTTATGCCCCGTTAGTTGAATGCTGCCCTTTGACTCTGTGGGTTGAGCGGCAAAATAACCTGCGTTTGTGTTTACCTGTTGGTTTTCCCAAAAGGCTAAAAGTGCCTTGCAGCTCATGCTTATGGAGTAAGACCCTTGAAGGGTTTGATCAACATCAACACCGCTTAATACTCCATGAAAAACGGGATAATAAGGACGCATCTCTACTTTGGATAAATCCACATCTTCTTCATTGAGACGGATAGTATCCCCTGCACCTAATAGTTCATCCGTTTTGAAGAACCCACGGAAGTACACATTAACTTCGACTCCGGGTATTAGGATAAACTCGCCATCTTTAAATACGCTGTCTCCATATGCTCTAGGAATAATGGCATTGATGGAACAGCTATTCGAGTTGGGCGTAACGCCAGCTCCTACTGACACAGATGTAATAAATGCTTGGAAGTCTATCTTGTTCTTGCACTCATTACAGCCCGGAACGGAGGTATCTCCGTTGAACTGAACTATTGCATCGGGTGTCCAACTTCGTACCCTTCGGTACTTGTTTTTTATGTCCGATGTCCAATTGCCTGCGTAGGGTCTATTTTCGATCTTCATGTCAGTCCCCCCAACCAAGTCGCACTTGGCGGATACATTGGACTAAGAGATGATTTCATCTCAAAGCTGTCTTGATGGTGTTCATACACCACAAAATCAAAACTAAACTCCACACCCCCCAACTGATTCTCCTCCGTTATCCCAAATGTAAAACTATCCATTCTTCCCACATATCTTTGCCCATCATAATGGATAGATTGTGTTCCAATGTCGTGGTAAGCACGGCTTCTTCCAAGTCTATCCGCAATAGTCACGCTATTACGATAGATGGCAAAAATAGACATAAGTTGTCTCCATCCAGCCGAGTCTCTGCGAGAGACAAACTGAAGCCCTGAGATGCCCTTCATTTGTCCTTCTGCATTTAATCCCTCATTAGGGTTCTCCCTGCCCGCTATAAAAGCACCTAGCCGACACGAGACAGAAATCTTTGTTAAATCTTCGCCCCATCTGTAGAAAATAAACCCATATTTAGTCTGATCTCCGTAGTTTTGTATGTCCGTATAGTTCACCGCAAAAGATGTCGGATTGATCAAAAAGATGATTGGTGGGAGTTGTCTTAGTTGTTGATGCTGAAGAACAGCGTCAATCACTACATCTCTATCCACTACACCCGCTTGCAGATACGGAACACTTGGTTCAACCCCACCACTCGATATTGGAGTACTTGCCCTTGTCGAGATATTAGGTGAAATCAATCTCGCTCGCTTCGTGTCTATTGAATACCTTTGACTATCCGAAATGCCTAAGGGAGACCTAAAGGGTCTCCCTGCATTGGTGGTGTAGTTTCCCATCTGAGGCGGATTTATCGACAACACAAATGGAGAGAAAGACCTAAGGTGTTGCTGATTAACAGGATCAAGGGGAATAGTCCCCAAGTTATCCTCAGGGAATAGGATAAACTCATCGGTCGTGTATAGGTCTACATATGGGGCTGTGGCTGTGGTGGCTTTCATACAATCAACCCCCTGTCGGAGAGTATCCATTTTGAGTACGGATACCGTGGGTTTCGCGTTCCACCTGCATCGCTAGAGACATAGAAAACTGATAGGGACTCTCCGCACTATCCGTTACGCTGAAACTTTGAAACCAACCCCACCAAGTGCCTCCATCAAAAGTCACCTTTATCCGCCCTTGTAGGGCTACATTCCCTAAATCATCGTAAATGGAGCCGTTGTTATGAAATAACGCTAGAGCGTCCAAGTACTTGTCATAGGTGATTGTATCTCTGCGTGTCCCGCCTATGTTCGTGCCATAACTTTGCCCCCCTACTCCCACAGCTCCCGTTATTGCCGACAAACCCGTAAATGGTCGGATAAAAGCACCCGACACATTTTCAAAATTTATCGTTAACACAGCGTCCCCAAAATAAGTCTCTACCCAACCCATCATGGTCTGATCTCTTGTCACGATCTTTGAATAAGAGAAGTCTAACCCCTTAGGGTTCACATGAAGAACCATTTTTAAGTTGTCAGGCAGTAATGAAGTCACACCATCAGGTGCAATGATGTCAAACACAAATGGGCGTATCCCTAATCCCGCTTCCCCCTTTTGAAGGGTCATCGGGGATTTCAGCATGGCTGTCATATTGCCTTACCCTCCTTACGCTTTTTCAGTTTAAGAAGTTCCCCCACCACCGCCTTACCCGTCTCCTCTGGCGACTTTGACCCATCTACATGAATCGTCACAGTCCCTATGTTCATCCCCATACCCTTTGCCAACTGATCTACTGCCCCGCCAGGTTTGGTGAACGCTACCCCTCCTCCCAACATGGACGGCAAGTCTCTCGGATTTAGCTTAAATACTCCGTATTTTGATACATACAAGTCGTCCGCTGATGTGATCTCAGGGTCATCTAAAAAGAAACCTGCGGATTGAGCCAAGCCTCCAAGAGCAGGTCTAGTTTGAAGTGCCTGATATATTGCATCGTTTGAGGCATCTGAACCTAGCTTTAGTGCCGTTAGTAAATCCGCTTTATTCCTGCTTCTTTCATCTTCCGCTATCTTCTTCGCAGCCTCTCGCTCCATCTCTATGGTAGCTGTCCTAACCTCCGGATTTAATGGGGTCAGTCCTTTCGCATCATCCTTGGCTTCTTGGACTCTTTCAGAAGGTGTTACCGCAAACGCCGCCTGTATATCCTCAGGCTTTACACCCCCCTTAGCTGTTAGTAACTCACCCTCCGCATAAAGTTGTCTTTCTGCTTCCGCCTTTAGTTCTTCTTGACTCCTTACCGCACCTGTGTAGTATCCATCAGAGGCAGCTGCGGCGGCTTGATCACTAGCACTAAGTGCCACCATCTTAGCGTGAAGAGCACCTTCGGGTAATGCAAAAGCCTCTGCCTGTCCTTGGGCATCAAGTTTTGTTAACCTAGCCCCTTCTGTGGCGTGTACTATCTCACTTCCCTTCATGAGTACAGCACCCTTTAAACGCGAGTTGCTTAGGGTTGCTGCTGCGGGGCTTATGGTTGCTGCTGAGGGGTCTTGTGACCCAACTAAGTGGGTAGCT
>Ga0194119_10003042_pt1 | contig 27386 bp, 21 predicted proteins | sample TA2MahC100mmetaG_FD_148620 | JGI IMG/M metagenome (GOLD analysis project Ga0194119, IMG submission 148620) | Freshwater microbial communities from Lake Tanganyika, Tanzania - TA2015018 Mahale Deep Cast 100m | ecosystem: Environmental > Aquatic > Freshwater > Lake | place: Tanzania: Lake...
GAAACAGCTGTTGGATGAAAGCACGCTGCGCAAGGCGATTGCAGACCTGGATCACGAATAAATGGCGGACACGTCCCGCTCGCGGGCTCGCGGCGCCTTGCCAGAGCCCGCTTTTTGTCCAATCCTGCCACCATTTATCTCGGACTTGCACCACCAATCAATTCGGCTCGTAACACTTTGTCTTTCCACGCATGACTGATAAAGACATCCCAGTCCATAGTTTTCCTCTGTGCAAGAGTGAATCTGGTTCTATTCTACACTGGACTTGCGTCTCACGCAACCGGGTTGGGGTTGCCGTAGAGGCGTTAGCCAGATAGCACTGTCAAAAACACGCGCGGCGTCACCATCCGCACCGTTTCAAACCTCTTGAGCACAAGCAAATCCTCGTCGCCGGTCACCACGTACTCCGCGCTGCCCGCAAGCGCGGCTTCAATCAGCGCGTTGTCGTCCGGATCGCGGCACACTTTCACTGCACGCGTTGGCTGCACCAACTCGCCGCGCAACGCCAACAGCGCGAGCGTCGTTTCAATCGTTTGATTGTCCAGCCCGTACTTGTCGCGGATGCGCGGCAACGCCAGTTTCTCCACCAACTCGTCTAGCAACGGCTGAGAGTAAACGAGCGTGTACGCGTTCGCGACAAGTTGTGTCAAGATCGGACCGACCGTGCCGCGCGGTTTGATCAGCGCGCGAATGAGAATGTTGGTATCAACGACGGCGCGCAGCATTGGCGTGTTTCTCCCGGTCGCGTTTGCGCGCGCGGACGGTTTTAGTCGCGGCGCGCAAATCCATTTCCACTTCGGCGTCGGAGTATCGCGCGTTGACCGCGTCTAGCCGCGCCGACAGCGCGTCAAAGCGTTTGAGCACTCCGGCTTCATCGGCTTGCGCGAATTTCAGGTATTGCTCGTACGGAACGAGGACGGCTTCGGGGCGACTGCCGCGCGTTAGGACGTAGGGCACGTGATACTTGACCACTTCGTCGAAGACGGTGCGGAACTGCCGCTGGAGTTCCGTCACGCCGATAATTTTATTCATATTTTACCTCATACTCAAGTACATGTTGTAATTTGCATTCTACTCAGCCATGAAGAATTGTCAAACGCGCCAGAAAACAAACAGGACACGGTTCATCACCGTGTCCTTTCGTGTTTCTTTCGCGGCTTTCATCCCTTTCGTGGTTTTCGCGTTCCAAAATTCCGCGCTACGCCGGCACCAACTCTTGCTCCGGGATCGTCACGTCGTCGGGGGGGGCCACGCGCGCCGTTTCGATCACACCCAGTTTCACTTCGTCGTCTACCACGTCCGCGATCAGCGTACTGCCGGGTGTGAACTCTTGCGCCAGCACGCCTTCCGAAAGCGGATCTTCAATCGTTCTCTGAATCACGCGCTTCAACGGACGCGCGCCCAGATTGCGATCGAATCCTTGCTCGGCGAGTTTCTCGCGCGCCGCGTCCGTCACTTGCAACGTAAGCTTGTGTTCGTCCAAGCGCGGTTGCAGATAGCCGATCTGAATGTCAACGATCTGCTTGATGTCGTCCTTGCTCAACGCGCGGAAGACGACGATGTTGTCGAGCCGATTCAAGAATTCGGGACGGAAGAGCCGCTTCATTTCGCCCATCAATTTCTCGCGCATATTTTTGTACGCGTCTTCTTCCGTTTTTGCCTCATCCCGTTTCGCGCCAAAACCGAGAACGGAATCGCGCTGAATCAAATCCGCGCCGATGTTCGAAGTCATAATCAGGATCGTATTGCGAAAATCAACTTTGCGACCCTTGGCGTCCGCGAGATGTCCGTCTTCCAAAATCTGCAACAGCATATTGAACGCTTCGGGATGCGCTTTTTCGATTTCGTCGAACAGCACGACCGAGTACGGACGCCGCCGAATCGCTTCGGTCAACTGCCCGCCCTCTTCGAAACCGATGTACCCCGGCGGCGCGCCGACCAAGCGCGAGACATTGTGCCGTTCCATAAATTCCGACATATCCAATTGCACGAGCGCTTTTTCACTGCCGAACATAAACGCCGCGAGCGCCTTGCCCAATTCGCTTTTGCCGACGCCGGTCGGACCCAGGAAGATGAACGAACCGATCGGGCGTTTGGGATCCTTGAGCCCGGCGCGTGCGCGGCGCACCGCTTTCGCGATGCCTGTGATCGCTTCATCTTGCCCGATGATACGCTTGTGCAATTCCTCTTCCATCTTCAACAGCCGTTGACTCTCTTCGGTCGCGATGGTCATGACCGGCACGCCGGTCCACATCGCCACCACTTCGGCAATGTCGTCGCTGGAAACTTTGGGCGGCGTCTTGCTGACCGCGTCCATCCAGTTCAACTTCATCTGTTGCAGACGTTCGCGCAAATCGGTTTCTTTGCCGAGCAATTCCGCCGCCAGATCGAATTGCTCGCGCTCGACCGCGCTTTCCTTTTCTTTGATGAGTTCCTTCAGCGCGAAATCGGTCTGCACGACTTCGGGCGACTTGGGCGCTTTGTACATCCGCACGCGCGACGATGCTTCGTCAATCAAGTCAATCGCCTTGTCCGGCAAGAATCGTTCCGTGACATAGCGCGACGCGAGATTCGCGGCGGAGGTCAACGCCTCGTCCGTGATTTTCAATTGATGATGCGCTTCATACCGCGCGCGAATGCCCTTGAGAATTTGCACCGTCTCTTCCACCGACGGCTCTTCGACGCGCACGGGTTGAAAACGGCGTTCCAGCGCGGCGTCGCTTTCGATGTGCTTGCGATATTCTTCCATCGTCGTCGCGCCGACGACCTGCAATTCGCCGCGCGACAACGCGGGTTTCAAGATGTTCGCCGCGTCCACCGAACTGCCCGCCGCGCCCGCGCCGACGACCATATGCAGTTCGTCAATGAACAAGATCGTTTTACTGCCTTTCAGTTCTTCGATCACGCGTTTCATCCGCTCTTCGAATTGCCCGCGATAGATCGTCCCGGCGACGAGCGCGCCCACGTCGAGTTGCACGACGCGCTTGTTGAGCAAAGGTCCCGGCACGTTGCCTTGCACGATTTGTTGCGCCAGCCCTTCGACGATTGCCGTCTTGCCCACGCCCGGCTCGCCGACGAGCGCCGGATTATTTTTCGTGCGCCGCGCTAAAATTTGGATCACGCGCTCGATCTCTTTCTGCCGTCCGATCACCGGATCGAGTTTGTTCTGCTCCGCGAGCGAGGTCAGGTCGGTCGCGAGTTGATCGATCAACGGCGTTTTCGAATCGCTCTTTTTCTTTTCGCCGCCCGCCGTCACTTTTTCGGGCTGGCTTTCCAGCACGGCTTTGTTCAATTGACTGCGAACCTTGTCCGGGCTGATGTTGAGACTCTTCAACACGTTGATCGCGATTCCATCATCCTCGCGCACGAGTCCGAGCAATAAATGTTCCGTGCCGATATAGTGATGCCCCAGGCGGCGCGCTTCGTCCACCGCCAGTTCGATCACGCGGCGCGTGCGCGGCGTCAAGCCGAGTCGCGCGTTCGCCGGAGCTTGCCCGCGCCCGACGATGTCTTCGATCGTCCGGCGCACGCGGTTTTGATCGGCGCCGAGATCGCGCAACACTTTAGCCGCCAGACCTTCTTCTTCGCGAATCAAGCCCAGGAGCAAATGTTCGGTGCCGATGTAATTATGATTCAAGCGCGTCGCTTCTTCTTGCGCGTAGGTCAAGACGCGGCGCGCGCGCTTGGTAAATTTATCCAGGTTGTCTGCCATTCCGTTTTTCCTCACGTCGGACGAATTTATGAATTTGTCCGACTCGATCTCCATAGACGAAAAGCGTCCCCACACGCACAGGGACGCCATCGTCTTCGTTCTAATTGCTTGCTTGTTCTTCGGTCTCGGGTTCGGGCCAGTCGCCTTCCGGGGCGTCCAGATCGAGCGCGGCGCCGGAATATTCTTCGCCCGCGCGTTTGAGCGACAGTCCCAGGCGTCGCCGCGTCGGATCGATCCGGATCACGCGCAGTTGTAGCGTGTCTCCTTCTTTGACCACTTCTTTGGGATGCTGAATCCGCCGATCCGCCAACTCGGAAATGTGGATCAATCCTTCGATGTTGTCTTCCAGCCGCGCGAACGCGCCGAACGACGCCAACTTGGTGATCGTGCCGTTGACGAGTTGACCGACCTGGTAACGTTCTTCCACCGTCGCCCAGGGTTCCTTTTGCCGGCGTTTCAAACTGAGCGCGATCCGTTCGCGTTCGCGATCCACACCCAGCACTTGCACTTCGATCTTGTCGCCCACCTTGAGCAAATCGCGCGGATGTCCGATTTTCGTCCACGACAATTCGGATAGATGGATCATTCCGTCCACGCCGCCCAGGTCTACAAAGCCGCCGAAATCGGCGACGCTCGTCACGGTGCCGGTCAGCACGGAACCTTCGCGCAAGTCTTCCAGCAGTCGCTCTTTTTGCTCTTTGCGCAACTCGCGCAACGCCGCGCGTTCGGACAGAATCAGGCGATTGCGTTCGCGGTCCAGTTCGATCACTTTGAGTTTGACTTTTTTGCCGACGTACGCGCTGAGATCGAATTCGCCGCTGGTCACGGCGTCGCCTTCGACGGCTTCGAGGCGACGGCGGTACGTGCCTTCCAATTGCGTCGCGGGCACAAAGCCGCGCACCTTGCCCACGCGCACGATCAAGCCGCCTTTGTTAAACCCAGCCACCTGCGTCTCAAAGATCTGACCGGACTTGAGCAGTTCTTCCGCCTCGCGCCAATCGTGTTCCAGTTGCGCGCGCGCCAGCGACAACACGACGTTGCCTTCGCGATTCTCCGCGCGGACGATGAACACCAAGACGGTGTCGCCGACGTGCAACTTTTTGATCGCGTCCGCCGACATTTTTTCCAGTTCTTTTTGTTCGACAATGCCTTCGGATTTCGCGCCAATGTCAATCAAAATTTCGCGCGCATCGGCGCGGACGATCGTGCCGGAGACGATCGTGCCGTACTTGAGTTTCTGGAATCCCAACTCCAAGTCGGACAGCTCGCTCATTTTCATTCCAGGCAGATTGCCAACTTTTGGTTTGTTGACCTCCTGTGGACGAACGGGTCCACCTACAGCCACCATTGCTTCCCCCGATTACCGATTTTTAGACCGCACATCGTTCCGCCAACCCCGATGCACTGCCACTATTATATCATTTTCTCCGCAAATAGCAACCCCCACGATCAGTGGACGGTGGACAGTGGACAGGGGACAGTATTGACTGTTACTGCCGACTGATTTGCAACTCCATCACTTGCGCGTCGCGCGCGCCGAAACGATACTTGTACTCTTCGTTGCCGCGCAGAAAATCGTACCGCCGCCGCTGTGCCGCCACCGCGTCCTGGATCGAACGCGCAAAGAGGACGATGCCGGGACTGTACGCGCCATACTGCACCGGATCGTACCCGGAATTGTACACCATAATATCGTTGCGATAGACGAAATTCATAATCGCCGCCGCGCGCGCGCCGGCGATTTCCAGAAACGAAAGTTGTAGCCAGCCGCGCGCAAACAGGACGCGCGCCATCGCGCCGAAAAATTCGCGCATCCGCGCGTCCATAAACACGTTCTTGTCCGGGCGGCTCTGTTTGTGCAATTCGATGAAATCGGCGACGGCTTGAGCGAGCGCGTCCGCCGCGTCAATCGTGTACCACCGCGCCTGTGCTTCTTCGACGCGGCGCAACTTGCGCCGGACTTCGTGCCGCTGTTTCTTGTCGAGCGTTTCGAGGTACGCGTCCCACGTCTCCGGCAGATCGATCCACGGCGCAACGTCGTGCAAATGATGTTGCACGCGCCAGCCGCGCGCTTTGGCAAGCGACTTGAGTTGCGCGTTCGCCGGGGACGCGGCGGGAAGCGTGCAAAGACGCAAGCACTCCCACGCCGGAAAATCGGCGCGCGCCAGCGTGTCCAACAGCGCGGCATACACGCGTTCCTCCGCGCCGCGCGCGACGATCAAGTCCAGGTAATCGGACACGTCTACGCAACCCACCAACGTCAACACGCGCGCGCCGTCACTTTCGGTTTCGGCAAACAGCGGCGCGATGCCAAGCAAAGGTCCATCGTCTTCGCGTAACGTGATGACGCGCAAATCGCCGGTGCCCCAATGCCGCCACCAGGTTCGTTGCCACTCGTTCGTCGAAAAAATCGTGTCGCTGGCGCTGCGCGCGAGCAACGCGTTCCATTCCGGTTCGAGCGCGTCGAAAATCGCCGCGTCGGTAAACCATTCGATCTTCATCGTCAATGTCCTGTGCCCAGTTTTCCTGTCGTTATTATACGCCGAATGGATGGAAATGGAAAAACGCGCATTTACAATGCGCGCCAAGTACAGTATAATAGGGCAAGTTTTCAGGGCGTTCGAACTCTGACGTTGACAACCTAGGGAGGACTCGTGACCGTACGACGAACGTCAATTTTTCTGGCTGGCTGGCTCATTCTGCTGATCGCGTCGAGCGCGCGCGCGCAGGGCAACATCGTTTGGACGCCGACGGCGGGTCCCGCGGGGGGATTCGTCAACGCGCTCGCGCTGGCGCCGAACGCGCCGGGCGTGATGTTCGCCGGAGCGGACAGCGGCGTCTATCTCACGCGCGACGGCGGCGCGCGCTGGTCGTTCGTCTCGCAGGGATTACCCGACGATCCGAAGGTCAACGCGCTGGTTACGCTACCCGACGCGAACGTCGTGTTGGCGGGGACGAATAGCGGCATCTATCGCACGCGCGATGCGGGAAGCACTTGGACGAGCGTTGACCCGCGTCTGGCGAATCAGATCATTCACGCCTTGGTGAGTGATCCACAAAATCCCAACGCGATCTACGCCGCGACCGCCGAGACGGTTTTGCGGAGCGATAATGCCGGCGAAACCTGGAACAACGCCGGCGCCGATCTGAAATCGGCGCGCGTCTGGGCGCTGGCGTTTGCGCCGGACGCGGCGACGTTGTACGCGGCAACCGACGCTGGCATTTACGCGTCGCGCGATCGCGGCGCGCGCTGGCAACTCAATTCCGAGGGCTTGCCCGAAGGCGTGCGCCCGCAATCCATCGTCGTCACCGCGCGCGGTCTGCTCGCCGGCACGGCGCAGGGAATCTATCGCAGCCGCGATGCGAAAACGTGGAGTCCGGTCGGCGGAGATTTGAGCAGCGCGTTCGCGCGTCCGCTCGCCGGCGATCCAACCCAGCCGGATCGCGTTCTGGCAGTCGTGCCGCAAGGCATCGCCAAAACAACCGATGGCGGCGCGACGTGGAGTTTACTGGCAAATCCGTTGCGCGAGCTGCCGATCCGCTCGTTACTGCTGAGCGACAAGAACGTGATCTACGCCGGGACGGCGCGCGGCGTTTTGAAAAGTAGCGACGAGGGCGCGCTCTGGCAATCGCTCAACACCGGTTTTGTCAGCACTACGATTCACCAATTGCTCGCGCTGCCCGGTCAGACCAGTCTCTTGTTTGCCGCCACGCCCTTCGGTTTGTATCGCACGCCGGATCGCGGCGCCAATTGGTTCGAAGCGCGCGGGCTGACCGATTCCTACATCCTCTCGCTTGCCACCGATCCCCAAATGCCCACCGATGTTTACGCGGGAACGTGGAGCAGCGCGCTCTTTCTTTCCAGAGACGGCGGCGCTAATTTCACGCGCCTCGCCGAAAACGTGGGCGACAAAGCGCCGATCAACAGTTTGATCGTTTTGCGATCGCCGGAACAAGCCGCGTTGATCTTCGCCGGGACGCTCGGCAACGGATTGTACAAAAGCAGTGACGGCGGACAAAAGTGGAGCGCGCAAACGAACGGACTCGAAGGCGTGATGCGCGTCACCACACTCGTCGCCGTGCCGCCCAATCTCTTGTATGCCGCCACCGAACGCGGCTTGTATCGGCTGGCGTGGAACCAGCCGGGCGCCGCGTGGGAAAGCATCACCGCGAACTTGCCAGTGGACGAAACGCGCGCGCTGATTTTCGATCCGCGCCAACCGCAAACGCTCTTCGTCGGATTCGTGTCGAACGGCGTGTACCGCAGTGACGACGGCGGCGCGACGTGGACGCTGGTCGGGCGCGGCGCGTTTCCCACGCGGGCGCGCTTGCAGGCGCTTGCGCTGAATCCGGCGATGCCTAACGTGATTTACGTGGGCACGACGCGCGGCATCTACCGCAGTGATGACGGCGGCACAACCTGGACGACCGCGAACGAGGGCTTGCCGCCGAATGCCAACGTGGAAACACTCGCCGTCGATCCGCAATCGCCTGAAAATATCTTCGCCGGCACGAATGGCAACGGCGTGATCCAAGGTATAGACCGCTTGCAGACGAATCTGCCGATCGGATTGTTATCGGCGGGCGCGATCTTGATCTTGACGCTACTGGCGCTCGGGCTGGTGGGAATTATTTGGCGCAGACGATTCAGTCCCGTCGCGCGCGCCCGCGCGGCGGCGCGAATGTGGAACCAGTGGGACGCCGCGATTACGCACGCGTTACAAACGACCGGCGAAGCGCATGCGGGGAATCTGGGCAAGTTGCCCCGCTCGCAACTTGCCTCCGCGCTCAAACGCTATTCCGAACAATATGCAGGCGACGCGCTCACCTGGCAAACTTCGCCGCCGCTGCTCAAGGCGGATAACTTTGCGCTCACACAAAAATTCTTGAGCAACTGGAGAGCGGCGTGGGAACTCGTCGAAAGCGAGCAGGCGTTTGCTTCCGTCACCAGTCAAATCGTAGACCAACTCTGTTCCTTGCTCGGCTTTACGCGCGTGGACGAACGCGCGTACAAAGGACTGGTCGGCTATGTCGTGCGCGCGCCCGCGCTCCGCTTGAAAATTCCGCCGCGCTTTCCGATCATCTTCATCCCGCGCCACGAAGCGAGCGAGAGCGACCTGGAAGCCCTGCGCGATTTGATGGGCGTGCTGAATATGGTCAGTTATTTCGCGCTCATCGTTGACCTGCGCGACGCGCCGCCGCGCGATCAACGCCACTCGCTGATCAATCTGGCGCGCGAAGCGATCCACGATTTCATCGTGCTGGACGGACGCGCGATCCGGCGGTTGCTGGCTGCGCGCGATCACGCGCATCGCCTCGTCGAAATTATTCTGAGTCAGGTGGACTTGACCGTCGTTTCCCCCTACGTGATGAGCGGACCCGTTCCGGCGAATATGTTCTTTGGGCGCGAATCGGAATTGAAAACGATCGTCCGCACCGTGCGCGATACGAATTTCGCGATTGTCGGCGGACGCAAGATTGGCAAGACCTCCATCCTCGCGCGCGTGCTGCAACTATTGCAGGACGCGCCGGAATACCACCCGTTCTATCTCGATTGCCAAGCCGTTCATTCGTACGACGATTTCTTCGAAGCGGTGGATACGATGTGGCGGATCGCGTTGCCGGCGCGCACGCCGGAGGCGTTCCGCCGGATGGCGACCGAACTGCCCGCGCAATATCCGGCGCGCACCATCGTGCTGCTGTTCGACGAGATTGACGGCTTGCTCGCGCAAGATATCGCGCAAGGCGAGCAGTTGTTTCGCATCTTTCGCGCGCTGGCGCAAGAACTCCCGATCCGGTTTTTGTTTTGCGGCGAGAAAATTCTGAACGCCTCTTTGCACGACGCGCGTCTGGCATTCTTCAACTTTTGCAACCTGATCCCGTTGTCGTACCTCTCGCCCGAAGAAGCGCGGCGCGTCGTCGTTGACCCGATGCAAGAAATGGGCGTGCTGTTGCAAGAGCAAGGCGATCTGGCGGGGCAAATCATTTCGCTCGCGGCGTGCCATCCGAATATGGTGCAGTACATTTGCCAGAAACTGATCGAGCGGATCAATCACCGGCGCGAGCGGTTGATTACGCGCGCCGACGTGGAGGCGGTCGGTCAATCCACCGAATTCGCCGAATACTTTGCGGAGATCGCGTGGGGCAATACCACCGCGCTGGAACGCTTGATTACATTGTTGATGCTCGAACAGCCTGCCGTGACGCAGGGCGAAATCGCCGAAGTGTTCCGCACCAGCGGCATCCAAGTGCCGCCGGACAAACTCGAAGAAGCGTTCGAGGGCTTGGCGCTCTATTCGATTCTGCGCCGGGATGGTCCCAAGTATACGTTCGCCGCGCAAGGGCTATTGGATGTTTTGCGCCGCGGGCAAGACGTATACGGGCTGGTGGTCAGTTATTCGCAGGAAATCAAGGAGACGTACGGGGTGCGCTTATGACCTTGTCCGAATCACTCGAACGATCCATTTTCAAAACGCGCGGTCCACTCGATCCGGTGAACGATAGCGCGGTCTACGTGCCGCGCCCCGAATTGGAACCTTTGTTGCGCGCCGCGCAAGCGACGATGGTGGATGCGTATCTCGCGGTTCTCAGTTCGCGGCAGACCGGCAAAACGACGTTGCTGTACCAACTGCGCCATCGCCTGCGCCCGCGCGGTTTGGGCGTCGCGCTGATCGATCTGGCGGTCGTGCGCGATCAATCGGGAGAGCATCTCTACACGTATGTCGCCGGAGCATTGCGCTCGGAGTTGAGCGCGCACTTGCCGCGCGGCGCGGAGAAGAAAGACGCCGCGCTGCCGACGAACCCGATCGAGTTCCGCCGATTCTTGCTGGACTTGGCGCGCCAGGTGCGTCCGCCGCGCATCGTCATCCTGATGGACGAAGTGGAAGCGGTCCCGGAAAAATCCTCGGACGCGTTTTTTGGCACGGTGCGTAACATTTTTTCCAGTCGCCGCAAAGAAGACGAAGCCGCGTTCGAAAAATATTTGCTGGTGTTGTGCGGCGGACGCGAACTGCATCGCTTGACCGGCGGACCCAATTCGCCGTTGAACATCGCCGAACGGATCTACCTAAAGGATTTCAGCGTGACCGGCGTGCTGGCGCTCACGGCGAATTTCCCGCGCGCCGGAATCGCCGCGCCGCCGGACACTGCGCAGTGGGTATACGATCAAACCCACGGGCATCCGTATCTCACGCAGAAATTGTGCGCGCTGATCGAGCGCGCGCGTCCGGCGGCGATCACCCCGGCGGTGATCGAAACCGCCGCCGCGGAAATTCTGCGCAGCGACGATCATCTGGAAAAAATGTTGCTTCAAATCGAAAGCGATCCGCCCATCCGCGAACAACTCAAACCGATTGTCGCCGGACAAGCCATTCCGTTCAGCCGCTTGAACGCCGCGCTGGCGCGCCTGGAACTCTTGGGCGCGATTCGCGATGTTGGGCAATGCGCGGTTCGCAATCCAATCTTCGCGGCGGCGTTTCGGCGACACTATGGAATTCCGGACGCGCCGCCCAAGCCGGTCGCCGCGCCCAAACGCTGGGGGCGCATTCATCTTTTGATTTTCGCGGTGATCGTCTTGCTGATCAATCTGCCGTTTCTCGCGGTCTACACGTCGGATATTTTGCTCGCGCCGCGCGCGGTGAACCTGCCGGTCAAACTGAACGATCTCGGCGCGAGCGCGATCGTGCGGTACGATCCGATCTTGCGCGCCAATTCCGCCGAATCGAATCAGGTTCGCGTGGAAGTGGAATCCGCCGCGCCGATCAGCGTGACATTTCGCAAGGACGCCGCGCCGGATCTGTTGTTGGAAGGGACCGCCCAGCGCGATCTCAAACCGCCGGCGAGTCAAGAAAAATTCGCGATCACGCTCAACCAAAGCGGCTTGGGCGCGATTCCGTACAACCCGTTCAACCCACAGACCGAGCGGCGCAAAGCCGAACTCGTTTTTGCGCCGCCAGGGCAATCGCAACCGGCGCAAAGCGTGCCGCTGGATTTTCGCGTCGATTTCTATTCGGGGTTTGTGATTTCGGCGCTGTTGTCGCTGGCGAGCGCGGTGACGTTCATCGTGGGATTGTTGGGCAATCTCCAAAAAATTCGCGAGACGCTCGAAAAACTGATCAAACCGAACCAGGGATAAAAACGCCGCGCGGTGCGATCACCGCGCGGCATCGTTTCGTCCCAGTCTTTACGGACGCGGGGGTTGCGTCACGGTTCCCGTGACGCGCCGCGTGGGAGTGCGCGTCGCGCTGCCGGGACTTGCGGTTCCGGTAATCGGCGCCGTGCTGGTCAAATCCAGCGTTGGCGCGATCGTCGGCAATTCGCGCGTCGGAATCGGCGCTTGGGTGGGTGTGGCGAGCAGCGTGCCGCCGGGCAAATTGATGAGCGTCGCCGGAGGTCGGGTTGGAGTGCGCTGGTTGGTCACGCGCGTAATGATCGTCGGCGTGGGCGCGCGCTGAACCAAAGTCGGACGGACGAGAATGCTGAACGTGCCGGCGCAGTACAACACGAACGCGCCGATCACGGCAATCGCAAGACAACCGTAACCGATTTGCTGATTGGGCGACAAATGAGACCACGCGGAGCGCGCCGTAGGCGGAGATGAGCCACGCACGCGTGCCATTATAACAAGAGGCGGTCAAAAATCCAAATTGGAGATTGGAGAGAGAGATTGGAGATTAGAGAACAGTTAGACGTGCGCGGCGGCGATCCGCGCTTGCCGGGCAAACGCGCGACCGAATCGCATATGACGCTGAGCCAACAAATGATGCCTTCCGACGCGAATCCGTTGGGCAACGTGCACGGCGGTCACATTATGAAGTTGATTGACGAAGCGGGCGCGCTCGCGGCGATGCGGCACGCGCGGCGACCCGTCGTCACGATCACGATGGACTCGGTGTCGTTTCTATCGCCGGTGCGCGTGGGGCATTTGCTTTCGTTGCGCGGCGCGGTGAACTGGGTCGGCAAAACGTCGTTGGAAGTGGGCGTGCGCGTGGAGGCGGAAAATCCGATCACGGGCGAACTCACGCACACGAATTCGGCGTACGCGGTCTACGTCGCGCTGGACGATCAGGGTAAGCCGTGTCCGGTGCCGCCGTTGATCTTGGCGGGCGATGAAGATCGGCGGCGCTGGAACGAAGCGGAAGCGCGCCAGCAGATTCGATTGCAACGAACGAAGAAGAAATAAGAACCTGGAAGGTCGGGGTGACCTTCCAGGTTTTTTACGTGTTGGGATGCGCGTACAATTCCATTTTGAGCACGCCGATGTACGGCAAGTTGCGATAGATCTCGTTGTAATCCAAGCCGTACCCGACGACGAATTCGTTCGGAATGTCAAAGCCGATGTAGTCGAGCGGCACGTCCACTTCGCGGCGGCTGGGTTTGTTCAGGAGCGTGCAAATTTTGATCGAGGTGGGATTGCGCGTCTTGAGCAGTTCGGTGATATACGTCAGCGTGTGTCCCGTGTCAATGATGTCTTCGACGATCAGCACGTTGCGGTTGGCAATGTTCGCGTTCAAGTCCATCACGATGCGGACGACGCCGGACGATTCGGTGCGCGTGCCGCCGTAGGACGAGATCGCCATAAAGTCAATCGCGTGCGGGATGTGAATCGCGCGAATGAGATCGCTGAGAAACAGGGTGCCGCCCTTCAAGACGCAGATGAGCAACAAATCTTTCCCGGCGTAATCGCGACTGATCGCGTCACCCAGTTCACGGATTCGCGTTTCGAGTTGCTCGCGCGTGATCAAAATCTTGGCGAGATCGTTTTGGAGATCAGCCATCGGTTGCACCTCACGGCAAGAAAGGAAAAATGCGTTTCCACCACGGCGTTGCGGTGGGCGTGGGGGTTGGCGTCGCGGTCGGCGTGGGCGTGGGCGTCGGTGTGTCTGGAAGCGGCGTCGCGGTTGGCTCCGGCGTTGGCGTTTCGGTCGGCGTCGCAGTTGGCGTCGGGGTGGGCGTGATCGTCGCAAAGGTCCGGATCGGCAGCGCGTTCGTGTCGCTGATCGGGATCGTAAAATCGGACGAAATCCAGCCGCGCTGTTTTGCGTTGGGATAGGCGATCTGCCACCACAAATTATCGGCGGTGCGCGCGAGGAGGGTCACGGTGATTCCTTCGCGCAAGCGGCCGAGGATTTCCGCGTCGGTGGTCGGCGCGGCGCGCACGCGCAAGGTGCCGGAGACGATGATCGACGCGAGCACGTTGCCGTCCGGCTGATGATCATCTTGCGGCACGAGCGCGCCCAGCGTCGGCGAAATCGTCGCGGTGGATGTCGTCGTCGGCGTGAGCGTCTGGGTTGGCGTAAGCGTTGGCGTGGCAGTGCGCGTGGGTGTGTTGGTGGGCGTGTTCGTCGGCGTGGGCGTTGGCAGTCCGGCTTTGAACTGCGCGGCGAATTCGCGCGTGATGTCGAGATACAAATTGCCGTACGTCACGCTCGGCTCGATCATCGTGCCTTCGGGCCATTCGTTCCAGCTGGTGATCATTATCCAATCGGGGTACGTGCTGAATGCAGCGCGCCACGTTTCGCGATAATAATTGCCGCCATTGCGATCGCGCACGACTTTTTCCGGCTGGGATGGCACTTTGCGATTGTCCGCGCCGGGGTTGACGGTGGCGACCCAGATTTTGTCCGCGCCGAAATTGCGGATGCGGCGGGGCCACTTGTTCAGTTCGGCGAACGGATTGGGCGCCCACGCGATCATATAGAGATGATGCCCATCGAAGACGCGCAGGTACGTTTCGTTCGTGCCTTCTTCAATCCACAAGGTGCGGCGTTCGGGGTCAACCTGATCGCGGATCGCTTTCCATTCGTCTACTGAGTACAGTTGTTGCCGCCAGAAAAAAATCACCGGCTTGCTGTTGCCGCAATTTTTGATCTGGCTCGGCAGGACGCCGCAATTTTGCGCGCCGTTCGGCGTGGCGATCGCGTTGAGGTACGCCGGGTGGTTGATGTACGTGCTCATCAAATATTTGAGCGACTGCACCACATCGTTTTTGGAACGATAGAACGGCGAAGTAACCTCGAAATCAATCGCGACGCGAAAGTTGGCTTGGCGCGCGAGATCGAGCATCACCTTGAAATTGTCGTCGGTCTGATTGCCCGCGCCCCACCACGAGACGACGAACGCGTCGATGCCGACGCTCTTCGCCTGTTGGATGTGATGCCGCATAATTTCCGGATCGCGCGAGGCGTATTTGACGACAGGCAGATCCGGCAACGCATTGAGGTTCCAGGTTTTTTCGTCGAACCAGTTGTAGTAGAAGGCGAGGACGAGCGGTGGACGAGCCGATTGCGCGTGCGTGTGCGTTGGCGGCGCGCCAAGCCACACGCCGAGCGCGAGTAGAAAAAAGACGATCAATCGTTTCATTTTGATGGGGGCTATTGTAGCACAAGAAGGCGGAGAGGCAAAATTAAGGATGAAGGATGAAGGATGAAGGATGAAGGATGAAGGATGAAAGATGAAGGATGAAGGATGAAAGATGAAGGATGAAGGATGAAGGATGAAGGATGAAGGATGAAAGATGAAGGATGAAGGATGAAGGATGAAAGATGAAGGATGAAGGATGAAAGATGAAGGATGAAGGATGAAGGATGAAGGATGAAGGATGAAAGATGAAGGATGAAGGATGAAGGATGAAGGATGAAGGATGAAAGATGAAGGATGAAAGATGAAAGATGAAGGATGAAAGATGAAGGATGAAGGATGAAGGATGAAGGATGAAGGATGAAAGATGAAGGATGAAGGATGAAGGATGAAGGATGAAGGATGAAAGATGAAGGATGAGAGATTTTTCTGTCATCTGTGGTCTGTTATCTGTCGTCTGTCATCTTTCGTGTTTAGAGTGTTTTCGTCACCTTCATCAGCCCGCGCGGATGATCCGGATCGTATCCTTTCGCGCGCGTCAAGTGGTGCGCGAGCAATTGCCCCGGCACCACCGCGACGAGTGGCGACAGCCACTCCGGTAACGACACCGGCAGCGCGAGCGGCGCGCGCGATAACGCGAGCGCGTCCGGCGCGTCCGAGATCATTGCCAAGTCCGCGCCGCGCGCTTTCAACTGCCGCGCCACGTCGAGCAGATCGTCGTAGACGCGACCACGCGGCGCGACGATCAGCACCGGATAGCCGCCTTGAATCACGGCAATCGGTCCGTGCATAAAATCGGCGGAGGAAAACGGCTCAGCGGTTACATAAGCCAACTCTTTGAGTTTGAGCGCGATTTCGAACGCAGTCGCGTAATTGTAGCCGCGCCCGATCACGAGCATCGTCGTCGCGATTGCCCAGCGCGCTGCCGCGTCTTCCGCTGCGTCGCTCAACGTCAACGTACGCGCGATCGCATCCGGTACCGCGTCCAATTCGGCGCGGCGCGCGCGATCGTCCGCGAGCGCGGTGGAAAGGAGCGCGAGCGCGCCAAGTTGCGTCGTGTACGTTTTCGTCGCGGCAATCGTTTTCTCTTCGCCCGCGTGTTGCAGAACCACATCGTCCGCCGCGCGCGCGAGCGGCGAATCGGCAAAGTTGGTGATCGCGAGCGTCGCGGCGTTTTGCTTGCGCGCTTCTTCCACCACCGCGACAATGTCCGGCGATTCGCCGGATTGCGAAATGCCGATGACGAGCGCGCCATCCAAACGCGGCGGCGTTTGGTACACGGTGTAGAGCGATGGCGTCGCGAGCGCGACCGGCAGCCGATTGCACGACGCGAATATGTACTGCGCGTACGTCGCCGCGTTATCCGAGGTGCCGCGCGCGGCAATCATCACGTACCTTACATTCGTGCGATTGATCCGCGCGGCGAGGCGCGCAACGTTCGCCGATTCCGCGTCGAGGAAACGCGCAAGCGCGGCAGGTTGTTCAGAAATCTCCGCGAATAATTCAGACTGACTTGAATACTGAATACTGCTCACTGTTAACCGCTCACTCTTTCTGCTTCGCTTCCAACAACACGACTTGCGTTTCCTTCGGCAATGAATCTTTGGTCACTTTGAGACTCGCGACCTGATCGGGCGCTTTGATTCCCATTTCCTTGAAAAATTTTGCCGCCGGGTCAAGTTTGAATTTCAAATCGGAATGAGCAAAGTGCATCGGGATCACGATTTGCGGTTCGAGCATCGAAACGATCTCTGCCGCTTCGCCCGCGCCAATCGTCGAAACGCCGCCGACCGGGACGAGCAAAACATTCACGTTGCCGAACGCTTCGGCTTGCGGTTGCGTTGGCACGTGTCCCAGGTCGCCGAGATGACAAATCGTCAAGCCGTCCAGATCGAAAACGTAGACGGTGTTCGCGCCGCGATCCTTGCCGCCTTTTTTGTCGTGCGCGGTCGGAATGCCGGTGACGAAAATATTTTTGATCTCGAATTCGCCGGGACCGGTGATGACTTTCGGATCGCCTTTGACGCCTTTTTCGAAATGGTGTCCCGGGTGATCGTGACTGATCGTCACGATATCGCCGCGCGGACGCGCGAAACTCAAGCCGATCTCTTTCGAGTACGGATCGGTGATGACCGTGCCGTCTTTGCCGCGCAAGCGAAAACACGCGTGCCCGAACCAATCAATCTCCATAAGCGCCTCCGCGAATTAAAGGATGAAGGCGGAAAGGTGAAGGATGAATGTCATTGCGAGCGCCGTTGCGAAGCAATCCCCGTTGTGCGATCTGGAGATTGCTTCGTCGCAAGAATCGCTCCTCGCAATGACATCTGTATTTTTCATCCTTCATCCCTCATCCTTCCACCTTTGAATTATAGTCGAATCCGAATTGAAAAGCAAAAGAGGCAAAGCCGGGTCGCTTTGCCTCTCACGCACAAATCGAATTCTGACGTTCAGTTGGGCGCGATAAAATCATGCGCGAGCCGAACGACCGCGCGACGCGTCGCGGGCGAACGCACCAGCCCGTACCGCAACCCGTTGCCGTTGCGCCGCGCGCTCAAAATACCCAGGTACACCAAATCGTCCAACTCTTGTTGCACCATTCCAGGATTGCGCCCGACGCGTTCAGCGATGGTGAGCGCGTACTCGCGCGCGGTCGGATGGCTGCCAAAGTAAACGAGCAAGTCCCAGCGCGCGAGATTCGTCGCGTAGCGTTCGATGAAGGTGAACAGTTCGAGGTCAATTTTTTGCGTTGGCTTGACACTCACGGGGTTATCGCTCTCCCAAAATATCGGAAGGATCGGTACAGGACGCGCAATTTGCGGAATCGGTCTCGCTTCACTCACGCTTGCATACTAACATCGGCAACGACCAGGGTCAATAGTACTCTCGGCAAATCATTTGGCGAAATCTACAATCGCCAGCCAACACGCTTGGGGATTGTCGCGTCCATAGTTGTTCGTTTGAAAATGAAAATTCGGATCGGAGAGCGGATTGCCCGCGCCGTCCGTGATCCAGACGTACCACGTTGCGGGCGGATCGAACGCGCCGACGGCTTTCAGCACGAACGCGTACGCCGCGCTGCCGTCCGGTTGTCGGCGCGTGAATTGCTCTTCGACGACAGTCGCCGCGTCCGGGCTCGTGGCGACGCGCACGCGCACGCCTTCTTGCGGCTGCCCTCCACTCGTCACCGCGCCTTTGATCTGCGTGCCGCCCGAGTGACTGCAATTCAACGTCGCGCGATACGCGTACGCCGATGGAATCGCGGTGGGCGGCGCGACGGCAGTTGGCGCAGGGGTGCGCGTGGGTGGACGCGGCGTCGCGGTTGACGTGAGCGTGGGTGCGATTGTCGCGGTGGCTGGCGCAAGCGTTGGCGGCGATGCAATGACGAGCGTCGCGGTGGCGGGCAAAGTTGGTGTCGTCGAAGGGGTGGGCGCGGTGGTTTCGGTCGGCGTCCAGGTCGGTGGAAGTGTGGGCAGCGCGGCAAGCACAGTCGCAGTAGACAAGCGCGGCTTGAATGGATTGAACGCGACGCGCGGATTCAGAAAAATGATCGCGTAGAAAAAGATCACCAAACCCGTGATCGTCCAAACGACCAGTGTGGCGATTTGATATTTTTCTTCCGAATCGGAGTGCATTGTTGCAATCTTCTCGCCCAGGCGTACAGTCTCTAGTTGGGCAATGCCAGACTAGCCACCGAAACACGCAGAATCACACAGAAGTTTTTTTTCTGTGTGTTTCCGTGTGATTCTGTGGCAGAAAAACTATCGTCGTTCAAAATTGATCTCAGCGCGCCAGCACGCGTTGGGGTCTTCGCCATTGCGAATGTCGTTTGTCACCACGCGCCCGGCGTTCGGATCGGAAATCGCTTTGCCGCTCGCGTCTACGACCCAGACGTACCACGTGCCGGGGCGCGGTCCATTCGCGGCGAGAACGAACGTGTAATGCCCGGGACGAGCCCCGGTCGTGATCGTTTGAATCTCGCCGCCGCCAGGCGATGTGCCGAGCCGAATTCGCACGCCGCTCTCCGGACCTTGCGGCGAATTCACGTATCCTTCGATGAACGTGCCGCCGGAATGTTCGCATCTGCCGCGCGAGACGGAATAATTGAACTGCAAAGTCGGCGCAGGGCGCGGCGTGTTCGTCCACGGCGGACGCGTGCGCGAGGGCGTGATCGTCGGCGTGTTCGTCCACACCGGCGTCGGCGTATCGGTTGGCGTCGGCGTGTCGGTCGCGGTCGGCGTGTACGTATTCGTCGGCGTGGAGGTCAGCGTCGGCGTGTACGTCGCGGGAAAAGTGGGCGCGGGCGTACCGGTGAGCGGCGGCGGCTTGAACGGATTGAGCGCGACGCGCGGATTGACGAAGATCAACAATTGCCCCATACACACGATCACGATCAACACGACGACGACTAGCGTCGCGATCTGAAAGAGTTCCTCTTGTGGTTCTTGCATCGCTTGGCACCCCCAACCGATTTCAGATTTCAGATTTTGGATTTCAGATTTGCCGAAGGCAATCAGCAATCAGCAATCAGCAATCTGAAATCTGAAATTATTTCGGTAGCGCTTTCTCGCCGCGCCCGTACAGATCGTCCGGCAACAAAATGTACAGCGCGCGATTGTTGCGCTTGATCACGTCGAGCCGCAATTCGGGGTACGCGGCGTCAATCAATGTTTGCGTGACCTCGCCGATTTTTTCGAGGATGGTTTGCTCCGGCTGACCGGCGTACCAGCCCCAGCGCACGACCGACACTTCTTGGCGCAGCAAATCTTCTTGCGCGGGCGCGCGGTCGGCTTCCGGTAACCGCGCGGCTTGCGCGTGCGCGAGCTGGAAAAACTCGTCCCACGCCGCGCTCCACTCGTCCGCGATCGCGGCGCGATCTCTTTCCCAGTCCGTCAACAGCGGCGCGCCAAACGCGCCGCGCGCGACGCGATATTTCAACGCGAGCCACGCGATCTGGTCGCGCCGCAGCGCCAGTTGAATCGCATCATCTTTCGTCTGCGCGATTTGCTTGTCGTAGTACGCCTGCCGCGCGCCATCTTCTTCGATCAGCGCATCGCCCAACGCGCCGATCAAATCCGCATCCCACTCTTTCGCGCTCTTGGGCGCGCGTTCGATCAAATCGTCCTGCAATTGTTTCGCCGCCTTGACGCGTCGCGCTTGCGCGGTTTCCACTTCCGGCGCGGGTGGCAATTTGCCGAATGTCGGCACGAACGGCGCGCGCGTGCCGGTGATCGGCGCGGTGGCGGACGCGGTAGACGCTTCCGCCGCTTTGGCGCGCGCCTGGCTGGCGAGCGCGCCCGCGTTCAACGCCGTGTACGCGTTGGCGATCTGTTCCAGGCGGCGCGCGCGTTGCTCGCGTTGCAACGCCGGCGTGTACTCCGCCAGCACGTACGCTTGATCGGTGACCCAGCGCGCCGCGTCGTTCGCGCCCAGCCCGCGCAAGCCCGCGCTCGCTTGCAAGTACGAGTCCAAGCGCGCGGCATCCGCCAGCGCGGGACTGAGCGTCGCCAAGTGCGCGGCAGTTTGAAACGCCAGCGCGGACCGGCGCGTGTCCTTTGCCGACGCATAGCGCGTCCCCAATTGCAACAACGCGCCCAGCCGCGCCGAATCGGCGAGGAACGGATCGTACGCCGCAATCGCAAACGCGTTTTCCAGATGCGCCTGATCGAGCGCGGCGCTGATCGAATCGCCCGCGCTCGTCCCGGTCAACGGCAACAGGATTGTCCCGGGCGCCAACGCGCGCGCGTCCACCGATTCCAACGGCGGCTTCCACGCGAACGCGTCCGGCGCGTCACTCCCGCGCAGAAAAAAGACGCCGCTCAACATCGCGCCGCCCAGCGCGATCAGACCGCACCCCAGCAAAACAAAGAACAACGCAAGGAGACGTTTCACGATCCTGCCGCCGCCAAGGGCACTGGTTCTCCGCTCCGCAAGGCAACTTGCACCAGCGACGCGATAAATGCGCTCGCGTCCAAAACTTCCAAAAATAACAATTGATTGTCCAAATCGAAATGCGCGATCATCGAGCCGGTTTGTTCTGCGTGATCCACTGATCCTTGGCGATCCGTCTCAATGATCAAAACATCGTCCGCGCGATTATAATTCAGTTTCATATCGCTACGGCTGAACAAACCGTTCGATCTTGAGCGACTCGCGCACGGCTTTCAGCCACTCTAAGAACGCGCGTTGGCGCGTGTCTTGCAACAATTCCGGCGGCAGCGCGCGCGATTTTTCCTTCTCGGTCACTTGAACGACGTGATACCCAAAGTTCGTCGTGATCACATCGCTCACTTGATTCACCGGCAGATCGAAAATCACCGCGTCCAGGCGCGGATCGAGCACGCCGCGCGGCACCCAACCCAGGTCGCCGCCGTTCGCTTTGCTCGTCTCGTCCAGCGAATGTTGTTTGGCGAGCGCGGCAAAATCCTCGCCCTTGCGCGCGCGATCGCGCAGCGTCTGCGCGGTCGCCGGAGTCGAAACGAGAATCTGGCGCAGATGCACCTGCTCGACGGCGGTGGGGAAGGGCGCGGTGATCCGCGTGAACATTATTTCGCTCAGCAAATTCGCGCGCATTTGCGTACAGAGATCGCCGAGCGTCATTTGATTCTTGGTGAGGTACTCGTTCAGTTTGTCCACGCTGCCGGCATCCTGAATCATCTGCGCGAGCCGCGTGTTCAAATCGTCGTCCGTAATTCTGATGGACTGGTATTCGGCTTGCTGCGCGATGATCACGTCGTTGATCATCTGATCGAGCACTTGTTGCTTGAGACTCTTGAGCGATTCCTGCCCCGCCGCCGATTTGGGATCGAGTCCGCTGGCGATCATCGCGGCTTGCGCCTGCGCGGCTTGCCGATTGAACAGCTCGAGCGGAATGCCTTGTCCGCTGACGCGCGCGGCGAGAGGAGCGTTCGCCGGAACGGGCGTGGCGGCGGGACACACGAGCGCGCCGCGGATCGGCGTGCCTTTGGTCGGCGTGGGCAAAACCTGGCTCGTGGCGATCACCAGCGGTTTCGTCGCGGTCGCGCTCGCCGGTGCGACCAGCGGCGTCGCTTCGGGCGGCGGCGTGGGATTGACCACCGGCGGTGGCGCGGGCGGCGCTTGCGTCGTCGAATTGCACGCGACCACAAGCAAACCCAGGACAACCAGCGACACGCTCAAATTCAAACGGCGATTCACAACATCCTCCTTTGCGATGACTGCGCGCAAGACTCGCGTCGCAGTCAACCCCATTATACCGAATCGGAACAGAATTGCAAGCGATTGCCGATGCCGCGCATCTGTGCTATACTTTTACGCGATGACCGCGCCCGATTATTTCATTCCCGATCGCGCTCCGCACGCGTTTTATCCCTTGCGCGCGTTTTTGCGCGCGCCGCCGCTCGGCGTCGCCGCAGAATATATCGCCGCGCTCACCGCGCCCGGCGATCTGGTGATCGATCCGTTTGGCGCGACGCCGAATGTCGCGCGCGCCGCGCTCGCGCTGGAGCGCCGCGCCATCGTCGTCGAAAGCAATCCGTTGTGGGCGTGGCTGGCGCGCGCGCTGGCGACGCTCCCGCCCGCCGCCGAAATTGACGCCGCGCTCGCGCGCCTGGGCGATACGCCGAAAGACGATCTGCCGCTGCGCGCGCACGTCAACCAACTGTACGCGACGATTTGCGCCGCGTGTAACCAAGCGACGCCCGCTGATTATTTCGTCCGCACGCGCGAAGGCGGAATTGTTTCGCGGCATTACACTTGCGCGCACTGCGGCGCGACGCGCGACGATCCAGCCACCGAAGACGATTTGAAACGCGCGGACGCGCTTGCCGCGCGCGGCTTGCATTATCATTTCGCGTTCGAGCGCGTGGCGCCGGAGGGTGGCTTGCACGCCGACCGCATCCGCAAAATGCTCGATCTGTACACGCCGCGCAATTTGTATGCGCTGGCGACGATCACGCAAAAGATCGAAGCGCGTTTTCACGCGACGCGCGAACGCGATTTGCTATTGCTGTTGCTGCTGCATCTGCTCGAACGCGGCGCCGCGTTCTATGCCGCGCCGGACGCCGCACCGCAATTGACGCGGCACAAAGCGTTCGTCGAATTCAACTTGTGGCGCGAAATCGAACTCGCCGCGCGCGCGTTGGCGTCCCCCAATGTCATTCTGAGCTATGCCCTGAGTGCAGTCGAAGGGGAAGCGAAGAATCTCGCGGATGAAAACGAGACCCTTCGCTCCGCTCAGGGTGACCCAGTACTTGATCTCGCGGAATCGCCGCGCGACGTGGCGAACGCGGCGGCGCGTGTTTTCATCGGACGCGGCGACGCGAAAACGCTTGCGCGCGATTTGCCGCGTGATTCGACCGCGCTCATTCTGACTGCGCCGCCGACGCGCCGCGTCGCGGTGTGGGCGCTTTCGTACTTTTGGGGCGCGTGGATTTTGGGGCGCGCGGCAGCGCAATCGCTCGCGCCGTTTCTGGACACGCGCAAAGACGCGGCGTGGGAATGGCGCTGGTACGCTGACGCGCTCAACAGTTCGCTCAAGTCAATCGCCAGGATGCTGCGCGCGGACGCGCGCGCGGTGTTCGTCTTCAGCGAGGCGTGGCATCCCGTCATCGAGGCATTGTTGCTCGCGGCGGCAGGCGCGCGGTTGCAACTCGAATCGTTTTTGTTTCAGCCGCGTCTGGGCGATTTGCCGCGCCGCGAGTTCGACGATGTGCGCGCGAGTTATCGGATCGCGTTTGGGAAGACGGCGGACGACGGACGACCGACGACGGACGCGGCGGCGTTGGAAAAGCAAATTCGCGCGTCCGCGTTGGCGGCGGCGAATGAAATCTTCGTGCGGCGCGGCGAGGCGCTGGCTTTCTCGTGGGTGCATCACGCCGCGTTCGCGCGCGTCGCGCGGCAAGGTTTGTTGGCGGCCGCGTTGTCGGTGAAAATGAAAATCGCGCCGGGACGATTCATCCACAACGCGGTCATCGCCGGACTGCAAGACGGCTACGCGCACGACTTGGATCACTATGAGAGCAAGGAACAATTTCTGTGGCTGCGCCGCTCTGGTGAACTTGCCGCGCCGCTGATCGATCGTGTGGAGGACGCGGGGCGCGAGTTTGTAGTGCGCGCTTTAGCGCGTCCCATTCCGCGTGAAGAACTCGAAGACGCGCTCTATCGCCAATTTCCCGGCGAGTTGACGCCGGAAGCCGGGCTGATCGAGTTATGCGCGGCGGCATACGCGGAGCCGATTGCGGAGGCGGAACGCGCGCGCGCGGTGGACGTGCTGGCGCGGTTGGGGGCGCGGCTCGGCTATCATGTCATTGCGAGCCCCGAAGGGGCGAAGCAATCTCCAAGCCGCGAGTTGGGGATTGCTTCGTCGCACGCTTCGCGACCGCTCCTCGCAATGACAGACTGGGATGTGGTTTGGCAATCGGGCGGCGAGATCGCGCACGCGTTCGTGTGGCGCGCGCGCGCGCAGTTTGCCGATCTCGCGTCGCTGCACATCGCGCCCGCGCGCGGATACATCGTCGTGCCGGAGAAGTTGGTCGCGTTGATGCGCGAAAAAACGCGCCGCCTGCCGCATCTGGCGGACGCGTTTCACGAGGCGGGTTGGAATTTTGTGCGCGTGCCGTTTGTGGAGAAATTGCTCGCGCAGGAGAAAGTGGAACGGAGCGATATCGCGCTGATGGTGGGGCTGGTTCCGCCAATCGGCGAAGAAAAGGCGCAGTTGGAGTTATTGTAGAGACGAATTGTCATTGCGAGCGTTTTGTGCGAAGCAATCCCCAATTCGCGGTTTGGAGATTGCTTCGTCGCAAAAAAACGCTCCTCGCAATGACACATGCGCGCCGCTTTGTCATTGCGAGCGTAGCGAAGCAATCCCCAATTCGCGGTTTGGAGATTGCTTCGTCGCAAAAAACGCTCCTCGCAATGACACGTGCGCGCCGCTTTGTCATTGCGAGCGCAGCGAAGCAATCCCCAATTCGCGGTTTGGAGATTGCTTCGTCGCGAAAAACGCTCCTCGCAATGACACGTGCGCGCCGCTTTGTCATTGCGAGCGCAGCGAAGCGATCCCCAATTCGCGGTTTGGAGATTGCTTCGTCGCGAAAAACGCTCCTCGCAATGACACATGCGCGCCGCTTTGTCATTGCGAGCGCAGCGAAGCAATCCCCAATTCGCGGTTTGGAGATTGCTTCGTCGCGAAAAACGCTCCTCGCAATGACACAGGCGCGGGTTGGGGATTGCTTCGTCGCAAAAAACGCTCCTCGCAATGACACAGACGCGGCGCGCGCTCCTCGCAATGACACGCGCGTCACAATTGCGCCAACACCGCGCGCACCGCCTCCACCAACTGCGGATGCAGCGCGGACAAATCTGGATTGCGGTCTCCTGACAAAATTTGATTCAGCACGCGACCGAGTTCGCGGAGTTCGGGTTGCAACCCAGGTTGCGTTGCCATTCCGCGCGTGGCGGCGTGCATTTGTTCCGCGAGTCCTGCGGGCGCGTCGGGCTGGCACGCGCGGACGAAGGTTTGCAAGAATTGTTCCAGCGTGACCATTTGGTCGTCGTCATCTGGCTGACCGCTGACCGATGACGGATGACCGACGACGGAAGACGGATGACCGACGACGGAGGACGGCTGACCGCTGGTGGAAGACGGATGACCGACGACGGAAGACGGCTGACCGCTGACCGCTGACGGCTGACCGCCTTCAAGAATTGCCCGCACAATGTACGCCTCAACGAAATTCAGCGCGCCGCGCAACGATTCAAAATCCCGCTCGCCGTTCAAGATGCGACGAACCGCCGCCGCCAAGTTGCGCCAAGCACTGTTTTCCATTTGCGCCAAAAACTGATTCAGCGTCTCTCTGGTTGACCGTTCGACTAATTGACCAATTGACTGCTTGACTAGTTGACTAAATTCCCCCGCCCACTGCGGCAACTGATACGCCGCGCCTGCATACGCCGCGAAACTGTCCTGCGATTTCCTCCGCCACTGCGCCGCTTCCGCCACGTTGCCGCGCGCGTCCGCGATTCGCGCGAGGATGTTTTGCATTACCCACACTTCAGTTTGGACTTGATGCGTCTCTACAATTTCCACCGCGCGGCGCGCGTAACGCTCCGCCTCTTCCAGACGACGTTGGGAGAGGTAGAGGTTGGCGAGGTTGCTGAACACTCTTGCGCCCTTGTCTGGCAAATAGTCCGCAAGTTCAGTTGTCCGCAAATACCACCGCTCCGCATCCGCCAGCCGCCCCGCGCCTTCTGCGACGCGCGCGAGTTGGTTGGCAGATTGCGCGACTCCTTCCAAGTGGTTCATTTGCTCTTCCAGTTTGTAACTCTCGCGGTAACACTTTTCCGCCTCGTCCCACTGCTTGGCTTCTTGCGCGACTCTCCCCAACTGATGCCAGATGACCGCTTCGCTCTGTTGCTCGCCCATTGCGCGGAAAGTTTGCAGGGCATCGGTGTAGCGCGCGTGCGCGGTCTTCAGGTCGCCGCGTTGCATCGCCAGCGTGCCAAGTTGACCGAGTTTCACACCAACGCTTCGGTCGTCGCCAACTTCACGCGAGATCTTCAAGCCATCTTCGTATGCCTTTTCCGCTTCGTCAAACTTGCCAACTGCGACAAGATTGTCCGCTAAATCGGTGTAAACCTTGCCCCACATCTTCTTCGCATCTTCGTCCGTCGCGCTGAGCCGCTCAAACGCTTGCAATGCCTGCCGATGCCACTCGATTGCCTGCGTCGGGCGTCCCTGCGCCGCAACAGCACGACCAAGCGATAAGAAGGTCATTGCGTGGTCATACGCTGTGTCGTATGCCGCTGGCTGTTCAAGTCGAACAAGCAATGCGCGCCACAACTTTTCCGCATCTGCTGCGCGCCCTTGTTGTAGCAAAATATCACCTTGCCTGTCCAGCATCAAGAAATCCGCCTTCGTCAATTTTCCATCTTCACTTTTGCCTTTTGCCTTTTTACTTTTAACTTGCTCCATCATTTCGTCCCGTTCCCGCCATCGCCCAAAGTAATCGAGGAAACGCGAGATGCTATCCGCAAAATCTACCGCCGCATCCATCACCCCCTCTCGGTCTCCCCCGCTTGGCAGGGGCGAAGTAGCCGCCGCCAGCGCCAGGTCGAGCGCGCGGCGGAGGTTGGGCATTTCGCGCACTACCATCGCGCGCGCTTCAATCGGATGCTGGGTGTCGGCATCGTAAAGTTGATTTGCAAACTGGTAGTTGTCATGTCCAATGACATCGTAAACATTTTTCCGATTTCGTTAACATGACTTAGTCCGATGACATCGTAGACACTTGGCGGCGACGGTGCGAACGACGAAACTCGGGTTGCAAGGGGCGCACCGGTT